>SWBW01005114.1_pt2 | contig 14618 bp, 6 predicted proteins | sample 4693041 | NCBI WGS metagenome assembly SWBW01 (sample SAMN10267271, study PRJNA491770) | bioreactor metagenome | isolation source: DHS bioreactor inoculated with marine methane seep sediment | place: Japan: Omine Ridge, Nankai Trough | collected 2006-05-06 | reverse complement strand
ACATGATATCATGAAAATCATATCAGAAAACCAGATTCTATTTTTCAAAGACACCGAGATCATTCGGTTTGAGTCGACAGCACACAGCACCATCATTCACTTTTTAAACGGAACAACTTCTAAAATTGTTGAATCCATTAACAGCATCGAAAAACAATTAAAAGATTCTGATTTTATCAGGATACACGAAGATCATATCATTAATGTGAATTATATAGCCAAAATAGCTGATGATTTTTCTGATTCTATCGAGTTAGAGAATGGCGTTTTACTGCCTGTGAATAAAAAAACGAAAGACATAATCATCCATTTATTGAACAACCATATATCGCAATAAAGTTAAAACCCATGAAAAAACTACTACTCCTTTTATCTTTTGCCTTCTTTCTTTTATCTTACGCACTTGCCCAGCAAGGAGTAATCGAATTGCCTGCAACGGGCCAGGTCACAAGCTATTACCCCGGTGATGACGGCGACCTGCAGATTGGCGTCCCGATTCCACCCAACCGCTTTACCGACAACGGTGATGGATCGGTAACGGATTCGTTCACCGGTTTCATGTGGGTGAAAGATGGCAACCTGATCGCTTCCCGTGATCCTTCCTTCGACCAAGACCGTACCCCGGGCGACGGTGATATCAACTGGACCACGGCCCTCGATTACATTGTGAAGCTGAATACGGAAAATTACCTGGGCCATAACGACTGGCGCACGCCTAACTATATGGAGCTACGCTCGCTGCTTAACCTGGGTAACGACAGCATTACGTTCCCTGCAAATCATCCTTTTATCAACCTGAAAGAAGGGTATTGGAGTACAACTACCCCTGATGGCAGCAGAAACGCTGCAATCTGCGTGTTCTTATCAAAATACTATGTGCATACTTATCTGAGTCACCCGGTTGGCGATTTCCAAGACATGAATAAAAACCTTGATTTATCTTCAAATGATTACTATCATCTATACCTCCTTCCCGTTCGCGATGGAACCGAAACAGGGGAAATCACCATTCCGCAAAGCGGTCAAATATTAACATACTTTGAAGGAGACGATGCTGCAATTGCAGCTGGAACTGAATGGCCGTCACCCAGGTTGATTGACAACAACAACAGTTCTGTAACCGATAGGCTCACCGGTTTGATGTGGACAAAGGAAACTTTGCTGATGTACAATCGTGATCCGGATTTTTATGAAGAATATGGTAGTGGTTGGATAAGTTCGCTCGATTATATTGCAAAGCTGAACAATGAAAACTACCTTGGTTATAACGACTGGCGTATGCCAAATCGGAATGAATTGACAAGCCTTATTGATTGCAGCCAAAATTCTCAAAATCTCCCCAAAAACAATCCCTTTGTTTCAACATGGCCTTATCCATATCCAAGTCAATTTCCAATGTTAAGGTACTGGACTTCGAGTACGCTCGCCAGCGATGAGAATATGGCATGGGATTATACCTTTGAGTTGAATAGTGGCTCATACACTGACAAAACCATTGAAAAACATGTATGGCCAGTGCGTACAGACAACAACAGTGCGCCCTCCGGTTCTATCATTGGCACGATAGAAGGTACCGGACTTCCAAAAGAGGAGATTGCAATTAAGTTCGTAGGGCCTGTAAACGCATATGCTGAAGTTGAAGCTGATGGTCACTATTCGTTTACCGGACTCCCTGAGGGGACCTACACAGTTACGCCATTCCATTTGTATATGGCTTTCACCCCCGAATCAAAAACAGTTGTTGTTTCAAACGTGTCTGAGACTTGTAATTTTACAGCAAGCTATAATCAAACACATGGATGGGTCGACATTAGTTCCAATCTGTTTCCGCTCGAAAATGCTGCCGGAGCCGGACTATCTGACGTCTATTTTATTAATGAGTACGAAGGTTGGATCACTACTTCCAGCAATTCTGAAATCTACCATACCACTGACGGCGGGGAAACATTTGAGGTACAAAACACAGAGTTAGGAACATCAATTCAATCCATTTACATGATTGATGAAAATGAAGGATATGCCGGAGGTGCAAGTGGATTTATTTATAGAACAGTTGATGGGGGCGAAAACTGGAATTTTCACGGAACAATAGCTACAACTATGACAAATATAGATTTTGCCGCACCAACACAAGGCTATGCTTGTGGAGATAACGGGCACGTATTCAGTATCACTCCGGAGGGTATTGAAGATTTGAATAGTGGGCTTTATTCAAATTTAGCAGGAATTAGTTCCCCTTCAGTTGATAATGTATGGATTTGTGGTGGAGCTGTTATTTCGCATTTTGATGGATCAACATTTGATTTCCAATCAGGCCCGGCAGGCTCATTTAATGCTCTATTTTTTATCAATAATACTGAAGGTTGGGTTGTAGGAAATGCAGGACTAATAGGAGGAACAAATGATGGAGGAAATGCATGGAAAGGTTTGTCGATACCATATTTTTCTGAATCATTGTTCGATGTATACTCACCCAATGGTACTGATGTATGGGCGGTTGGTTCACAGGGATCCATTTTACATTCACCAAACGGAGATGATTTTTGGTGGCATTCTTCAGAAGATCAGGGTAACAATACAGTCTGGAATATTGAAGGGGCGGGACTTACCGATGCATTTCTTAGAAGTGTATTTTTCGTAAGTACTGATATTGGTTTTGTGGTAGGCAACAACGGTGCGCTCCTTAAATATGGCAGTCTAACCGGTATTGAAGATGAATGGACAGACATAACAGCTAAGACCCACCTCTGGCAAAATGCGCCCAATCCTTTTAACTACCATACAAAAATTGAATACGATCTTCCTGATAATGACTGGGTCACCATAAAAGTATTCAACATCACGGGGCAGGAAATCACGACACTTGTGAACGCACATCAGAACCGGGGCCAACATTCAGTTGAATTTAAAGGACAAAACTTGCCGGAGGGTGTTTATTTCTACCGTCTTGTCTCAGGTCAGATTAACGAATGCAAACCCATGATAAAGGTCAAATAAATAATAGCCTATAGATTAAAATTAACACTGATAAACCTATGAAAAAACTACTACTCCTTTCCTCTTTTGCCTTTGGCCTTTTTACTTTTTCCCTTGCCCAGCAATACGGCTGGCAAATATTAAACCCGGAATCAATCCCCGGAACCCCTGATTTCTCCGATGTATTTTTTGTCTCCGACGATGAAGGATGGATTACCAGCAGTTCAATTGCCGAAATCTACCACACCACCGATGGCGGGGCAACTTTTGAAATACAGGAAACAAGTCTTGGCACAGCAACAGAAGCCATTTATATGATAGATGAAAATGAGGGTTACACGGGCGGAGGAAGCGGCTTTGTTTACCGGACACTTGACGGCGGGACAAACTGGAACTTACTCGGTGCAATATCTTCTACTCTCGCTGAATTGGACTTTGCAAACTCCACCCAGGGATATGCTTGCGGTGAGGGTGCTGTATTCAGTATAACTCCGGTGGGAGTTGAGAATTTAAATTGTGGACAACCAACTTTTTTCAGTGGGATAAGTTCTCCATCAGAAAATAATGTTTGGCTTTGCGGTGGCAATGATATTATGTATTATAATGGCTCAACCTTTGAATTCCAGGCAGGGCCTGCTGGCACATACAATGCTATTTGCTTTGTCAACGATGACCATGGGTGGGTTGTGGGAACTGCCGGATTGATTGGCCATACTGAAAATCAGGGTGAGGATTGGCATCGACAAACAAATCCCGACCCTGACCTTCATTCGTTGTATGACCTTTTCTTTCTGGATGAAAATAAAGGGTGGGCAGTCGGTTCACAAGGAACGATAATCCATACGATAGATGGAGGTGAAACCTGGGAATTGCAGGCTCAGGGATTAACCTCTAATTTTCTAAGGTGCGTCCATTTTACCTCCCCCAACAATGGCTATATTGTGGGTAATGGAAAAACTCTTTTGAAATACGGTGAACTTACCCGAACTAATGAAGTAGCAGAAACATTGCAGTTTGAAATTTATCCCAATCCGGCAGGAAAAAGGTTTGGAGTTCGGAGTTTGGAGATTGGAGTGAATGGCGGCACAATTGAAATATATGATTTGAATGGCAGAAAACTGCTTGAAAAACAAATCCCTGCAGGAAATGAAACAGTAGAAATTGATGTGAGCGGTTTGAAAAGTGGGGTGTATTTCTGTCGGCTAAATACTGAGAATAAAAGTGTAACGAAAAAAATAATTATACAATAATCACACAATTTTATAAGTCTCAAAAACTAGAAATCATGAAAAATTTTACACGAAAAATTTTAGCACTGACTTTTGTGCTTTTTCTAATTTATTCATCGGCCAGGGGTGAAACCATTTATTCTATTCTGGATGGTGGCTCCTGGAATGATCACTTTACCTGGATTGGAGGTGTGATCCCCGGCCCCAACGATACGGCAATTATCAGAGGACAGGTTGTTGTCGGAACTGTAGTTGGTTATGACATCTTTCACTCTTATGGCGGCTGGGTGGTTGTAGAACCCAGCGGATCGCTGGAAGCGATCGGATATGGTGGTGGCCTGGGCACTTTTAATTTATACATTGAGCATGATATTATCAACAATGGTAGCATCGTAAATGGCGGTGAAGAAGAATTTTACTATGAATATTTGCATTTGGTCGTAAAAGGTAATATCGAAAACAATGGCATTTGGCAACCACATGAAACCATTTTAGATGGCAATGCCAATCAAAACATTAGCCTCGGGGAGGGCAATACTTTTGGTGGATTTTGGACAGTTAACAATCCTGTTTCGATTACTGCTTTATCTGACATAAGGTACAACGGTGGTTACCAACACCATGATATTTATTACGTGGGAGACTTTAATTTACAAGGTTCAACATTTTACATGAATGGCTTTTCGATAAATACAACCGGAACCTTGATCTATAATGGGACCATCGAAGGAAATTTCGAAATTCTCGGCGTTTTTGATGTCAATAAGTTTGATACCGATACTTTAAACTTTATTGGTACCGTAACAATTACCGATACGATCCAAAGTTATGTTTTTGGACAGGGATATGGAATTCAGGAATTATTTATTGACGGTAATATAATCAACAATGGACTTGTCAGGGATCGTGAAGACACCAAAAACCCTGACGATTTGAATATACTGATTACAGGTAACATCGAAAACAATGGAAAATGGACCTGCAATTATGTAAACCTCGTTGGAACAGAAAATCAGCACATTACCCAAAGCCCCGGATCAAAATTCGTTAGTAATTTTTACGACCTCGATGCGAGCAGTGGTATTGTTGCCCAGAGTGATATTACTGTAATGCAAAATTTCAAACTGAATGGGGCTACCTTGGAAATGCAAAATCATACACTCCAAATGGGAGGATGGCTAAGTGACGGAAACATCAACAATACGGTCCTTCACAGTGGTTATTTGCAGAACATAACGAGCCTCGATAATCTGACAATAGAGGGCCTGGTTACCTGCGACAATGGCAATAACTTCCAAAATTCCGTAATCGTTAATGATACTTTGCAGTCAAATGATTATGGACAGGGCAGTATTTATTTTGATCTTTACGTAGATGGTGACATTACGAACAACGGCCTTATCAGAAACATTAATGAAGGTGACCTGCTCAGGATGTATGTATCGGGAAATGTAGCTAATAACGGACAATGGATACACGATGAAACCATATTGAATGGTTCTGAAGATCAGGTATTGCAACAAGGTGCAAACAATTTCTTTAGCGGGAACTTTGGCAATCAGGATTCAACGAACAACCTTATTGCTGCCACTGATTTGACATTCACCGGTGATTTAAACCTTGGCCGCACAACATTGGAAATGCAAGATCATACATTGGACATGTCAGGATGGCTATTCAACGGAAACATAAACAATACCGTTCTGCGTGGAGGGTATTTACAAAACCTGACCAGCCTTGACAATTTAACACTTGAGGGAAAAGTAACCTCTGACGAAGGAAACCTCTTTTTAAATACTGTAAGGATTAATGATACTTTACAATCAAATGATTATGGCCAGGGAAGCAAAGTTTTTGAACTAAATATAGATGGTGATTTAACAAACTACGGAACCATCATGAACATTAATGCCGGTGATATGCTTCAAATTAACATTACCGGAAATATTATCAATGGTGGAACCTGGGTTAATTACCTTACTTATGTTAAAGTAAGTGATGAACAATACATTGAACTGATTGACGACATGCCTATTGAAGGAACCGTCAAATTTGATGCGGTAATTGGTTCAGAACCATACCAATGGTACTTTGAAGGTGAAATTCTTGATTCACCTGACTTTGAAGGCGAAACAGCAAAGGTTTTAACATGGAATGTTCCGGTTTCCTCAGCTTGGTACGGTAGCTTTTATTGTGAAACAGGTGATAGGGAAACCGCAGGAATCCTGCTGAAGAAAGGCTATACGGGAATTAATGAAAGCCGGGCATGCCAGGCTGATATATGGTCGTACAACAAATGTATTTACATCAACTTGCAAGAAGAAGCGCATGGGCAAGCCATTGTTTATGACCTAATGGGAAGGAAAGCCGGACAGTTCAATATAAGCCGGGGAGAAACAAAGCAGTATATCGATTTAACCGGATATTATGTGGTCCAGATGCAGGTTAATCATAAAGTAGCCAACAAGAAAATATATCTCAGATAAATTTTAAACAGGTCAGTTGTATGCACCATGCAAAACATAAAAACCCATGAAAAAACGATCTATTATAACCACGATTTTCTCTCCCTTTGGGGGAGATGCCGCAGGCAGAGGGGGTCTGAAAAAACTACTACTCCTTTTCACTTTTGCCTTTTTACTTTTTACTTTCTCCCTGGCCCAGCAAGGCGCCATCCAACTCCCGGCCACCGGGCAAACCACCAGCTATCATGCCGGCGATGACGGCGACTTACAAAACGGCATTGCCTGGCCCGAAGAGCGATACACTGATCACGAAGACGGCACGGCTACCGACAAACTCACCGACCTGATGTGGGCCACAGAAGGAAATATTCTGGCAACCAGGAATCCCGACTTTGACCAGGATTACATTGTTGGTGATGGATCGGTCAATTGGACAACGGCCTTGGATTATATTGCTGAACTAAACCAGGAAAATTACCTCGGTTATAACGATTGGCGGCTGCCGAATATCATGGAACTCATGTCGATTCTTGACCTCGGTGTGCCCGACACCGCCCTTTCAGTATACCATCCATTTACCAACCTGCAACAATCCTATTGGAGTTCAACTACTGGATATGATAAAGGAATTGCCTTTGCCATTACCGTGTTCGAATGGGAAATTCATTCAAACTCAAAATACCAGCCCGGACAAGTCATGTGGTACAGCAAAATACTATCTGAAGACTATTACGCTGATAATAGAAAAGTATATGTTCTGCCAGTGAGAGGTGAGCATGGAAGCGGCTTAATAGAACTTCCCAGAACTACACAGGAAAAGAGCTATTACCCGGGGGATGATTTGGATCAATCAATGGGTGTGCAATGGCCAACGCCAAGGTTTTTTGACTATAACGACAGTACAATCACCGATCGGCTTACGGATTTAATGTGGACACAAAATGCAGACCCTTTAGCCATGTTTGGCTTTGGATGGGGAGATGAAATAACCTGGACGCAGGCTTTTGCTTATCTCGACTCTCTGAACAATAGGAATTATTGCGGCCACAACGACTGGCGATTACCCAACAGGCATGAAATGCTTTCACTTAGAGATTTTGGGGGAGAGTATTTATATACCTACCTGCCTGAAAATAACACATTTACATACCCTGGAGGACGCTACTGGACCTCGACAACCTCAGCCAGTTCAACTGAAAAAGTACATGCTGTTAATATCACACTAATTGATGTAACCCTTGAACTACTTAAAGAAGATCCGACATTCGCTCGTATTTGGCCGGTCAGGACTGACAACATCCCACCCTCACCGGGATCAATACAGGGAAAAATCATGCATCAGGGTAATCCGCTGAAAGATGTGAAGTTAAGCCTTGAAGGACCTGTAAATGCTACTGTTTCTACGGATGCTAATGGCGATTATTATATGAGTGCTTTGCCTCCTGGAAGCTATTCCATTACACCTTCAAAATTTTATTACAGTTTCAATCCTGAAACTATCACCGTAAACCTGACAACACAAAATAAAATTAAAGATTTCTCGGCAGTTTTAACAACCACCCATGGCTGGCAAAACCTGCGAGCTAATTTGCCTGAATCTTTTAGTATAAGGGATATGCATTTTATAGGCCAGGAAGGTTGGCTCGCGGGGGGGCGTGACAAAGTTTATTACACACCAGATGGTGGTCTGAGTTTTCAAATCCAGTATTTACCTGAGAGCTCAGGAATTTCTTCTTCTGTTTTTATGAAAAGTAATACTGAAGGCTACGTGGTAACTGGTAATGGCCATATTCTTAAAACTGAGGACGGCGGCTCAAACTGGTATCTGCTTCATGCACCGGGGAATGTACTCAATTCAGTCCATTTCCCGCCCAATTCCGATACAGGGTTTACCTGTGGAACTGGCGGAACGGTTTGGTCATTTGATGATACAAGCATAACAGATATTTCTACTCCCACTGTATCTCACTTAAAATCTATCTGCTTTCCTGAAAGCATTAATGAAGGCAAAGTACTTGGGGAAGTATATATTGGCAGATACAAAGACAACGCGTGGAATAATCTTCAATTTTATGATTCTACTTTACCGCGCGTTTCAATATTTTTTATCGACAATAACACAGGCTGGGCAGTAGGAGGCTATGGTACAATAAATTATACTACTGATGGAATTCAATGGCTGGTAGGTCAAACAAGTACCGGGACATATGATGATGATTTACATGATGTATTTTTTATCAATTCTTCTGAAGGTTGGATAGTAGGAGTGGGAATAATTTGGCATTCAGACAATGGAGGAATCAATTGGACTGATGATGCCCCGGGATTTGCAGACGGAATGGGATTGACTTCTGTTTATTTCATTTCAGCAGAAGAAGGATATGCCGCGGGGAATGACATCTTTCTAAAATATGGTAGTCTGACAGGTATTGAGGATGAATGGACACCAATAAAAGCAAAGACCTACCTAAAGCAAAATGCACCAAATCCTTTTAACTATCAAACAAGAATTGAATACGATCTTCCTGATGATGATTGGGTAACCATAAAAGTATTCAACATCACAGGTCAGGAAATCGCAACACTTGTGAACGCACATCAGAGACAAGGCCAACATTCAGTTGAATTTAAAGGGCAAGATTTACCTGAAGGTGTTTATTTCTACCGTCTTGTCTCAGGTCAGATTAACGAATGCAAACCCATGATTAAGGTCAAATAAACAATAGCCTATAGATTAAAATTAACACTGATAAACCTATGAAAAAACTTTTACTCTTAACTTTTGCCTTTGCATTTTTTACTTCTTCCCTGTCTGTCGACAGGCAGGCTTTCGCCCAGTCCTACCCTACCTGGATATCAAATGGCCATTTTCCTGATGCGAGCTCATCTTCAGCAACCGCCATTGATGTAGATCCTTCAGGGAATGTACTGATGGCGGGCAGCAGCGGTTACAATTTTGTTATAAAACTCAACACAGGCGGCGATGTCCTTTGGTCGCAAACTTATGATAGCGGAGATACCATTTGTGAAACACCCAATACACTCTGTGTTGATAACCAGGGCAATGCATACATCACCTTTATGAAACACACACCCGGCGGCGGCTATTGGTCAATCGAGGTGCAAAAATACGATGCCGGCAGCGGAACCATCCTGTGGGCTTCTGAACTGGCAGATGCCCAGTTCAACGGCTTTGAGTGGCAGGTAAAACCCACCTACATGACCATCGACAACAACCATTTGTATGTGGCCGGTACCAAGTTCGACCCGGTTGCTGGAGATAGGGAAATGCTGGCCATGAAGTTGGACTTCAATGGCAATATTATTTGGACGGCCACCCATGCCGGCAGCGGCAACTCCAATGCTAAAAGCATCACTGTGGATGCCAGTGGCAATGTGTATATCGCCGGCGATGCCTGGAATGCATCTATCGATTATTGTGTGGTAAAATTTGATCCGAACGGCAACCTGGTCTGGGATGCATTTCTGGATGGCGATATATATCATAGTACCGATATCGCGGAAGCCGTGCTGGTAGATGATGCCGGAAATGTGTATATAACGGGCTATAACCAGGTCAGTTCCCACCAAACAGATATTGTAACCGCCAAATACAATTCCGGCGGGGTTTTTCAGTGGAAACAAAGCTATGGCAATCCGGGCTACGTCGACAACAATGGCTATTACCTCGAAATGACGGATGAAGGAGATCTGTTAGTTGGCGGATACAGCGCCTATGAAAATCCTTATCCCGGTACCGGAAAAGACTATATTTTGCTGAAATATACACCATCTGGAAGCCTCATATGGGAAGCCCGCTTCGACTACCAGAATTTTCTGAACGACCACCCCTTCGATTTTGAGATGGGGCCTGCGGGCAATGTGTATATCTGCGGCATCAGCATGAAAAGATGTTTTATTCACAAATTTATTACAGCAGTAAAAGTTAATCCCCAGGGTAACATAGAGTGGGATGTTCGGGTTCCCAATCTCTATGGTACACCCTGGGAGATTGCTGTGATTGCCGAAAATGAGTTTGTGATAGCCGCGGGTTCGTTCGACACCATCCAGGTGGAAGATGCAACAGCCATCCATTACGAAACCGGCACCCCACCCAATTATATGGCCGATATAATGGATGTGTACTTTGAATCGCAGGTAGCACCCCCATTTATTGATTATGCTAACCAGAGGGTGACGGCCACGGTTCATGATACAGCCAATATTGAGTTCCTGGTGCCATTCATCACACGGTCAGAACACTCGTGTATGTATCCTGAAGATGAAGTGGTTACCAGCTTTATCGAACCCATTTGGTACAACATCACCTCTTTTGATGACCAAATTGAAAAGTGGTGGTATGTGATTGTGGAAGGGGGCTATGTTGGTGTGGATGAATACAATGGTGGTGATTTTATGATGTATCCCAATCCGGCTGTTTCAGTCGTCAGCCTTCAGTCGGCTGTCTTCAGTCAACATTCGGCAGTAATTGAAATTTACGATTTGTGTGGCAAGAAACTACTTGAAGACCACATTCCTGCCCGTCCGGCAGGCGGGCCGGTAGGAACAGAAAGTATGGAGATTGATGTGAGCCATATAAATAGCGGGGTATATTGCTGTAGGCTAAGTACTGAAAATAAAAGTGTAACAAAAAAACTAATCATTCAAAAATAAATAACCTCGTCATTGCGAGCATCGGGAGATGGACCAAAGCGCGGCGCGAAACAATCTCAATCAGCTAAATAACAAATGCACCTAAAAAGAGATCGCTTCACGCCTAAACACAAACCTTACCTGCGAGGTTCGCGATGACGAAACAAAAAACAAAAATCATGAAAAAACTTTTACAATTAACCTTCATTTTACTACTCTCTTTAACCGTTTTTTCGCAAAACAGAGAAGCGATCCCAGGTTCAAATACAGGTAATGTGAAACAGAGTCCGATATTTCAACTACTAATTTCAGAAGATAATTCTCATATACATGCTCAGCGCGACAATGACTTTTTAATAGACGCGTCTTATTTTTATTGGTGGAGCGATTTGCATGATATATACGAATGCTATTATAGTTACTATTACACCTATGATGAGAACCATAATCTTTATGAAAAACTAGAGAAATGGTCAGATGGCTCAGGGGATATTGAAAAAAGGATCTATGAGTATGACGTAAACAACAACCTAGAGTTGGAAAGTATTTACGCTCATGATAATGACGGATGGATGAATAGCAAATATATAACCTACAGCTATGATGCTATGAACAACCTGATTTACAAAGAATCAAAAGTTTGGAGTGGTTCAGAATTTGAAAATGATTCAAGAACCACATACGTATATGATGGTAACAATAGAGACTATTATATTATCGAACGTTGGGATGATGATGATCAAATATGGGTTAATTCTCAAAAGTGGATTTACTACTATGACGAGAGCAACATCCGCGATAAAATTTTGGTTAAGAATTGGGATGAGGAAACATATGCCTGGATAAATGGCACCCAGATTTTTTATACTTACGACGAAGAAACAAACAACCTGATTGTGTCGTGGGGTAATAATTGGGATGAAGAAAATGCTACCTGGCAGGAGAGGATTCAAAGAAACAGTTATGCTTATGACGCTTACAATAACCGGACAATCATGGAAATTGACGAATTGTATGATCCGGATTCTGAATGGCATAATATATTATTGGAAGCATATCTTTATGTACCCATAGGAAGTGAACATCTATTACACAGACGTAACAACCTAAATAAATCCATTGAAGATCTGCAAACTACGGAAGACGAATTGGTTATTTCAGGCAAACAGGCAAATGATAACAGATCGTTATACGGTGTTGAAGTACTAATAGACTCGGTTTTACATACGTCCGTAGGCGATCTGGAATTTACCTTATCTCACAAAGGTGTTACAGAAACCATTATCTATCATGTTGGCAGCGACGGAGAAAATTTTATTAATACAAAGCTAACCGACAGGGCTTATGATACAATCTCCGACGGAATGGCTCCCTTTTCAGGAATTTATATAGCTGAAAACCCCTTGTCCGCTTTTGAAGGCATTGACCCGGAGGGCACATGGACGCTGAGTATTTATGATGGTGTTGAAGGAAATACCGGTACATTAATAGCCTGGGGGTTAAATTTCATTTATGCTGAGAACAGTGGTGTAGAAGACGTATTCACCGAAGACATAACATTTAAGTTATTTCCTAATCCGGCTGAATCGAGTATCACATTTCAATTAGCAGAAAGCTGTCATGAGGCTGCAACTTTGGAAATTTATAACCTGAATGGAAAATTGCTGCTCGTACAAGAAATCTCTTCGGGAACAATTTCAATCGGACTCAATTTAAGCCACTTACCATGCGGTATATATTTCTGCAAACTACATATTAAAAATAATACTGTAACCAAAAAATTAATCATTAAATAGCTTTGAGCCAAAAGCATGGTGCATTGAACAAAGTACTATAAAACGTCCCCATACACCATGTACCATGCTCTTACTCCATGCACAAAAACAAAAACCATGAAAAAACTTTTACAATTTACTTTCATCTTATTGCTGTGTTCAGCAGTATTCTCACAAACCAGAGAAGCAAAAGATATTATACATGATCGGGTTGTTCCTCAGCAAATACCGCTAAAACAAATGAATATGATTGTTTTACTAGGTATGGATGCATTCCCTAACGAAATACAACAATTCATATCTCCAACCAGAGAATGGTTGCTGATAGATAGGATATATAATTACATGTGGATAGAAATAAATTCTGGTTGGAAAAATACCACGACATATTTCTATTATTACAATGCAAATTTCAACTTGGATGAGATAATTGAGAAATCAGCAGATGGATCAGAATTCATAGAAAGAAATCGCTATTACTATGACAATAGCAATGCCTTGCTTCTAGAAAAAAGGGTTTCTGAATATGATTCTTCAGAGTGGATACCTAGTAAAAAAATTCTCTATACATATAATGTGAATAATGATAATCTTATTGAAGAACTTACAAAGAAATGGGAAGATGGATTATATATAAATTATAGAAAAACCACCTATACATATGATAATGATAATAACTTATACCAATACATCACTAAATACAGCAGCGACGGCAGCAACTGGGCTAATTCCGCAAGGTGGACATATTACTATGATCAAAACGGCGACCTCTATAAAATGACTAATGAAACATGGGATAGTGATGAATCTGTATGGTTAGATTTCTCCCGGAATTTTCTTACCCGCGATATAGAAACCGGAAACCTCATTCTGATGGTATCAGAATACTGGGATGATGAAGAAAACTATTGGGAAGAGCGGCTTAGGCAGACTTATTACTATAACGATGATGATTATATGACCTCATTTGTAGCTAAGTCCTGGGATGATGAAGAAGATCGATGGAAACCCGTTTTCAGCCAGGTTTATACCTACCTGCCTGCAGGAAGTGAAGAAATTATGGTTTTAAATGCTGACATCAATAAACCTATTAACGATTTTCAAACTACTGAAGATGAAATTGTTGTAAGTATAAGCAAACACCATAGCAGAAGTTTGTCATTGATGGGTATTGAAGTTATGCTCGACTCCGTTTTGCATACATCCGATGGCGACCTGGAATTTACTTTAACGCACAATGGAATCACCGAAACTATTATTTCCCATGCCGGTGGTGATGGGGATAATTTTATAAACACCAAACTATCAGACAGAGGTATTGACAGCGTTGCCAATGGAATTGCTCCATTTTTGGGTATTTTCCTGGCTGAAAACCCTTTGTCCGCGTTCCTCACAACTGATCCGGATGGAATTTGGACGCTGAGTATTTATGACGGTGCTGAAGGCAACACCGGTGCACTAATAACCTGGGGGTTAAATTTCATTTATGCTGAGAACAGTGGTGTAGAAGACGTATTCAC
>SWBW01000332.1_pt1 | contig 14675 bp, 8 predicted proteins | sample 4693041 | NCBI WGS metagenome assembly SWBW01 (sample SAMN10267271, study PRJNA491770) | bioreactor metagenome | isolation source: DHS bioreactor inoculated with marine methane seep sediment | place: Japan: Omine Ridge, Nankai Trough | collected 2006-05-06 | reverse complement strand
CCCCCCAAAGGAGGAGGAGAACAGCGAACACAAGATTCACCTCTCTCTTAGCAGATGAGCAAAGCTCATCTAATGGGCGACCGTGGACGGTCGCCCCTACGGCATCCAAAGTATCCATCCGATTAAGGAACAACTATGAAGCTCAACACCGCCTGGCTCCGCGAGTTCTTCAAAGGTGAACTTTCCGCCGAGGAAATCGCGAAAATCCTGACCCACTCCTGCGTCGTGTCGGAGGGACTGACCGACCCCTACGCCCACCTCGACCGGGTGCTGGTGGCTAAACTCGTTAAGGCAGAGCCGCTCGCCAATAGCGACCACCTCTTCCGCTGTGAGGTTGACCACGGCGAAGGCACGGCAACCGTCGTCGCCGGCGCGCCGAATACACCAGAGGCAGTTGGTAAGCTCGTCGCCTGGGTTCCACCGGGAACCGAGCTGCCCTTCGGCAAGGTCGAGCGGCGGGAGGTCTTCGGCATAGAGAGCGAAGGAATGCTCGCCTCCGAGGAGGAACTGGGGCTGTCAGCGGACCACTCCGGGCTGCTGGTGCTGGAGGAAGGAACCGTCGGGCAGCCGCTCCGCGCGCTCTACGAACTGGACAAGGCGCGGGTGATTGACTTCGAGACCACGCCGAACCGCCCGGATACCCTGAGCCAGCTTGGGCTGGGTAGGCAGCTCGCCGCCATCACCCAGGAGGAGTTTCACCCGCCGGAGCCGGAACTAAAGCTGAAGGTTAAGGACGACGACGAGCGGGTGCGGATTGACTGCCCTGAGCTTTGTCGCCGCTACGTGGGTATCATTGTCAGGGGAGTAAAGGTCGGGCAGTCTCCGCCCTGGCTGGCGCGAAAGCTGGCCTCCATCGGTCATCGCCCAATCTCCAACGTGGTGGACGTTACCAACTACGTCCTCCACGGTCTGGGTCAGCCGCTGCATACCTTTGATTTAGCGAAACTTGCGGGCGAGCGGATCATCGTTCGTCAGGCGAAGCAGGGCGAAAAGCTCCTTGCCCTCGACGAGGTGGAATACAAGCTGCTGCCGGAGATGATGGTCATCGCCGACGCGGATAAACCCGTCGCCGTGGCAGGCGTAATGGGCGGACTGGAGAGCGGGGTCTCTGCGGAGACCGTGGATATTCTCATCGAGAGTGCCTGGTTCGATCCCTCCAGCGTCCGCGCCACCAGCAACGCTCTGGGGCTGAGTTCGTCGTCGCAGCACCTCTTCGTCCGGGGAGCCGACCAGAACCTGGCACCGCTGGCGGCACGCTACGCGGCGGAGCTAATCGTCCAACTGGCGGGCGGAGAGGTCGAGCCTATCCTCTACGACTGCGAGCCGGAACCGTACAAATCACCAGAGGTAACCCTGCGCTGGCAGCGGGCGAAGGACATCCTCGGCTTCGCGATTGAACCGAGTGAGGGTAAGCGGGTGCTGGAGGCCCTCGGCTGTAAGCTAATCGTTGATACCGAAGGCGTTACCGGTTGGGAGACCCCGTCCCACCGGCCAGACCTCAATCGCGAGGTTGACCTGATCGAGGAGCTGGCGCAGGTGCTGGGCTACGACCGGATTCCGGCGGAGATGCCCCTCCTGCGGGCGGCTAACCTGAACAAGCCCAACCCGGAGCGGCTGATTCACCAGACCCTGGCGACGGCGGGGGTCAATGAGGTGCTGCTGACCGACTTCGTTTCCGAGGAGGAGGCGGCGAGCTTCGGCTTCGCTGAAAATGAACTCATCGCCGTCCGCAATCCCCTCGACAAGGGGCATCCCTACCTGCGGCCCAGCGATTTCATCGGGCTGCTCAACGTCGCCTCGCGCAACGACCGTCAGGGGGCCGAGGAGCTGTGCTTCTACGAGCTGGCAACGCTTTTTGAGAAGGGCGAGCCAACTCCGGTAGAGCGACGCTTCTTCAGTCTGGTGCTGATCGGCAAGCGGCTCGGCGATAGCTGGCACAAGGCGGAACAACCGCTGGACTTCTACGACCTCAAGGGCATCTTCACCGCGCTGATGGACGCGCTGCGGATTCGCTCGCTGCGCCTGGAGCCGGTAGAGCCGGGAGCGGGAATGAACTTCGAGCTGGCGGTGCTAAACGGTGAGCAGCCGCTGGGGCGGCTGGTCGGCTTTGACGAGGAGCTACTGAAGCTCTACGACCTCGAGGGCAAGCCCGCCTGGGGGCTGGAGCTTGAGCTTGCGCCGCTGCTGGCGTTAATAGGCGAGCCGGAGTTCCGAGACCTGCCCGCCTATCCGCCGGCAACCCGAGACCTGGCGATGCTCTTTGATAAAGCAACGCCCCACGCCGAGATCGTTGACCTGATCCGGGAGCGGGGCGGGAAGCTGCTGGTGGGAGTGAAGCTCTTTGACCTCTACGAGGGCAAGCAGGTTGGCGGCGGGAAACGCTCGCTGGCGTACGCGCTGACCTACCGTTCGGCGGAACGCACCCTGACCGACGAGGAGATCGAAACCGTGCAGCAGGGGATAATCACCGCCCTGACAGAGAAGTTTGGGGCGGAGTTGCGAACGTAATTTTTCGGTAAACCACGTTCCTATTGGGAGGACAAACAATGAAGGCCGAAGATAAGTCTCTGGATGCCATATTCGTAGGTACTCTTCAGATTCAAGTTCCGCTGTTCCAACGACCTTACGTCTGGGAAAAAGAGCTAAACTGGGAGCCGCTCTGGGAGGCAATCAAAACGGTCGCAGACCGCCGTTTGACCGAGGATAAAATCCGCCCCCATTTCCTGGGGGCAATTGTCCTTGAGCAAAAAAGAAGCCGGACCGGTGAGGTTGGAACCCGCCAGGTTATTGATGGTCAACAACGCCTGACAACTCTACAGATTGTTATCGCAGCGATACGTGATCTCTGCAGTGAACGAGGGTTGGATAACTATCATGAAGCCTTTAAGCGTATCTCGGTGAATCAAATTTTTTCAAAGAACAAGGATAGCATTTTTAAGGTCTGGCCCACAAACATTGATAGGGAAGAGTTCCGCAATGTAATGACCGCCGGATCGCTGGAAAATCTAAGAAATATCTACGGGGTTAATCATGGGGCGAAGTATATCTGGACTCAATCAAAAATTCCAAATTGCTACATATATTTCCACAAACAGGTTACCGAATGGCTAGAAGAGGAGAAATCCGGCTCGATAGAAGAGCGACTTGAGAGTCTTCGCAGTGCTATTCACGAAGACATCGTCCTGGTCGTTGTTGACCTGGATGATAAAGATGACCCCCAGCTAATATTTGAGACGTTAAACGCCTTTGGTACTCCATTGCGTCCAGCTGACCTGGTAAAAAACTTCCTCTTCCATCGAGCGGAACAGGAAGGTGCCAGCATAGATGACCTGTACAAAGACATCTGGAAACAATTCGACGATGAGTCCTCCTACTGGAGAAAGGACGTTAAGCAGGGTCGTCTGAAGTGGCTACGGCTGGATCTTTTCCTGTCTCATTACTTGACCTTGCAACGTGAGAGCATGGTAAGTATGAAGCATCTCTTCAGCGAATATCGAGACTACTTTAGCAACGGGACGGATACCTCAGCTAAGACACATATTCATAAGTTACGCCGCTATGCCAGTGTTTATCATGGCTTCGATACCCACTCAGTTGACTCAAAAGAGGGTTCATTTTTCCACCGAATTGATGCCCTTGATACCAGCGTCATCTATCCTGTCTTGCTGGAGCTATTTAGCCGTCCCGAAGGAGAAGACCGCGAACTGTTCCTGACTTATCTGGAATCTTACCTGGTAAGACGAGCAGTCGGTCGACACACCACCAAGGGCTACAACCGGATGTTCGTCAGCTTGATAAAGCATCTTTCCTCAGCTAGTTACTCCGCAAGCGAACTAAGCGATTTCCTGCTCGACCAAGAGAGTGATAGTGGTTTTTGGCCCACCGATGATGCCTTCAGAAGCTCCTTCTCGAATCAGTCCGTTTATCAGATGAAAAAAGCTAGACTGCGGATGCTGCTTGAGGCAATTGAACAGGAACAACGCAATAGCAGGTCGGAGAAGATTGTGATTCAGGAGCAGTTGTCTATCGAGCATATCATGCCACAGAAATGGGAGCAAAACTGGCCGCTACCCGCTGACGCAACTCCTGAAGAAAAAGAAGAACGTAACAAGATAATTCATCGCTTCGGCAACCTCACCCTGGTAACCAAACCACTCAACAGTGTCCTTTCTAACGCCCCCTGGACAGCCAAGAAAAGTACACTCATGGAACACAGCGCACTTGCTTTGAATCGTGGGTTACAACCCTACAACGAGTGGAATGAAGAGACGATTGCCCAACGTGGCGAGGAGATGTTCGAGCTTGCCTTGAAGATATGGCCGCGACCATCTCGGTAAACAAACTACGTTTCGGTATAAAAAAAAAGACCAGCATACGCTGGTCTCTTCAATATTTGATAAAAAGGTACCAAAAGGGGGCAATAAATGCCCCCCTTTAACAACGTATCATAGAAAAAGGGGACTGACATTTGTCAGCCCCCTTCAGTAATTGATCCCTTGGCAATGACCTACTCTCCCACCCAGTTCCCCAGGCAGTACCATCGGCGCAAGAGGACTTTGCTTCCGTGTTCGAAATGGGAACGGGCGTTTCTCCTCTGCTATTACCACCAAAAGATCAAACCGTGTGTCCGCGTGGCGGACAATAGTTCGTCTTTAGTCAGCTCAGACAATCGCTGACGTGTGGGGATTTCTTAAGCTCCTGTGTTTTTACAACACGGGGTCTCAGGAGTCCCACATTTAACAGATTTGGGTCAGGTACAGACGGTTGAAGGATTGCTTTCGTAAGGTTTGCATGTACTTGATGATACCAGGTTACCGAAGCCCGAACCCGTCGGGCCGGGCTTCGGTTAAACTGATGGTCAAGCCTCACGGCAGATTAGTAAAGCTAGGCTGAACACCTTGCGGTGCTTACACCAGCTTCCTATCAACCTCATAGTCTCTGAGGTGCCTTTAGGGGGGTTAAACCCCACGGGAAGTCTAGTTTCGAAGTTGGCTTGGCGCTTAGATGCTTTCAGCGCTTATCCGTGCCGAACGTAGCTACCCGGCGGTGCCGCTGGCGCGACAACCGGTACACCAGAGGTTCGTCCACTCCAATCCTCTCGTACTAGGAGCAGCTCTTCTCAAACTTCCAACACCCACGACGGATAGGGACCGAACTGTCTCACGACGTTCTAAACCCAGCTCGCGTGCCGTTTTAATGGGCGAACAGCCCAACCCTTGGGACCTTCTACAGCCCCAGGATACGGCGAGCCGACATCGAGGTGCCAAACAGCGCCGTCGCTATGGACGCTCGGGCGCTATAAGCCTGTTATCCCCGGGGTAACTTTTATCCGATAAGTCATGGTCCTTCCACTCGGAACCACAAGATCACTAAGCCCTACTTTCGTAGCTGTTTGAGATGTCTCTCTTACAGTCAAGCCACCTTTTGCCTTTACACTCGTCGCACGATTTCCATACGTGCTGAGGTGACCTTTGGGCTCCTCCGATACATTTTAGGAGGAATCCGCCCCAGACAAACTGCCCACCAGACACTGTTCCCAATCCGGATAACGGATCAAGGTTAGAATTCCGATACATCGAGGGTGGTATTTCAAGAATGGCTCCACGCAGACTAGCGTCCACGCTTCAAAGCCTCCCACCTATCCTACACACAATGTAGCAAAACCCAATGTCAAGCTGCAGTAAAGCTCCACGGGGTCTTTCCGTCCAGTCGCGGGTAACCGGCATCTTCACCGGTATTACAATTTCGCCGAGTCTCTGGTTGAGACAGTGTCCAAGTCGTTACGCCATTCGTGCGGGTCGGAACTTACCCGACAAGGAATTTCGCTACCTTAGGACCGTTATAGTTACGGCCGCCGTTTACCGGGGCTTCAATTCAGAGCTTCGAGAAAGTAAACTTTCTCTAACCCCTCCTCTTAACCTTCCGGCACCGGGCAGGCGTCAGTCCCTATACATCGGTTTACACCTTAGCAGAGACCTGTGTTTTTAGTAAACAGTCGCCTGGACCACTTTCCTGTGGCTCCCTATCGCTTCCAGCCGTGAAGGCCTTGACAATAAGGAACACCCCTTCTCCCGAAGTTACGGGGTCATTTTGCCGAGTTCCTTAACCAGAGTTCTCTCGAGCGCCTTAGGATGCTCTCCCTGCCTACCAGTGTCGGTTTGCGGTACGGTCAGTGACGTGCTCGCTAGAAGTTTTTCCTGGCAGTGTGGACTTGACCACTTGATAGGCGTTAGCCAATCGTCATCACCCCTCAGGGTATATGATCGCCCGGATTTGCCTGGGCAATCCCCCTACAGGTTTAAACCACCACATCCGTCGGGTGGCTGGTCTATCCTACTGCGTCACTCCATCACTCAAACACACGCCGCTGGTGCAGGAATATTTGACCTGCTACACATCGACTACGCTTTTCAGCCTCGCCTTAGTGGCCGACTAACCCAGGGAGGATTAACCTTCCCCTGGAAACCTTAGGCTTACGGCGAACGGGTTTCTCACCCGTTTTAACGCTACTCATGCCGGCATACTCTCTTCCGTTTCGTCCAGCAGCCCTCGCGGACCACCTTCAACCTAGAACGGAATGCTCCCCTACCATCCTCTCGGATCCGAAGCTTCGGTACCATACTTGAGCCCCGTTACATTTTCCGCGCAGGATCACTTGACCAGTGAGCTGTTACGCACTCTTTAAAGGAATGGCTGCTTCTAAGCCAACCTCCTGGCTGTCTGGGTAATCCCACAACGTTTCCCACTTAGCATGGATTTCGGGACCTTAGCTGTCGGTCTGGGCTGTTTCCCTCTCGACCACGGAGCTTAGCCCCCGCAGTCTGACTCCCGTGATACGAGTAATGGCATTCGGAGTTTGGCTGAGATTGGTAAGCTGGTAAGCCCCCTAGCTCAATCAGTGCTCTACAACCAAAACTTACTAACACGAGGCTAGCCCTAAAGCTATTTCGGGGAGAACGAGCTATCTCCTGGTTCGATTGGCTTTTCACCGCTAGCCACAAGTCATCCCCGAATTCTGCATCATTCGTGGGTTCGGCCCTCCATGACCTTTTACGGTCGTTTCAGCCTGCTCATGGCTAGATCACCAGGTTTCGCGTCTACCGCCAGAAACTTTGTCGCCCTATTAAGACTCGCTTTCGCTACGGCTCCGTCCTCTCAGACTTAACCTTGCTCCAAACGGTAACTCGCCGGCTCATTCTACAAAAGGCACGCGGTAACGGCATATAGCCGCTCCCACACCTTGTAGGCACACGGTTTCAGGTACTATTTCACTCCCCTTCCGGGGTTCTTTTCACCTTTCCCTCACGGTACTGGTTCGCTATCGGTCGCTGGGTAGTATTTAGCCTTGGAGGGTGGTCCCCCCAGATTCAGACCGGGTTTCACGTGTCCGGCCCTACTTGGGAAAATTCATCGGAGTGCGGTTACCTTTCGTATACGGGACTATCACCCGCTATGGTCCAATTTTCCAAAAGGTTCTACTAGGTACCGCTTTTGTAACTCCTAGTCTATTTCCAGTTCGACAAGAATATCCCACAACACCGTATGTGCAACGGCTGGAACCTTATACACACATACGGTTTAGGCTGTTCCCCTTTCGCTCGCCGCTACTCAGGGAATCCCGATTTGGTTTATCTTCCTCGGGGTACTAAGATGTTTCAGTTCTCCCGGTTAGCTTCTCCTCGCCTATATATTCAGCAAGGAGATAATGCGACATAACTCGCATTGGGTTGCCCCATTCGGAAATCCACGGATCAAAACCTGCTTAACGATTACCCGTGGCGTTTCGCCGTCAGCTGCGTCCTTCTTCGCCTCCCAGCGCCAAGGCATCCACCGTGTGCCCTTAGTCGCTTGACCATCAAAAATAGTCTTACGACCGCAATACTCTTTCGAGCGTTGCGTTAAAGCATCCTTCGGTTGATGGGCTATGCCGCTCCGGCTCATACTTGAGCGACCTGGTTTAGCCCATCTGCCTGTTACCTGACCCAAATCTGTCAAAGAACTGAGCTTACGCTCTTATATCCGTCGGACTTCCATTGGGGACATTGTCTGAGTGTCCCGATAAAGCCCTTGGGATTACTTAACCCGCGTGAACATCAGCGGGTGAGGTTTGAAACCTTGAGAGGTTACGGTTAGCTTCACCCAGATAGCGATGTAAGATAAACGATCCTCATGGAGTCTCTCTCCTCGTTTGTGTTTCGTGCTTGCCGCCGAGAGCAGATGTTTTCTCTCTCGAAGACAGGCGTATGGTACATGGTATAACTTTTATTGTCAAGGGGTAATTTGGTCGATTGAGCAATTTATTTTCGATTGGTGGTGTAGAGCCGTTCTATTGGACTACTTGTTGGGATATTCCTGCTGGCACCTGAGCGAACCTCTGATACCGTCTGGTTTTTAACCAGCCTCCAGATGGTGGAGATGACCGGGATCGAACCGACGACCTGCTGCGTGCAAGGCAGCTGCTCTCCCAACTGAGCTACATCCCCACGAGCAGGAGCGGTAGTGTACTCCGTGGAGTGGGGTTTGTCAAGAGGTAAAATGCCAATCTGTTTCTGCCCATTAATAACCCGTAGGGGCGACCGTCCACGGTCGCCCACTAGATGATCGCAGATCATCTTCTGCGGGAGACAACACAACTGATATTTCCTGTGCAACCGAGGAAGCCGGACTACGTCCAGCTAGTGGGAGGGTGTGGACACCCTCCCCTACGGGTATTCTAATATATATTACCCCTACAAACCTGCGTGGGTTTGGGACAAGGGGCTTTAGCCCCTTGCGGATCCGGGATGCGTCGCTATCCTGCAAGGGGTTGAAACCCCTTGTCTTAACGTCAAAATCTTGCAAATGCTGTCCCCCTCTCCCCTTAGGGGGGAGGGATTAAGGGAGGGGGGCTATTCTCAGCGAATAGCAAACCTGCCACTGGATGATTGCGCAGCAAAGCCATCTGACATTTGATGATTATCACAAACGTACACCTTCAGCGACAGCCCCCCTTCCCAGCCTTCCCCCCTAGGGGGGAAGGAGAACCCCTCGCGGGTATTTAACGAGGGCAACCACGGGAGGATTGCTCCTACAAACCTGCGAATGCTGTTCCCCCTCGTGTTATTGAACAAGGACACGGCACGCCGTGTCCCTACAAGACCTGGTGCTTGCTTACAACCCTCCCCTACGGGTATTCTAATATATATTACCCCTACAGACGCGCCACCCGTCGCTCCTCAACCTTGTATCTACCGGAGAGGATCAGCCCCACCGCTTCTGGATAGAGGCGATGCTCCTCGGCGAGGATCCGCGCGGAGAGCGTCTCGGCGGTGTCTTCGTCTAGGACGGGAACGACCCGCTGGAGGATAATCGCCCCGCCGTCGAGGGTATCGTCAACGAAGTGAACCGTGCAGCCGCTGTGCTTTACGCCGTAGCTCCACGCCTGTTCCTGCGCGTTTAAGCCGGGGAAGCTGGGCAGCAGACTGGGATGGATGTTAAGGATTCTCTGGGGAAACGCCGCCAGCAGAGGGTCTTTGACAATGCGCATGAAGCCGGCAAGACAGACCAGCTCAACGCCGGCTTCTTTTAGTGCCGTAGCGTAGAGCTGGGCATCGTCTCCGGTGAGCTTGGTGCGGAACCGCTGGGGAACGATAGCCCGCGCCTCCACGCCGAGTTCCTGCGCCTTCTGGAGTCCCGGTGCCTCGGCGACATCGGAGAGAACCAGAGCCACCTCGGCATCGAGTTCGCCGCTACGGGTAGCTTCAATCAGAGAGACCATGTTGCTGCCCCGACCGCTGATCAGAACCCCAATCCGCCGCTTTGCCTGCTGTGCTGACATCGCCCTCTCCTATTTGAGACCTTATTGCTAAATCCTACCGCTTGACCCTGTCGCCGTTGAAGGCTAAAATCGGTCGCGCTTCTCCGCATGATTCTCTGCGGATATTGTAACATTGAGCGGAGGCGATTGACCAATCCGCAATCCGGCGAATGATCTAAAATGCCCCCTCCCCCCATCAAGCACCTGTAGGGGCGACCGTCCACGGTCGCCCACTAGATGGTCGAAGACCATCCACCACAGTAGACAACACAACCGGTATTTCTGTAGACCATCGAGGAAGCCGGACTATGTCCGACTAGTGGGAGGGTGTGGACACCCTCCCCTACGGGTATATTAGGTACGTTAAAGGACCCCATGAACCGTCTTCTCTCAACAACGGAACTCCTTGCCCTTTGGGGAGATAATCGCCCGGCGCGGCTGGTCTTTACCAACGGCTGCTTCGACCTCCTCCATCCGGGGCATCTGCGCTATCTGGCTGATGCCCGACGGCTTGGCGACTGCCTCGTGGTGGGACTAAATGACGACGACAGCGTCCGGCGGCTGAAGGGCGCGACCCGCCCCCTCCTCAATCTGGCGGTGCGGGGAGAACTGCTGACCGGACTGCGGATGGTGGACTACGCCGTTCCTTTTAAGGAAGACACGCCGCTGGCGACGATTCTCGCCCTGCGCCCCGACGTGCTGGTGAAGGGTGGCGACTACGGTCGAGATGAGATTGTGGGAGCCAGGGAGGTTGAGGGCTGGGGCGGCTCCGTGGAGGTTATCCCCCTCTCCGTCGGCTTCTCCGCCACGGCGATGGCGTTGAACATCCACCAGGCGATGGACTACGAACTGCGGGGGGAAGAGCCAAACCATTACCGACCTTTTGACGGCTCCCCGGACCCGGAGGTCGAGCAATTGAAGGCGGAGCGCGACGCGGCGATTAAGCAAGCAGCAAAGCGAAAACTGTAGGTGATCCCTGTGCCTACCCGATATTGACGAGGGCGAACACAAGGTTCACCCCTACAAACCTCGCCATTTTAAGGACACTCCATGCAAGCCGTCATCGTAACCATCGGCAACGAACTCCTCTCCGGCGATACCGTGGACACCAACTCGGTCTTCCTGGCAGGGGAGCTTGCCGCTCTGGGCATTCCCGTGGTCGCCCGCTACAGCGTGCCTGATGTGGCAGCGGACATCGTCTGGGCGGTGCGCCGAGGGCTGGAGGTCGCCGACCTTGTCCTGACCACCGGAGGACTTGGTCCGACGAGGGATGACATCACCCTGGAGACCATCGCCGCCGCCCTGGGCGAGGAGCTAGTCGTTGATCCAAAACAAGCCCGGCATGTGCGGGAGATATTCGCCAAACGAGACCTGCAGATGCCCGTGCTAAACGAGAACCAGTTCCTCAAAATGGTCGGGGCGACAATCATCTATAATCCGGCAGGAACCGCGCCGGGGCAGCTTGTAAAAGCCGACGGCGGACACGTCTGCCTGCTCCCCGGTGTGCCGGTGGAGGTGCGGGAGCTATGGCGGGTCGAGCTGCGCGGGCTGGTGGAGAAGCTCCTGCCCACAAAGCCGAACCTGCAAAAACGCGCCCTGCGCACGGCGCAGACTTCGGAGAGCGTCATTGCCGAGTGGCTGGACGAGGCAGGGCTGACTGGTCGGCTCGACGAAGCGGGCATCGCCCTGGCATTCCTGCCCCACCACGGGATGGTTGACCTCCGCCTGACCCGCTTTCTGCGAGACGGGCAGGACGGCGACGACTTCGCCACCCTCCAGCGAGAGATTGAGCAGACGCTGGGGAGCTGCCTCTTCGGCTACGATGACGAGACGCTGGCAGAGGTCGTCGGGCGGCAACTCATCGACCTGGGGCTGACCCTGGGGACGGCGGAGAGCTGCACCGGCGGGCTGATAGGCAAGCGACTGACCGACGCTCCGGGCAGCTCAACATACTACCTCGGCGGGGTGATTAGCTACTCTAACGAGGTTAAAATTCGGGAGCTGGGCGTTCCGGCGGAGGTGCTGGAGCGGCACGGCGCGGTGAGTCGGCAGACAGCGGCGGCTATGGCGCAGGGCGCGCTGGCGAAGCTGAACTGCGACATCGCCCTCTCCGTTACCGGCATCGCCGGGCCTGCTGGCGGGAATGAGGATAAGCCCGTCGGCACGGTCTATCTGGGACTCGCCCAGCGGCGGGAAAGCTTTGCTGGCTGGAGCAACAGCCGGGGCGCGGCTCTGCGGGAACTTAGTCGAGTGGAAGACCATTCGCAATCCAGCAACAATGGCGATTACGTCATCACCCGACACCTGCCGCTGATTGGCGAACGCTGGCTGGTACGCCACCGAGCAGCCGTGGCAGCATTGGATACGCTGCGGTTGCGGTTGAGGGATTAACGAACATCATTAACCAACAAGGAGATGCTATGAGTGTAGACATCATACAAGATATGAAGAAAGACTTCCCAAGTTTTATTGAAATATTTTATGTGAAAAAAGAAGTTAAAAAGGTTTTTAGGAAATTACAAGACATTGTTGAGCAAGGTATTGATTGGTCAAACATTTACAAGCAGGTAATGACAATTACTGACGCTGAAGGATTACCGCATTTTACCGCTGGTATTATTTGGTATCTATTTGCACCTAAAACTCATGGTAGTCTTGTTAGCAAAGAAAAACTCTTTCATCACGAGCAATACTTAAAAGAGTTACTAGAAAAATATCCACTCAGTAAGGTTCGTGGAGCATTGCGACCGCTATATCATGGTTCAGATCGTTTTGATATGCTCGCTCATGAGTTTTTCATATACCACTTTGGTAGTAAGCTCAATTGTCAATTCGAGAAATCGTTCGATAGCAGCAAAAGTTTTGACATCTATGTCAAAGAACTAGATTTAGCCATTGAGGTAAAGGCTGCAAGCAATCTAAATGAACTACGTCAAAATGGAACCCTCCTGACGGATAATACACCTAGCTCAAGCTCACCGGGAATAAAGAAACCAGAGGAGATACTAAAAGAATCGGATCCAGACGATAGATATCGGATAACGTCGTTCTGTGGAAACTGCCCCAACGATATGTTGCATGAAGCATTTCTAGAAGCCGTTGATCACACCTACGAAAAACAAGGGGAACATACTGGTAAAATGCTGTGTGCATTTTCTTTGCCTTACGAATGTATACACCAACTCTTTGACATCATGTCAAAGATGAACCGAGAAGGAGAACTAGATCGTAGTTTATATTACCTATTCCATGATCCCAGAGGCTATTTAGGAAGCCTTTTCAATGCGGATTTGGGTAGACAGACGTTTGATTCATCAACCGTTTATTTTGTACAGTTTTCTGAGAATGATGACCTCCTATCCGAGATAAACTGTGCTTTTTGCGATTATGAGGGTAAGTTTGAGTATGTTCCAGCTTACTACTACAAAAAAGAACACCTTCGCAGCATGTTAGGTTCTTAACTATGTCCTTAGAATACCTCTTCTACTTTCTCTGGGGAGCCGGGCATGCCCTCCAGCCGGGGCGCGGCCCTGCGGGAACTTAGTCGAGTAGAAGACCATTCGCAATCCAGCAACAATGACGATTACGTCATCACCCGACACCTGCCGCTGATCGGCGAACGCTGGCTGGTACAGCACCGAGCAGCCGTCGGAGCATTGGATACATTAAGACTGCGATTGAGAGGCTAATTAAAGTCCTGGGTTTATCCCCTCCCCCACCTGCGGGGCGGGATTTCGCAAATGAACTTCGCTCACCCGCTGGGGGGTATGGGCTTCGTCGCCCAAAGACCCGCCCCTGCGGGTAACTTACGAGATAACCTTAGGAAACCATGTTCTTAGAATATCTGCTCTACTTTGGCTGGGGAGCCGGACATGCCCTCCAGCCGGGCCACGGCAAGGCGATCATCAGTGCCTACCTCCTCGGCGCGGCACCGGGGCGCAAGCCAGCGCAGGCTCTCTTCGACTCCTTTATCCTGGGGCTGATTACCGCCGCCACCCACACCATCGTCGTCTTCGGGCTGGCTCTGGTGGTTTACATCGTCGGGCAGGGAACCGACACCGACCGGATCGAGGTCTATACCTCCCTCTTCGGCGCGGTGCTGGTTATCGCCGTCGGCGTGTGGATGCTCCGCCAGCGAATCGCCGGGCATACCCACAGCCACGGCGTGGTTGACCATCACGGCGAAACTGTTAAGCACGAGCATGACCACGATCATTCCCACGACCACCATCACCACCACGGGCATTCGCACACCCACGCCCTGCCCAAGTGGGCAAAGGACGATGAAACCGCCGATGGAAAGCGTTCCTGGAAGCGGCTCCTCGCCCTGGGGATCTCCGGGGGAATCGTCCCCTGCAAGGGCGCGCTGCTGATTTTCTCCGGCGCGAGCATCTTCGGCGACCTCGCCCAGCCCCTGCTGGCACTCTCCATCTACTCCCTGGGGATTATGGCGACGATGACCGGAGTGGGCATTCTGGCAGTGTTCTTCTCGAAGACCGTGGAGCGACTGAGCAAAAAGGCAACCACGAAGAAGGACGGTTTCATCGGCAAGCTCTGGCTGATTCTCTGGTGGGGCGGCCCGGTGATCGTCCTCGGAGCCGGAGCCTGGCTGCTGATCCACTGGCTGAGTTATCTGTAGGCAACGCGAACAATGTTAACGTAGGGGCGAAGCTTGTCTTCGCCCTTTGCCGAATATAACGAGGGCAACCACGGGGGGTTGCCCCTACAGAACCCCACGAGGTCTTGCCGTTAAGACAAGGGGCTTTAGCCCCTTGCGAAACGGAAATACGCCCTTATTTCAAAACCTCGAAAATCGTATCCCCTCTCCCCTCTGGGGAGAGGGCCGGGGTGAGGGGTAAAACGTCTTCCCATTCCAACG
>SWBW01000467.1_pt1 | contig 14753 bp, 9 predicted proteins | sample 4693041 | NCBI WGS metagenome assembly SWBW01 (sample SAMN10267271, study PRJNA491770) | bioreactor metagenome | isolation source: DHS bioreactor inoculated with marine methane seep sediment | place: Japan: Omine Ridge, Nankai Trough | collected 2006-05-06 | reverse complement strand
TCAGCCAGTAGATGGTGGCATCGGGGTCGCTGCCGCGCATACTCTTGATAAAGGCGGAGACGCGGTCGTAGTGGTAATCGGCAGCGCGGTCGTGGAGCGGACTCTGTTTTGGCAGAACGGTCTCGGCGACCGCTTCATCCAGTTGTAACACACCATTTTCATCAGTAACAGCTACATCAACCGCCAGCTCCAGTGAAGTCAACGCCCGTCGGGCATCACCACCAGAGAACTCGGCAAGGTGCTTCAGAAAGCCGTCGGTAGCCGTGATGCGCTGCTCGCCCAGCCCCCGTTCCGGGTCTTCGATTGCCCGGCGGAGCAACTGTTCAATTGCCGTACTTGCAAGTGGCTGTAGCTCCAGCACCAGGGAGCGCGAAAGCAAGGCTCCGATGACGCTGGTGTAGGGATTGTGAACCGTTGCCCCGATGAAGGTTACGACTCCGGCCTCCACGGCGGGAAGTAGCGCGTCCTGCTGGGCGCGGTTGAAGCGGTGGATTTCGTCAATAAAGAGAACAACGGGCTTTGGCAGACTGGCCTGTCGGGCGCGCTTCGCTTCGGCAACTACCTTGCGAACGTCCGCCACACCAGCGGTTACGGCGTTGAGGCGAGCAATCCTCCCGCCAACCTGCTCGGCTGCCGCCAGGGCGATGGTGGTTTTACCGCACCCCGGTGGACCGTAGAGAATCAGGCTGGGCAAGCGTCCCCGCTCAATCGTCCGGCTCAGGGGAGTCCCGGCACCAACGACTCCCTCCTGTCCCACCACCTCATCAAGAGAACGCGGGCGCATCCGATACGCCAGCGGGGAACTCGGAGCGGGAAGGCTGTCAAAAAGCTCTGGCATGAGAGTTCCTGGAGTTCATTTCCATTTGTTAGGGACACGGCACGCCGTGTCCCTACGGCTTAACGCTATGCGATATTCCTAAACCTAAAACGGACGGCGGTAGTACATTCCCGGCAGTTGCTCTGCCAGTCCCTTCATCTCCAGGGTCAGCAGGTGCTGCATCAGGATACCCGGAGTGTAGTCGAGAACCCGGGTCAGCTCGTCGAGGTGCCGGGGAGTTGCACTGAGTTGCTCCAACAGAGTTGCCTCGTCGTCGGTCAGATCAGGCTCTTCGCGGGCTATGACCTTCTCGGCAAAGAGGCGCGGTTCGGCGGCTTCGCCAATGGCAGCGAGGATGTCCTCGACCCCTTCGACAAAGACGGCACCGTCCTTCAATAGAGCGTGGGAACCTCGGTTGCCCTCACCGATGGCGTTACCCGGACACGCCATGACCTCGCGCCCCAGTTCGGCGGCAAAGCGAGCGGTAATCAACGCGCCGGAGCGTTCGGGAGCCTCGATAACGACGGTTGCCAGGGACAAAGCCGCAATGAGGCGGTTCCGCCGGGGGAAGTTCCCCATAGTGGGTTTGGTTCCCAGAGGAAACTCGGAAATCAGTGCGCCGTTGGCGGCGACAAGGTCATGCTCCCTACCGGAGTGAGCCGGAAAGACAACGTCAATGCCAGTACCAAGCACGCCGAGACTTCGACCTCCAGCGTTGATGGCAGCGGTCTGAGCGGCTTGATCAATTCCCGCCGCGCAGCCGGAAACCACAGTTACGCTGTTCTCAGCCAGTGTTTGCCCAAGCCGTTTCGCCAGAGCTTTTCCGTAGGGAGAGAGCCGCCGCGTTCCCACCAGAGCCACGGCGAGGCTGTCTTCGGGGAGTGGCCTGCCCCGCAGGTATAGCACCATCGGCGGGTCGTAGAGGTCTTTTAGCGGTGCCGGATATTCTGGATCTGGATAGAGGACGAAGTGGATGTCGGGGTTATTCGCCAGGGTTGCCAGCTCTTGTTCCAGTCGCTCCTGATGCTTCTTGCCCCTACTAGCGATAATCTTCATGGCGGCGGACTTCCCCACCCCCTGCACTGCTGCCAGGCGGGGAAGAGAGGCGGAAAGCACTTCGCGAGCCGAGCCGATTCTCTCTACGAGTCTTCGAAACCGGACGGGTCCGATTTCCGGGACAAGATTGAGACTCAGCCACGCCAGTCGCTCTGGCTCGTAGTTGTTTGAAGTCGGCATCACGCTCTCATTCGAGAAGGGAATTGACAGGAAAACTCGATTATAACCGCCGGGGTGGTGCTATTCAACAGCTACCTTGTGTTCGTCCTTCGTGCTTGTTAATCGTGGAGGTTCCACCCCTCATCCCAACCCTCTCCCCAGGGGGGAGAGGGAGATAGCGATAACTCGTTTATGGCCGTTGTCTTGACATTGGGGAAGTTTTAACTTAGTTATAGAATGGGTTTGTGGGGCTAGTTGATACCAGCGACAACTCGTATCGGTTACTAGCAATTATTTTCCATAGAACATCGTGAGTTTTTCTCCCCTGTCCTGACCCCTCTGGAGGTTACGTGAAGACAACGACCCTGTTCCTTACACTTCTGCTGATTGGCTCCGCCTTCGCGGCAACCAGTGCTATTGATGCTGGTGAACTTGTCATCGAGCGTCTGCTGGCTGGCGATACCGAGGCCAGGCGGGTTTACGTTCACGATACCAACCTTAACGGTGGCGAGATGGTGTTCTGGCACAATACCATCTCTTTTCCCAATGAGCCGGGACACTTCGTCTTTATTGACGATCACCCGGCAGCCAACTGGGAGCACGCCGCCCGTGCGGTTTACGTTACCGAAGCTGGCGAGATCCACACCTGGGCAGTCAGCACCCCGCCGCGTGATTATGTCTGGATAGGCATGACCGAGCTGACCGACGGTGCTTTCTACGATGGCATTGATGTTGATTATCAGATACCGACGAAGGAAGAGGTGGAGCGCGCCACCCCCTGGTTTGACCAGTACATTCCCCATCCCGACCAGCGTTCCGGCGAAAACTACGCCCTGCTGATGAGCGGTGGAGCGAATCAGAGCAACAACCATATCCGCTACTGGAACGATATGGCGTACATCTACTACACGCTGATCAACGTTTATTCCTACGACGAAAACAACATCTTTGTCCTGATGAGCGACGGCGATAATCCTGGCAATGACCGCTCCAATGGCACAAACTCGCCCACCGACCTCGACGGTGATGGCGACCAGGACTACACCGATCCCTGCACCCACGATAAGGTCATCGAGTACATGGACAACCTGGCGACCACGGTTACCAGCCAGGATAGCCTCTTTATCTTCACCACTGACCACGGTGGCGGTAGTACATCCGGTGGCAACGACTCCTATCTGAACCTCTGGAACCTTGAGGAGCTGCACGATAACGAGTTCGCCGATGAGCTGGACGATATCTCTTTCGTCCAGTGTATCATCACGATGGAGCAGTGCTTTTCCGGTGGCTTCGTTGATGATGTGGCGGCAATCGACGGCGTGGTTATCTCCACTGCCGCCAACGCCAACGAGTATTCCTATGCTATGGCACCGGATTTTGTTTACGACACCTATGTTTACTTCTGGACCGCCGCCGTGGCAGGGAATCTACCCGGCTGGCCCCACGGCATGGGTGGCGACGCGGTGGATGCCGATACCGATGACGATGGTATTGTTACTGCCCGTGAGGCCTTTGTTTATGCTGAAGAAGAGGACTTTTCCAACGAGCATCCCCAATACCTTGATGTCTCCGGTATTGGCGAGTCCATCAGCCTCTGGGGCGGCGGACTCGACGGTCCCTTCATCAAGATGATAGCCTACACCGTTGATGGCGACAACGGCGATTCCCTGCTCGATCCCGGCGAAGCCGCTGACATCAGCGTTACATTGGAGAATATCGGCTCCGAAAATGCCACCAACGTCGTCGGCAACCTCTCCTCCAGTGATTCCGACATCACCGTCAACACCGGGACGGTCAACTGGGGAACTATTGCCTCTGGTGCGACCGAGGACTCACCGAGCGACTTCCGCATTACCGTCGGCTCCGGAGCTGGCAACCCGGAACGCTACAGCCTCGACCTCCACGTTACTGGCGATGATGGTGTTGATAAGAACTATATCATCAGCCTGACTGTGGGCAATCAGTGGGGCTTTGTTGACGACATCGAAAGCGGTGATAACGGCTGGGTTCACTCTGGTGCAGCCGACCAGTGGCACATTGAGTCCGCCCGCTATCACAGTGCTGACAATTCCTGGAAGTGCGGTGGCAGCGGTACCAGTGATCATACCAACAACATGAACTGCACCCTCGACTCACCCCTGGTGCTTGTTGGGGCAAACAGCCCGACTCTGGACTTCTGGATGTGGTATGAACTGGAAGTAAGCTATGACTACTGCTACCTCAAGTTCGATGGCGATACCCTGGCAACCTACAACGGCAACGCCATGAGCTGGGTTAAGCGCAGCTATGACCTCGCCAGCTATGCCAGCGAGGTGGGCAACTTCCAGTTCCACTTCACCTCTGACGGCAATACCGTAGAGGAGGGCTTCTACTTTGATGACTTCAACCTCCAGCCTGTAAGTGGCGGCTCTGCTGTTGATCTGCTGGGATTCTCGGTCAACGGTAACGAGGACGGCGTGCTGCTGAACTGGAAGCTCGATAATCCAGAGTCTGCCGCCTCCTTCGACCTCTACCGTCAGGACGGGGTACTGGTGGACAACATGGTTCTCGGCAACGGCGACCGCGATTCCGGTACTCCGCTCAACGCCACTCCGCTGACTGGCGGGCGCAGCGAGTACAGCTTCCTCGATGCCGATGTGGCAGACGGCGGCGACTACCTCTACTACCTGAAGGCGACCGATGTTGAAGGCAACGCCTACCTCTTTGGTCCGGTAGAGCTGTGCTACACTGCCGAGCAGAACCTTGCCCTCAGTCTGGAGAACGCCTACCCCAACCCGACGGCAGGTGAGGTCAGCCTCAGCTTCTCTCTGGCAGCGGATAACCAGTCGGTGAGCCTTGCCGTTTACGACCTTGCTGGTCGTCTGGTCGAGACCCTGCTCGAAGACACCCTCTCCGCCGGACGCTATACCGTCCATTGGGATACCACTGCCAGCCCGGCTGGGATTTACTTCTATCGACTCAGCACCGACGAACAGAGCCTGACCAACCGTCTGGTGATCTCCCGCTAGGCAACGCAACAGGTACAGAACACAATTGCAGGGGCGTTGCAATACGCCCCTGCGTTTTTTATCATCTACGGAGTTTGCGGGTGGCGAGGGCGAGCCGCTGCTGCTCCTCCGGGCGAATAGCGAAGAGCGGCTGCGGGAGGGCTTGGCACTGGCTGCCGGAGCGGTTACAATCGGCGACGAGGAGCCAACCCAACGTCAGCTGGTGAGAAGGGTGATACGATGATTGATTTGATAGTTATAGCATTTGAAAAAATTTGGCATTACATTCTAATGTATGCAAAAACTATACCACCAGAGTTAACGAAGGTATTGATATCAAAGGAAACCTTCTATTGGCTAACTAGTACCATTGCTCAGGTCTTTGTAGCAATAGCCATGATAGTGTTTGGATATTTTGGTTTGCTGATAAATCGAAGAAGAGAAGAGCAGCAGAATATCGTACAAAAATTAACAATATATGAAAAGACTTGTAAGATAGGCATAACCGTCACTCAAGAGTACAAAAAGCTAGCACACTCCTTAGGGAGAGCACTAGATCTTGTTGATATTGTAAAACATGGAGATAGCAATACATTATCTGAAACTATTAAAAGTGTAGTAGAAAAAACAAATAACATGCCTGATAGGAAAACAAGGTTAGAGGAGCTATTATTTTTCTCGCAGTTGCAAACTCGCTATAATGTTAACACAGAAAAGATAAAACGACTAAGATCAACAAGTACTAAGCTTACTGCGGCGAGTCTTAATATAGTATTAACATCGCTTGCATTACTACTGTTAACAGATGTGTTATATTTAAATACCAAATACCTATATATATCCTCAACATTCCTGCTATGGGCAAGCATGTTATTGTCATTGTTTCTTTATCTCTCCGCACTTATTGGATTCCTGAGAGCACGTGTACGCTTTAAAAAGTATAAATTAAGTAGTATAGTGTTCGATAACATTCGCCAATTAGACGAAGACCCCCCAAAGGAACCCACCGATGACTAAGTCCTGTAACCCTGGCAGTAACAAAGATATGACTAACCCATACAAGAAGGCTGGGGTGGATGTGGAGGCGGGCGAGCGGTTCGTTGACGCTATCAAGCCCCTCGCCGCTGCCACCCGCATTCCCGGCACGATGGACTCTCTCGGCGGCTTCGGTGCCGCCTTCGACCCCACAGCCGCCGGCTTCAAAGACCCCCTGCTGGTGTCGGGAACCGACGGCGTCGGCACCAAGCTGATGATCGCCATCCGCGCCAACAAGCACGACACCGTGGGCATCGACCTGGTGGCGATGAACGCCAACGATGTCCTTGCCGTAGGCGCGCGCCCGCTCTTCTTCCTCGACTATATGGCGGTGGGGAAGCTCCACCCAGAGCGGGACAAGGCGATTCTGTCGGGAATAGCCGAGGGCTGCAAGCTGGCTGGTTGCGCCCTGATCGGTGGCGAAACCGCCGAGCTGCCCGGAATGTATCCAGAGAATGAATACGACCTCGCCGGCTTCGTCGTCGGGGCGGTGGAGCGGGGGCAGGAGTTCAAGCCAGAGCTGGTCTCGCCGGGGATGGTGCTGGTCGGCATCGTCAGCAGCGGGCTGCACTCCAACGGCTTTTCCCTGGTGCGGCAGATCATCTGCACGCAGAACGGGCTGAACCTAAAGTCGCACGTGGAGGAGCTGGGCAAGACCGTGGGCGAGGAGATACTAACGCCGACGCGGATCTACACCCGCCTGCTGCCGCTGCTGCGGAAGAACGGCGTGGTGGCACTGGCGCACATCACCGGTGGCGGGCTGGCGAGCAATCTGGCGCGGGCGATTCCACCAGGCAGCAAGGCGATCATAAAAAGAGACAACTGGCCGAGGCCCGCTATCTTCACCTGGCTACAGAGGATTGGGAAGCTGACGACGGAGGAGCTGGAGGGGGTCTTCAACTGCGGGTTGGGGATTATCGCGGCATGTCCGGCGGAGCAGGCGGACGACTTGGTGGCTGACCTCTCCCGCGCCGGGGAGTTCGCCTATCAGGTGGGCGAGGTCGTGCCTTACGACGGCGACGACCTGCGAGCAGAGGTAATCTAAGAGAGGCTACTGAATAGCTGGCGGAGGTGGGCTGGCATTCTGACCGGACGACCTGCGAGGTTCGTAAGGGCATGGGTGGTAAAGCCCGTTGCCAACAGAGCATCGCCGAGGTGAACCTCGTAGTCTATCCGCAGGCTGGCTCCGCGTACCCAGGCGACCACGGCGGTAACGGCGACGAGATCATCGTAGCGGGCGGATTTGTGGAAGCTGGCACCGGTTTTGACGACGGGCAGGGCATAGCCCTGCTCTTCCATTTTGGAGTACGGCGTGCCGCTCTCGCGGATAAGCTCGGTGCGAGCGGACTCGAACCAGACCAGATAGCTGACGTTATAAACGACACCAAAGGTGTCGGTCTCGGCGTAGAGAACCCGATGCTGGACGGTATGTGGCATTTTAACTCCCCCATCTGCGCAGCAGAGCCTGCGTAGTGTTGACGATATTATCTAGTTCTAAGTCAACGGGCCGACCTGAAGGTCGGCCCCTACAACATCTAAGTAGGTCAAACAGGAGCGACCAGCGGGAGCGATTAAACGCGGGGATAAACGCAATCTGGTGTTAACGGTCAGCCGCGAAGTGTGTCCAGCTTCAAGCTGGTGGTGCCGGGAGCCGGACTTGAACCGGCATGGGTTTTACCCCGGCGGATTTTAAGTCCGCTGCGTCTACCCATTCCGCCATCCCGGCACAGGGGGGCATTATAGTTGAGCGGGGTGGGATTGGCAATCGTTACGGTTGGAGGACGGTGGCGAGGGCGTGGCGGGACAGTTCCTCGGCTCGTCGCCAGGCGAGGCGGCGTTGTTCCAGAACCATCCGTCCCAGCATGACCGACTGCTCGTAGCGTCCTCGTGCCAGGAGGCGGTCAACCTCTACGTAGTGGGGGCGTTCGCTGCGGAGGGGTCGCTCCATGTACTTGATGTAGCCGGGCTGCTGGGCGAGGTCTTCCTGGGTATCGAGCCAGCCTAGTGTGCCTTCAAGATGGGTGCGCCAGGTGTCGATAAATGAATCCAGTACGGAGTCGTAGCCCTGTGAGCTTAATGCGGTGGTTAACTGTTCCAGCCATTCGAGTTCGTTGGCGTAGATCCGTCGTGAGGCGAGACGGCGTTTGGCGGGAGCCTCCAGTGGTCTAGCGGAGAGACCGCCCAGTTGCCAGGCGTGGAGTTCTCCGGCGGCAAGGCGCGAGAGCAGTCCCTGGACGAGGAGGTTTCGCTGGGCAAGGAGTAGCTCCTGGGGCGTTTCTTGTGCTTCTTCGACTGGGAGTTCTTCTTCAATAATACCCAACAGAAGCACTACCAGAATGACGGCAGCACCGAGGAGGGGAAGAATGATTGAGGCTATGAGTCGTTTTGGCATGGTTAGATTCCGCTTGAACGGATGGCGTTCGTTACGATGCCCATCTGTTTAGCTTCGGCAACGTCGTGGACGCGGATGATTCGCGCACCACGGAGCAGGGCGATGGTGTGGGCGGCGATGGTTCCGGGGAGGCGTTCCTCCACGGGCGCGTCGGTTAGTTGTCCGATGAAGGACTTCCGGCTGGCACCAACCAGGATTGGTCGTCCGAGGCTGGTAAACCATTCCAGATGATTGAGCAGAGTCAGGTTGTGGGCGAGGGTTTTGCCGAAGCCGATGCCGGGATCGAGGACGATGTTTTCCTCGTTCAGTCCCGCTGAGGTCGCGGCTTCTATTTGTTCAGCAAAGAAGCGATGAATATCCGCCCCCAGGTCGTCGTAACTGGGTGAAGACTGCATGGTTCCCGGCTCACCTTGCATGTGCATGATAACGATTCCTGCGTCGTATTCAGCAGCAACTTCCGCCATACCAGCAGAGTTGTTCATCTCACGCAACCCGGTGATGTCGTTAACGATCCGCGCTCCGGCGGAGAGAGCCTCCCGCGCTACCTGTGGTTTGTAGGTGTCAACGGAGAGAAGGGCATCGGTTTCTGCTTTCAGTAGTTTGATAACTGGTAACAGCCGTGCCAGCTCGACTTCGGAGGTAAGAGGGGTCGCTCCGGGGCGGGAGCTTTCCGCTCCCAGATCGAGAATATCCGCTCCGGCAGCCAGCATTGCCCGACTCTGTGCCAGGGCGTTCTCTACGCTATCGGCAAGGCCATCACCGGAAAAAGAATCGTCGGTGAGGTTGATAACTCCCATAATCAGCGGGCGGGAAAGGTCTAGCTGTTGACCGCCAACCCGCCAGGTCGGCTGCTGATTCCGCTGTTCCAGCACGGTGGTAATCTCCGCTGCCAGCACGGAAAGTCCGAACTGCTGGTTGCCGAGTTTCTGGGTTAGTCGCTGGAGCTGGGTTAGCGTGCCGCCGAGGATGACATCGGTGTGGTCAACCTCTCGGACGACCAGCCCCCGATGCACCGCCGCTTCGGCTCCCACTGCCAGTGCTTCCTGCTTCAGGATAGTTGCGGCGGGGTGGCGCAGCTTGCTCAGGTGGAGGACAACGAAGTCCAGCTTGGGGATCATCAGCTCGATGCCCCGTGGAGAAACCCCGGCTCGCTTCATCAGGGCGGCGGCATCGGCGGGGGAGTCAATCCGATTGATTCTGGGAAAGAAACGCATTGGTATTCCGTGTGTTGCGGGACATATTAAAGGTAAAGGGAAGGCTTATCGCCTTCCCTTTTTAATCGTTCAAGAGAAGGTTACTCCTCTTTCTTTGCTTCGCCCAGCGGTAATGGCTCACTCTTCTCGTTCTCATCGCCGGGCCAGACCGCCGCTGGTTTCTGGTTGGAATTGTCCTTGCGCAGTTTCTCTCGCCGCTTTTTGGCTAACTCTCGCAGGTCGGGCAGGGTGCGGTCATCGGGAGGCATCTCTGTCTCGTTGATTATAGCCTCTATCTCGTCGCTGTCAATAGTTTCCCGCTCCAGCAGTACCTTCGCCAGCCGATCCAGCTTGTCTCGGTTATCAACCAGCAGCTTTGTGGCGCGTTGGTGGGCGGTTTCGATGATCGCCCGCACCTCGGCATCAATCAGCCGAGCGGTCTCTTCGGAGTAATCGCGGTGCTGGCTGATCTCCCGACCGAGGAAGATTTCCTCGCCCTTCTTGCCGAAGCTCAACGGTCCCAGCTTCTCGCTCATGCCCCACTCACAAACCATCTTCCGGGCAATGGCGGTGGCTCGCTCGATGTCGTTACTGGCACCAGTGGTCGGCTTGTCGAAGACAACCTCTTCGGCGGCACGACCACCGAGGAACGACTGCAATTGCTTCTCCAGATAATCCTTGTCGTAGGTGTAGCGTTCTTTCTCTGGCAGTGGCATGGTTAGTCCCAGAGCCATTCCACGGGGGATAATCGTAACCTTGTGGACGGGGTCGTAGTCGGGCAGCAGGGCGGTTACCAGAGCATGACCTGCCTCGTGATAGGCGGTCTGCTCCTTCGCGTCTGCGTCCATTCTCCGGGAGTGCCGCTCTGGCCCCATCATTACCTTATCGCGAGCGGCTTCGAAAATCTCGTGGGTGATCTCGCTTTGGTCGTAACGAGCCGCCAGAATAGCCGCCTCGTTTACCAGATTAGCCAGGTCAGCCCCGGTAAAGAAGGGGGTTCCACGGGCAATTTTCTGTAAATCAACATTGTCGGCGATGGGCTTTTCTTTCACGTGGACCTGAAGAATCTCGTAGCGTCCGACGATGTCCGGCATGTCCACCACGACCTGACGGTCGAAGCGTCCCGGACGGAGTAATGCAGGGTCCAGCACATCGGGTCGGTTGGTGGCTGCCATCAGAATAACCGTGGAATCGGACTCAAAGCCGTCCATCTCGGTGAGCAACTGGTTGAGGGTCTGCTCGCGTTCGTCGTGTCCTCCGCCAAGTCCGGCACCGCGATGACGACCTACAGCGTCAATCTCGTCAATAAACAGAATGCAGGGTGCGTTGCGCTTGCCAGTGTTGAAGAGGTCGCGTACCCGTGCTGCACCGACACCAACGAACATCTCGACGAAGTCAGAGCCTGCGATAGAGAAGAATGGCACGCTGGCCTCTCCTGCCACCGCTCTTGCCATCAGGGTCTTGCCGGTTCCGGGAGGACCGACCAGCAGCACGCCCCGTGGAATCTTGCCCCCCAGCTTCTGGAACCGCTTGGGGGTGCGCAGGAACTCGATAATTTCGCCGAGTTCCTCCTTTGCCTCTTCACACCCAGCGACGTCGTCGAAGGTGGTTTTGTTCTTATCCTGATTGACCAGCTTGGCGCGGCTCTTGGCGAACTTCATCGCCTGATTACCCTGCCCCTGCATCCGGCGCATCATAAAGACAAACAGCACCACGATCAGAATCACTGGTCCCAGCGAGATCAGCAGAGTGAGCAGCAGCCCCTCGCCCTCTTCGCGACGAACCTCAACGCCATGAGCCACCAGCTTGTCGGCGTACTCGGCATCGATCCCGTTCATCTGCACGGTGAACTGCGTAAAGGGCAAGCCGTCGCCGAAGTCCACTGGCACGGAAAACTCGCCGTTCATGCCGGTTTCGGTGATGGTAACCGTCTTGATGCGCCCGGCTTCCAGCTGCTTGCTGAAGGCGGTGTAGGTAACCTCTCGCCCGCCGTTGCCGTCGCTCAGCATGGTGAAGAGGAGAATAGCGGCACCGAGGATGAATATCCAGGGCAGCATACCTTTAACTATCTTGTTCAGGGTGGCTCCTTAGTCGTCGCACCTTATAGTCTATATACAAAAGCGCGGCAAGTTTACCAGCCAGCCGCGTTTGAGTCAATAACAGCCGTAGAGGGTACGTTGCCTGCCTGCTCCTTGTTCCCGGATAGCCCCTAACCCCGACCCGTGGGACGAGTTCCCTCCCCAGAGGGGCGAGGGGGTAGAGGAAGTTACAACTCCCCCTCTTCCAGCACCGCTATATACGGCAGGTTGCGGTAGCGTCCGTCGTAATCCAGCCCGTAGCCCACCACGAAGTCATCGCTGTCCAACCGGAAGCCAGCGTAGTCCACCACGGTGTGATGGTTCCGCCGAGTACGCTTATCCAGCAGGGCGCAGATTTTTGCCTTCCGCTCGTAGTGTTCCTCCAGCAATACCCCCAGCCGCGCCATTGTCCCGCCAGTGTCCACGATGTCCTCGACGATCAGCACCTCCTCGTCAGGTTCTGGCTGCGGTAGCTCGCCATAGATCAGCAGCTCGCCTGGCTCTGTGTCCTGTCGATAGCTGGAGAGGGCGATCAGCTCGTAGCGTAGGGGGAGCCGCAGCCGCCGCACCAAGTCGGCGAGGAAGATGAGGCTGCCCTTCAGCACGCCAAGAACCAGCAGGGGCTTGCCGTTATGGTCTGCTTCAATCCGAGCGGCAAGCTCCGCCACTCGGTTGGCAATCTCCGAAGCTGTGTAGAGGGTTCGCATGTATTGCTGGCTCCGCAAGGGGCTGAAGCCCCTTGTCTTAACGTCAAGACCACTCGGTGGCTGTTAGAGACAAGGGGTTTTAACCCCTTGCAAAGATTTGCATCGTACTCAGCTTTCTCAAGGGGCTGAAGCCCCTTGTCTAGTGGGCTGTCCGCGCAAGGTGTAGAGACAAGGGGTTTTAACCCCTTGCTGCTTCCTCGACGATTTCAATTTCTTCTAGGGTCAGGTCGTAGAGTTGGTACACAAGCTGGTCTATCCGCTTGTCGGTGGCGGCGATAAGCTGCTCGTACTGGGTTTTGTCGTTGCCGGTGGTGGTGGGGAGCTTCTTGTGGAGGTCGAGCATCCGCTCTACCAGTAGCACGATTTCGTCATATCGTGCTACGTCGTCGGGGTTATTTGGGTCGATGGTGTGAATGGGGAGACGGTTAAGCTGCCCAGATGAAACCTGAGTGTTACTGCTAATTTGCCTGAAAACAAAATCGAAAAGTTTTGAGTTTAGATTGCCCAGTACATATTTAGCATCTATCTTACCGGAATTGATGATGTTGGTATGGTTCTCAAACAAGCATTTTTTAAGATTCTCTTTATCTAACAGGGTTGCAATAATCCTCCTTGGTTGCTCTACTGCTGTTATACGTTGAGTTACAATAAGTGTATCAAACTCGATAACTTTTCGCTTCTCATTCTCAGTTCTTAATAGAAACCACTCTTTATCAGCCCGCCTTCTACTTTTTTCTAAGCAATACCTTTGTACGTTCTCAGCCCAAATCAGTCGCAGACAATCCATCTTTTTAGTATCCGATAGATTGCTTTTGTAGAGATCCCACTGGATGTTACCTGTTTTAGAATTGATGCCGCTTGTTTCAAACGTGCTGAAATTAGCTAGTTTCTCAAAGATACTGTACGTCTCTGAAATATTATTAATTAGTATTATGTTGTTGCCTCCAATGTTTGTAGTTACTTTTTGGGTTTCAAGGCGTAATAGTTTGTATTTTTTACTCTCTATATCCTCTCCTTTTTTAACGACGATAATAGAAATAGGTTCGCTCTCCTTAGCTTTACCTTTCTCAATAACGATGACGTTAATGGATTGCAACACTCCCTTAAAAACGCTGCGCCTATCTATCACGTTTAGAATACTACGGAACATGTGGTTGTCTAAAATGTACTTTCTAAGAGCTTCAAAATATTTATCTGCCAAATAAGTTTTAGGTACAATGTATCCGAGAGAGCGTTTGTTATTTAGTAGTAATAACGACTTGTAAATAAATAGGGCATACAGATTTGTTCTTCCGCTAATAGCACCCTTGTAGTTGTGCTTAAAGTAATCTTTTTCTAAAGGTGCAATTTGGTGTGCCACATACGGCGGGTTGCCAATCACTGCGTCGAAGCCGCCCTGGGTTGTGGTAGCCTCCTCCACAGAGACGATGGCTGAATCGAGATACGGTTCAATCCTGCTTCGAAACCTTTCCAGTTCCGCAAGGGGCTGAAGCCCCTTGTCTAATGGACCGTCCGCGCAAGGTGTTGAGACAAGGGGTTTTAACCCCTTGCTGCTTTCCGCAAGGGGCGGTCGCCCCTTGTCTAATGGACTGTCCGCGCGAGGTGTTGAGACAAGGGGTTTTAACCCCTTGCTGAGATTTGCGGTGGCGTGTTTTAGGTGATTGTTCTTGATATAGGTATAGATGTTATCCAGTGCTTTTTCATCCCGTACTACCTTGCGATTGAACTTCTGCGCCCAGACGTGCTGCCCCTTTGTCCATCCCCTGGCTTCGGCAAAGGCCTTGGCACTGCTTCCCTTAATTTTCCGCACATATTCGTTCAATTCCTTTTCATTCCGAGCAGCTATCAGCATATGTACGTGGTCTGGCAGAACATTCCAGGTTACAACGGGAATGTTGCTGTTTTTGCAGACTTCCGCGATGTGTTTAGCGATAGTGAGCTGATCATCCGGGGTAAACACAACAGAACCATCTCGTTTTACACCATATACAACCATTCGCTCGGAAACTCTTGAGTTATGGGTAACAAAGGTAACAAACCAGAGATTGCGGGACTTCTTCTTCATTACCTCCGCAAAGCCGTTCGGACCGTCCCAGTCAAAGGCGTTCACCCGATGCCGCACCTCGTCATCGGCAAAGAGATCCCCCTGATCCTGCGTGTAGAAATCACTACCAATGAGCGAGTTACCACACTTGATGTTGGCAGAGAGGTCGGGCAGCAGTGCCTCGTGCGCCATCTCCATCTGGTGCGGAGCCTCCTCCAGCAGCCAGAGGCAGAGGGATAGCTGCGTAACCTCGACGGCGTTCTGGTCTATGTCCACGCCGTGGAG
>SWBW01001928.1_pt1 | contig 14880 bp, 12 predicted proteins | sample 4693041 | NCBI WGS metagenome assembly SWBW01 (sample SAMN10267271, study PRJNA491770) | bioreactor metagenome | isolation source: DHS bioreactor inoculated with marine methane seep sediment | place: Japan: Omine Ridge, Nankai Trough | collected 2006-05-06 | reverse complement strand
GTTAGTCGCTTACAAATATTGTTTTGGCGGGTGTGATTTTTCAACCCGAACCAAGAGGTCAGGAAGATGGATTACGGCGTAAAATTGATTCTTCTGTTCATCGGGGCAGTCTTCGTAAACAACTTCGTCCTGATGCGCTTCCTCGGTCTCTGCCCCTATCTGGGTGTCAGCAAGCAGACCGACTCCGCCGTCGGCATGGGCATGGCGGTAATATTCGTCATGTTCCTCGCCTCCGTGGTAACCTGGCTCATCTACACCTTTGTGCTGATACCGCTGGAGCTGACCTGGATGCGGACGATCTTCTTCATCCTTGTTATCGCCTCCCTGGTGCAGACCGTGGAGATCATCATGCAAAAGACGATGCCGGGACTGTACAAATCCCTGGGCATCTTCCTGCCGCTGATCACCACCAACTGCGCCGTCCTCGGCGTTACCGTGCTGAACATTGACTCCAGCTTCGACTTTCTCCAGTCGGTCATCCACGCCGTTGGTGCCGGAGTCGGCTTCACCCTGGCTCTTGTCCTGATGGCGGGGCTGCGCGAGCGGATGGAGGTCGGCAACGTGCCAAAGGCACTGCGCGGCTTGCCGATTGCCTTCATCACCGCTGGCATGATGAGCATCGCCTTCCTCGGTTTCTCTGGTCTCATCCCCGAATAGCAACGCGGAAGCCTGGTTGATTTTAATGTAGGGCGGGGACTTTAGTCCCCGCCGTTAACATATGTAGCGTTTGCTGCGTTGCATATTGGTTGATTTTGTAGGGGCAACCCCCTGTGGTTGCCCTTTGCTATACCACGAAGGGCGCAGCGTGCTGCGCCCCTACAATTCTCCGTGATGTCCGTAGGGGCTGACACTCGGTCGGTCCGCTGAATATCTGCTATAATGCCCACGCTTAGGCTATTGCTTCCTTACCTCCAACTTCGGTAACTTATGAAAATCTGGTCGTTATCGCGAAACTTCGAGCTGTATTCCTCCGCCCGACTGGTGGAGGCGGCTCGCCAACGGGGGCATGAGATTACCGAGCTGGACACCGCCCACCTCACCGCCCTGAACACAGCGGAGGGTCCCCGGCTGCTGCTCCACGGTGAGGAACTGCCCCCGGCGGACTGTGCCGTCTATCGCTCTGGCTATACCCGGCTGCGCTTCGGCTGGGATCTCGCCCTCTGGCGGCAGGTGGAGTCGCTGGGCATCGTAACCATCAACTCCACGGCGGCGGTGCTGCGCTGCTCGGACAAGTTCTACACCCACCAACTCCTCACGGCGGCGGGCATCCCCACGGTGGACTCGGTGTTGGTTACCGAGCTGAGCCAGCTAAACACCGCCGCGCGGCTGGTCGGTGGATTTCCCCTTGTACTCAAGTGGAGCCGGGGGACGCGGGGAGTCGGGACGGCGTTGATCGAGTCCTCCTCCGCCCTGCGTGGGCAGTGGCAGATGTCAGCCGCTCTGGAACAGAACGCCCTGCTGGAGCGGTTCCACCCCGAAGCCGAGGGTAGCGACCTCCGTGCCGTGGTGGTCGGCGGGAAGCTGATCGCCATCTATCGCCGCACCGCGCCTGCGGGAGATTTTCGCTCCAACATCCACCGTGGAGGCGGAGCCGAGCTGTACTCCCCCAGTGAGGCGGAGGTTGAGCTGGTAGAGGGAACCGCTCGCAGCCTTGACCTGGAGCTTTGCGGCGTTGACCTCCTTCCCACCAGTGAAGGATCGAAGGTGCTGGAGGTTAACTCCGTCCCCGGCTTCCGTGGCGTGGAGCGGGTAACCAACGTGGATGTGGCAGGAGCGGTAATTCGCCAGTTGGAGCGGTTGGTTGAGGGGCGAAAGTAAACAACTATCACCTTCGTGTAGGGGCGTATCGCGATACGCCCTAAAAAGGAGTTGAAATGAGGCGAGAACTTAGTGTGATTTTTACTGACCTGGCGGGTTTTGTGAAGCTCGGTCTGGACGATGTCGCCACGGTAACTCTGTTGAGGGAATACTACGGCGTTGTTGCCGATTGCGTGGAGAGCCACGGCGGGGTGATTGACAAGCTGATGGGCGATGGCGTGCTGGCACACTTCAACGCGGTGAGCGACTGCCCGGAGCATCATAAAAAGAGCCGCGCCTGCGCCGCCGAGATAGCGGAAAAGGTCAGCTCGATAAAGGTGAATGGCAAGAACCTCTCCGTCGCCGTGGCGGTGGGTTCTGGCGAGGCTGAAGTGGCGGAGTTCCTGGCGGGAGTTCACCACACGGTTACAGTCATCGGCGGGACGGTCAATCGGGTGGGGGTGGCTCTGCGGAATTGCAAAGCCGGGGTCATCGACGCGGATAAACCAGCCTAGAGGTATCCACGATGCAGAATACCCTGTAGGGGCGAAGCTGGTCTTCGCCCTTTTACAATACGTAATACGATATTGACGAGGGCGCAGCACGCTGCGCCCCTACTATAAAAAACTGAGTCTGTTCTATTCGTCCCAGTCGATGAAGTAAACCCAGGCATCGGCGGCTTCGGGATCGTAGGTGATGTAAACAAAGTAGTCGGCGTAGTCGGGATCATCGACGAGGAACCAGATTTCATCATCATCCATGGCCGCGTCAGCGTCTTCCACGGTGAGGTAGATGGTGGCATCTTCCATGTCCATCGCGTACTCGTCATCGTCGCAAACGTAAACCCAAAAGTCCGCGTAGTCAACTTCGTAATCATCGCAGATGTAAACGAAGTCGGCGAGGACGGGCATCACAAAGAGTAACGCCAGAAGAATGATCAGGTATTTCATGGTTTCTCCATAGGTCGATGGTCGCGTGATAGAAAATCAGGAGGTTCACGGTACGCTCCGCAAACCATTGAAAAACTATAGCAGGAATGCGGATTTTATTCAACTTGCGGCTTAGGTATTTTGACGATTCTTCAGGTCGAGGCGAAGAGGGTGAACCAATTTTTCAAAACCGCCCTGTTTCCGACCCGTGATAGGTTTGCGGGCCGACCTAAAGGTCGGCCCCTACGTTAACACCTTGTGTTTATTCAAATAACGCTGGTAGGGGCGGAGCTAATCCACGGGTTAGGGTGAGGGGTTATTCCTGACTCACTACAAGTTCACGGGCCGACCTAAAGATCGGCCCCTACGTTAACACCTTGTGTTTATTCAAACAACGCTGGTAGGGGCGGACCTAATCTATGAGATTGGTGTCCGCCCTCTTTAGATTCGTTAAGGGCGCAGCACGCTGCGCCCCTACGTTATGTGATGAACTTCGACCCGCCGTTAAACTGTGGTTGGTAGTCGTGTGGGGGTGAAGACGGTCTTTTCGCCGTTCCAGTCCACCAGGACGAGGTCGTCGCTGTTGATGTTGTTGCGGAGCAGTTCCTCGGCGAGGGGGTCTTCGACGAGCCTTTGGATGGCACGCTGGATCGGTCGCGCGCCGAACTTGGGATCGTAACCTTCCTCGACAATCTGGTTGGTTATCGCCTCGGTAAAGTCCAGGGCGATTGCCTGCTCGGCAAGGCGGTGCTTGATTAGCTGGAGCTGGAGTCCGGTAATCTCGCGGAGGTTCTCTTTGGTTAGAGCGTGGAAGACCACGGTCTCGTCGAGGCGGTTGATGAACTCCGGGTTGAACCGCTTCTTGACCTGGGCGAGAACCTTGTCCTTCATCGCCGAGTGCAGGTCGTCGGTTGCCTTGGAGCCGAAGCCGATGGTGTTGATGTCTTTGATTTCCTTGGTGCCGAGGTTGCTGGTCATAATGACCACGGTGTTGCGGAAGGAGACCGTGCGCCCCAGCGAGTCGGTCAGGCGACCCTCGTCGAGGAGCTGGAGGAGGAGGCTATAGACATCGGGGTGCGCCTTTTCGATTTCGTCCAGCAGCACCACGGAGTAGGGCTTGCGGCGGATTCTCTCGGTAAGCTGTCCGCCTTCTTCGTGACCGACGTAGCCCGGTGGCGCGCCGATTAAGCGGGAGACGGAGAACTTCTCCATGTATTCGCTCATGTCAACGCGGGCGATGGCGTTCTCGTCGTCGAAGAGGAAGTTGGCGAGTGCCTTGGCAAGCTCGGTTTTTCCCACGCCAGTTGGTCCGAGGAAGAGGAAGGAGCCGATGGGCTTGCGCGCGTCCCGTACCCCGGCGCGGGAGCGGCGGATGGCGCGGGTTACGGCATTGATTGCCTCGTCCTGAGCGACGACCCGACGGTGCAGTTCTTCGTCCATCCGCAGGAGCTTCTGCTGCTCGCTCTCGGCGAGGCGGGTAAGCTGAATCCCCGTCCAGCGGCTGATGGTGTCCATGATGTCATCAACATCCACCACGCCGGGCTTTTCTTCCATGTCCTGTTCCCAGCGGTGCTTTTGCAGGGTGATGGCACGGTCGAGGCGGTCAAGCTCAATCGCCCGCAGGCGGAGTGCCTCGGCGTAGCCCTCACCAGGAGCGGGGTGGCTGTCGCGTTTCCGCGACCGTTCTTCCTCAAGCTGGCGTAGCTCAAAGGGCTGGGTCAGCGCGGCAAGATGCACCTTGCTGCCCGCTTCATCGATGATGTCAATCGCCTTGTCGGGAAGCTGGCGGTCGGAGATATAGCGGTCGGAGAGCCGGGCGGCGGTCTCCAGAGCTTCCTCGGTATAATCGACGTTGTGGAACTTCTCGTAGCTTTCGCTGAGGCCGTGGAGAATTGCCAGGGTCTCCTCGATGCTGGGCGGGTCAACCAGAATCGACTGGAAGCGTCGCTCCAGCGCGCCGTTCTTCTCGATATACTTGCGGTACTCGTCCTGGGTCGTGGAGCCAATGCACTGAATCTCTCCGCGAGCCAGAGCCGGCTTGAGCAGGTTGGAAGCGTCCAGCGCGCCCTCGGCTCCACCAGCACCGACAAGGGTGTGCAGCTCGTCGATGTAGAGGATGATCTTGCCGTCTTCTTTGATTTCGCGGATGATACCCTGAAAACGCTCCTCGAACTGTCCCCGGTACTTGGTTCCGGCGACCACGGCTCCCAGGTCAAGGGCGATTAGCCGCTTACCCGTCAGGGTCAGCGGAACCTGACCATCGACGATGCGCTGCGCCAGCCCCTCGACGATGGCGGTTTTACCAACGCCCGCCGAACCGATCAGCACAGGATTGTTCTTTTTCCTTCGGGAGAGAATCTGAATCAGCCGCTCGGTTTCTGTGTTGCGCCCAATCACCGGGTCGATCTTTCCGGCGCGTGCCAGAGCGGTGAGGTCAGTAGCAAACTCCGCCACCAGAGACTCGCCCTTGCCCTCTTTCCCCGGAGCGTCTTTACCACGACGGCGGGGAGGAGGCTCATTGCGGCGATTCTCCTGGAGCATCTTGACGACCTCCACGGTGATTTTCTCCGGTCTGACCTCCAGCAATTCCAGCAGGCGGATAGCCATCGTACCCTTGACCCGGAGGATTCCCAGCAGCAGATGCTCGGTGCCGATGTAGTTATAGCCCATCTCTCCGGCAACTAAGAACGCCTGCCGCATCGCCTCTTTAGCGTTCGCGGTAAAGGGGATGTTCTCATCGCCGGGGATTTGCGCGAAGCCCGGTTCCTCACGCCGCTCCAGCTCCTGACGAATCCGGCTGGTTTGCAGCCCCATTCGCTTGAGGATATAGGCGGCGATGCCGTCGCCCTCCTCCATCAGAGCCAGCAGCAGATGTTCGGTACCCAACCGGGTGGTTCCCAGTTTACGGGCGATTTCGCGAGCATAGAGGATCACCCGGCGAGTACGTGGTGTAAACTTATCCAGCATTTAATTTCTCCAGATTGCCGAAGACGGCCATTCCGAATCGGCGGGCAGGATCGTAATCAGATGTCTTAATAAATCTCTTCGTGTACAAAGGCAGCAAGATTAGTGCCAAGTTTATCCACTCATCACGCGGACACAGCAACAGGCGGAGTATTCGGTTACTTAGGCAGCGTTTTCCCTACCACTCAACCATGCCGTAATGGCACACTAGCGGCTCACCTCTGCCAGCCTGAGTCTGTCCCGTAAAACCTCTCACTAGATAGTATAGCCCGAAAACCACCCTCCAGCAAGCATCAGCTTGAAGCTGGACACACTTTCGCGGCTAACCTCGTCGGAGGCTCAGTGTCAACTCCCGCGTACACGCTTCCGCTGGTCGCTTAATTTCGCTCTCCTCCCTCCCATTGGGGATGGGGGACTTTTGAGCAACATCAGAAGGCTTAATGACACAATCCGCAGGGACACGGCGTGCCGTGTCCTAGTTCAATAATCGCTTTACTCCCCGCCAAACAGCTCACCCCGCAATAACCTCGCGCGGGCGCGGGAAGGGTCTTCTTCACCAGTCCGCTCACTGAGGAAGGGTGCTTGCAGCAGCCAGAGCTGCCCGAAGAGCTGCTCTCTGGATGGCTGCCCGGCTGGTTCCAGTTCCAGTTCCTGTCCCAGAATGAGCCAGGTCAGGGCGGTAGCCGCCTCGGTTTCCTCCAGCAGGTGGGCGTTGGTGAGCAGCCCTCGCGCTCGGCCGATTTGGTCGAGGAGCCATTCCCCTTGCTGACTGAGCAACTGCCGCCGAGCCGCCTCTTCGGCTTTTACTACGATGTTCTCCACCCGGTTTGCCTGGGAGAGTAGCTCCTCCCGTTCGTAGCCCTGGGCGGTCAGGTTGCTGAAAACGTAAAGGGCGGAGCCGGGAGGGTTGACCGGTTTTCCGTTGAAGCCAAACTGAGTAACCGCCGCCAGGGATTTTTCCAACTGCCCGGTTGCCGAGAGCATGGGCAGGTGGAGCAGCATCTCAACCCGTCGCCCCAGTCCTGCCAGCTTGGGCGAGGCGGTCAGGTAGCCGAAGAGCTTGCTGTGGGCTGGTTCGCCGATTTTCTCAAAGGCCTCTTCAAACTCGTCCGTCGCTTCGGCTCTGTTTTCAGTCGCGCTAAAGTGAGCGTGGTCGCGCCCGGTCAGTACCAGCCAGCGATCCCGCTTCGTGGACAGGTACAGTTGGCTGCCGACGAGGAAGGGTTTCTCCAGGAGCCAGCTCGCCCACCACTGAGCCAGTTGGGGTGAGTCGAGGTCAACGTGGAGTGGGGACTTGCCCAGCAACGAAAGCAGAGGGGTCAGCCGTACCCGCAGTGCGAGCCGTTCTGCTGGTGAGGGCTGGAACTGCTCCGGCTTGACAAGGTTGCGCACCGACGAGACCCGCCGGAGGAGGCGAATCGCCACTGACTCCGTCAGCCAGGTCGGTGGCTGTCGGGGAGGCTCTGTTGTTGGATGGGGTGGGGTCATGGGATGGTTTTGATTTTAAGACAAGGGGTTTCAACCCCTTGCGGAAATTGAAAATACGCAACAAGTTTGCAAGGGGCTAAAGCCCCTTGTTTCTAACAAGCAAGATCAATACCTATTCAAAGGTTTTAAGATGTGAATCCTGGACGGTTGAGGAAACCGTAGATTTTACTCAGCGTCTCGGTGAAGGTCGCGTAGCAGGTGGAGCAGCCGAGGTTTTCTGACTTGGTGAACTCCGCCCAGCTCTTGCCACAGACCGGGCAGCTCTGTTTCTTAATCGGATCGGACATCTGAACTACCATCGAGAGGGGCGCGCGGTTTAGCGTAAACGGGCTGATGAGATCGTTCTGCCAGGGGCCGAACATGGGCGCGGCGGAATGCTCCACGACCATTTCCAGGCAGAGGTCGCAGAGTCGGCTTTCCTCACCGGTGGAGGAGCGATGAAGAACCACCGCTGGGCGTTTATTGCAGATTTCACAGAGCTTTGCGGAGTCTGCCATTTAGCCGAGTATCTCCCAAAGTGAGGGGAAGGTAACGAAGTGAAGGTAGCCCGACCAGCCGCAGAAGAAGACGAAGACGAAGTGTACCGCTGGCACGGTGAGCGCGCCGAGGAGGAGGTAGCTCCACAGCTCGTCGCGATTCATCTTGAAATACAGCGGTGGCAGCAGGAGGGTTACTAAAAATGGAATCGGATAGCGCAGCCACCAGGGGATGATGAATACCCAGTTGCCGTAGGTTGCCATGAAGATACCACCGACGGCGACGACCAGCCCGATAATAATGATCCGGTTGGTGAGGTTCTCGTCGGGTCGCTCCCGCAGGATATAGCGCAGGAAGACGATGAAGACGATGAGGGTGATTACCGATTCGCCAATAAACTCCGTAATGTCAAACATGAGATGTCCTTTGAATCAGTGGTCAGGAACTAAGCCGCCCCTCGGTCAGGGTAATATATCTGTCCGCTTGTTGTGCCAGGCGAGTATCGTGGGTAACAATCAGGAAGCTGATCCCCATTTCATTGGACAACGAGAAGACCAGTTCCAGCAGGCGGTTGCTGGTTTGCTGGTCGAGGTTTCCCGTCGGCTCGTCCATCAGCACTATTTTTGGGTTAGCGACCAACGCCCGCGCCACGGCGACGCGCTGTTGTTCACCACCGGAGAGCTTCATGGGAGAATGGTGGAGTCGTTCGCCCAGTCCGACCAGCTCCAGCAGCCCCTGGGCCTGTTTACTGGCTTCTTCGGGTTTCAGTCCCGCAGCCAGCAGGCGCAGCGAGACGTTCTCCAGAGCGTCGAACTCCGGCAGAAGGTGGTGCATCTGGAAGACGAAGCCCAGGTCGAGAGAGCGTACCTTCGTCAGCTCGGCATCGCTGGCAGCCTCCACCCGCTTGTCCAGCAGGGTCAACTCACCTTCCGTCGGACGATCCAGACAGCCGAGGATGTGCAGCAGGGTGCTTTTGCCAGAGCCGGAGGCACCGACGATGGCGACGGTTTCGCCAGCGTCGAGGGTCAGGTCAACCCCGCGCAGGACGTTGAGCTTGCGCTCGCCGTCAACAAATTCTTTGGTAATTCCCCGCGCCTGGAGGACGGTTTTTTTCATGTGAGCCTTTTTAATGTGCGTTGCTAGGGAGTATCCGTACTCCCTCTCCCCTTTGGGGAGGGGATTCATCCTACGGGCTGGGGTGAGGGCTAATGACGAAATAGTCAAGTTTTCATCAACCTCGCAGGACAAAATACCCTGGCAAGCTGACATCTCTTTTGGAAGATGAGCCGCGCTCATCTAGTGGGCGGGTGTGGACACCCGCCCCTACGGGTAATCAACGGGATGGTAGATTGTTTGCGTTGCTATTCGTACCGGATTGCTTCGAGGGGGTCGAGCTTGCCAGCTTTGATGGCTGGGTAGAGGGTCGCCAGCAGGGTGATGACCATCGAAGAAGCAACGACGATGACGATGTCCGTCCAGGTTACCACGGCGGGCAGGTGGTCCATGTTGTAGATGTCGGCTGGCAGGTGGATCAGCTCGTAGCGTTCCAGCAGCCAGGCGAGGACTCCGCCGACTGTCCCGCCGATGAGGGTTCCGATACCGCCGAGAACCAGCCCCACGGTGAGGAAGACCCCGCGCACCTGCTTTCCGTTAACACCGAAGCTCTTCATCACGCCGATGTCCCGGGTTTTTTCCACGGCGAGCATGACCAGATTGCTGATGACGTTGAAGGCGGCGACGAGGACGACCAGAATTACCATCAGGTACATGGCGAGCTTTTCCAGCTCCAGGGCGGCGAAGAGCCGCTCGTTCATTGTCGTCCAGTCGCGAGCGGTGAAGTTGGGCAGCTTCTCATTCAGGCGAGCGGTAACCTCCGGGGCGTTGAATGGATCCTCCACCCGCACCTCGATCACCGTAACCTTATCGCCGATGCTCATGAACTCCTGCGCCAGACCGAGGTCGATGTACGCCATCTGAGCGTCGTATTCGTACATGCCCGTGCTGACGATTCCGGTGATCTGGAGCTTGCGCATTTTCGGCGGAATTGGGGTCAGCGGGTCCCACTCTCCGGTGGGCATGACCAGGACGACCTCATCGCCCACGGCGGCGGAGAGCTGATACGCCAGTTCCTTGCCGACGATTACGCCATCGCGGCTGCCGGGGATTGGTACGCCTTCGTTCTCCGGCACCAGAGGACCATCGCCGTAGTCTCTGGACTGGAAGCTGAACTCGCCCTTCTCGACCATCTGGGGCAGGTCGGTTATCTCCGCCTCGACCGCCAAGTCGATTCCCCGGAAGACCGCGCCGATGGTGTTGTACTTGTTGACCAGCATCCCCTCCATGAAGATTGCTGCGGAGACCGCCGAAACGCCTTCGGTGTCGCGGATTTCCTCGACCACGGGTTGCCAGTTGGCAATCGGCTTGCGCATAGTGTCAACAACCATCACGTGGGCGTTGTTGGCGAGAATCTTCGTGCGGACGTGTTCTGCCATCCCTTGCATCACCGAGAGTACCAGCAGCAGGCTGGCAACGCCCAGGGCGATTCCGCCCACGGAGATCCAGGTGAGAGTCCGCAAAAAGCCCTTGCGTCCGGTACGCATGTAGCGGAAGGCGACGCGCAGCTCGAAGCGACCCAGTCGGGAGACGAGGAGAATCAGTCCGCCGATGAGGGCTATCGCTCCGACAACGAGACCGAGGGTTAGCAGAGGAGAGAGGGTTTGAACTTCCGGGGTCATTTAGCTAGAGACCTTTTGAAGGGTGTTGAGTTTTTGTGCCGATAGTTGGTTTTTATTGCAGCAGCCCGTTTCACGGCGGGCATTAAAATGCCCGCCCTACATTGCGATGTCTAATGGCAGCGCAGTGCGCTGCACCACGGTACTGGGCTTCGCCCAGAAAACCTTGAGAAGTCCTGACCGCTAAACAGTATCTGTAAGCGACCAGCGGAAGCGGTAAGGTGTGGAGGTAGTCGTTCCCGTAGGGTCGCGAAAGCATACGCCCGGGCAAAACCTTGCGTTTGTACAAAAATCTCCCCTTCCCCCCACTGGGGGGAAGGATTAAGGAAGGGGGGCTATTCTCTACGACTAACAAACCTACAGCGGGAACATTGCGCAGCCAAACTATTTGCCTTTATTGGTTTTCTGGAAGAGGCATCGGTTGGCGTTAGCCCCTCACCCGTTCCTGCGGGCCGACCTAAAGGTCGGCCCCTACGCAACCTTGAGGAATCCTAACCGTTAACCCAACCATCAGGAAGCGACCAACGGAAGCGGTAGAATTGGCTAAGGTTTTCTGGCCGCAGGCCAGCTCTGCCCCCTCAAGATGAGGGGGATGGGGGAGTTGAGGGGCGCATCTGGGGGAAGAGGATTACGTCCTGGATGCTCGGCGCGTTGGTGAAGAGCATTGCCAGGCGGTCAACTCCTATTCCCAGCCCGCCGGTCGGCGGCATTCCATACTCCAGGGCGCGGAGGAAGTCCTCATCTACGACGCTTGCCTCTTCATCGCCGAGGTCGCGCTGACGAGCCTGCTCTTCCAAAACCTTTCGCTGGACTCGCGGGTCGTTCTGCTCGCTGAAGGCGTTGCCAAGTTCCATCCCGGCGGCGTAGGGTTCAAAACGTTCAGCCAGACGAGAATCCCCCGGAACCTGCTTCGCCAGGGGCGAAACGTCGGCGGGGAAGTCCATCACGAAGCAGGGCTGGGTCAGCTCGCCCTTCTCCTCAGCAATGGTCTCGAAAAGCTCCATGATGTACTTGCCCGTGGGGGCGTGGTCGGGTAGCTCGATGCCATGCTCATCCGCCAGCTGCAGGGCGGCGGCGCGGTTGAACTCGCCCTTCGCCTTTAGCTCTTCGTCATTGAGGCCGAGGTCAACTCCGGTCCATTCCTCCAGCATCGGCAGAACCTCCAGCCGCTTAAACGTCTGCTCGAAGTCCAGCGTCTGCCCCTGATACTCTACGACGGTGGAGCCGGTGAGTTTCACGGCAAGGGTGCGGCAAAGCTCCTCAAAAATCCCTGCCATGTCATGGTAGTCGGCGTAGGCCTGGTAAAGCTCGCACTGGGTGAACTCCGGGTTGTGCGTCCGGTCCATGCCCTCGTTGCGGAAGTCCTTGCCGATTTCATAGACTCGCTCGAATCCTCCGACAATCAGCCGCTTGAGGTAAAGCTCGTCGGCGATGCGCAGGTAGAGCGGGATGTGAAGGGTGTTGTGGTGGGTGGTGAAGGGAGCCGCCGCCGCGCCGCCGTAAATCGGCTGCAAGATCGGCGTTTCCACCTCCAGAAATCCCCGTTCCTCCAAAAAGCTCCGCATGGCTGTGGTCATCCGGCTGCGCTGGGTAAAGCGGCTCCGGCTCTGCGGGTTGAGGAAGAGGTCGAGATACCGCTGGCGATAGCGAAGCTCGACATCGGCGAGTTCATCGTGCCGCTCGACGTTGCCGTCCTCGTCCACGGTCTCCTTGACCACGGGCATGGGGCGCAGGGCCTTGGCGAGCATCTCTGTGTAGCGGATGCCGATGGTCTTGTGTCCTGAACGGGTGAGGAACGGCACGCCAGTAACCATAATAATATCACCGAGGTCGGCGTTGCGCAGAACCTTGATGCCATCGTCGTATCGTTGCGCCAGGTACAGCTTGTCGAACTCAAAGAGCTTATTCGCGAAGGTCGTAAGCTCCTCCGCGCTGAAGGAACTCATAATCAGGTTGATGTTCTCAAAGGCTTTACCTATCTCAAGATTTTCAACCTCGCTGTACATCTCGGAAAGATTTTTCGCCAGTATTGCAAACTCCTCGGAGTTGACCGTGTTCTTAATCATCTTAATCTGATTAAGAAATGTGTCAACCTTTAGCTTTTCAATCTGACCGTAGCTCTCAAGCTGCTTCGAGCTTACGTAAAGCTGGATATTCCCGGAGCCGTCGCGGAGGTCAATAAACATCGATTTGCCGTGGTCGCGAATCGAGGTTACCCGTCCGATAATGATGACGTGGCGTTTGAGCCGCAGCAGGCGATCAAAACCAGAGAGAAACTCGCCGATTTTCATGCGGTAGTCAGAATAATGATTGCGCGGGCGAGCGGGATAGGCAACCATCCCCGCCTCAACTAACGCCTCCAGCTTCTCTCGACGATGGATTATCTGGTCAAGCTCTTCTCGACCAGTCTGTTCTTTACTCTCTTCAGCCAACGCTGCTCCTTCGGTTCTCCGTGCAAAATAATTGGTTACGGTGTCTCTTCCAGCAACTTATTCATTGAGAATGCTACCACACTCTCGCCGCAACAATCAAGGTGGCTACGGTCACAGCGAGTCTCGCGAAAACGTGGGAGCCTGCTTTATTCATCATACCCGCGTACACGCTCCCGTTGGTCGCTTGGTTACTAGCAGTTCAACAATCAAGGTGGCTACGGCCACAGCGAGCTTCGCCTTTACGGCGTACTTTGAACAAGCACAAGGTGTTAACGTAGGGGCCGACCTTTAGGTCGGCCCGTGAAACGGCGATAATTCTGTAGTCTTACTCAAGGTGTTCTGGGCGAAGCCCAGTCTTGTGATGCAACGCACCGCGTTGCTAGATGTCGGGTTTAATCCGTTTGGTCAGGTAGTGGATGCCGTCGAAGTCCAGGTAGCCGCTGGACTGGAAGGCTGCCAGGGAGGTATCGTTGCCGCCCTCGATCAGGCAAGCGTAGATGCCGATGCCCTGCTCGTTTAACCACTTTTCGGCGTGGTCAATGAGCCGCCGACCGAGTCCCCGCCGACGATAGTCAGACCGTACCGCCAGGCGGTTGAGCCAGCCCTTCCGCCCGTCGTGGGAGACCAGAATTGTCGCCACCAGGCGGTCAGCCTCCTTATCAAACAGCCCGAAGAAGGCAAGCTGGGGCAGGGTTAATTGTTGCTGGTACTCAGCTTCGGAATCCCGCCCCTGGGCTTTGATGGGCAGGTCAGCCGCTGTCCACAGCTCAATCAGAGCCGAGTAGTGGCTGGCGTTGAGGCGACGAAGCTGGAGGTCGGATTCCATGTTTTATCCGTAGGGGTGAAGCCTGTCTTCGCCCTTCTTACAATTTGCCCCTCCCCAAAGGGGAGAGGGGACAAAGCGAAGCGAACAACGTGAGCGGGTAAGCTCACGGTTTTCCGGGCGAAGTCCGGTACTGTGATGCAACGCACCGCGTTGCCAGCTTCAAGCTGGTTGGAGGACACAGAATATCCAGTAATGAAGCGACCAGCGGTAGCGTATACGTGGGAGCAGGCGTAATTCTTTTCTGTTGGTTAGCTGCGAGCTAGTGTCCGGCTTCAAGCTGGTCGTCGGACATGAGCAGCTCTCTATCAATGTGGATCTCGGTGTAGCGGGGGTCGATGCTGGTCGCCGCTTCGTAATACTGCTCCGCTTCGCTCAGATGTCCCATGGCCAGATGGTTTTTGTAGAGGTCGTAGAGGACTTCGGGATTGTTGGGGGTCAGCCCGTCGGCGATCATCAGGCGGTCAATCGCTTTCTCGTACAGACCAGCGAAATGGTAGAGCCGGGCGACGTTAGTGTAGGCAACGTCCACCTCCGGGCGCAGGGGAATCGCCTTTTCGTAGCTCTCGATTGCTTCAGGCATCATCCGCAGTTTCTCGTAGGCAAAACCGAGGTTGAAGAACGCCTCGTAGTAGTCGGGGTCAAGGACGGTTGCCTGGGCGAAGGCATCGCGGGCTTCGCCGAAGCGGTTGTAGAGGTTATAGACCACGCCGAGGTTGTTCCACGCCTTGGCATCGTTGGGGTCGAGGGCGAGGGTTGCTTGAAAGAACTCCGTTGCTTCGAGGTACTTCCCGTCCTCGGTCAGGCAGACTCCGGCGTTGTAGTACGCCGCCGCCCAGGTTGGGTCAAGCTCCGCCGCTCGCGAGAACTGCTCCGCCGCCAGGGCGTAGTCCGGTGGCTCGCTGTTGAGGAACGCCATCCCAAAGTCGAAGCGATGCTGGGGGTTGTTGGGGGTCTGCTGAACCAGCTCGGCAAGCTCGTTGACGGTGGCATCGCCGGGGGTGGTCTCCGGGGCGCAGGCAAGCAGCAGCACGGCGATGAGCAGGGTAATCAGAAAAAATCTTTTCCGCATAGTTTTCCTAAAAATGGAGTTGGTTTTGGGAATCTTCGAGGTTTCGTAGGGGCGAAGCTCGTCTTCGCCCTCCAATGTCAGGATGTTGTGCTTTGGTGGTCGGGGTTTTCTTCGTCGTGTTTCCACAATCGAGGATTGAGGGCGATGTATCTTCGTTTCTCGTTCA
>SWBW01008186.1_pt1 | contig 14939 bp, 13 predicted proteins | sample 4693041 | NCBI WGS metagenome assembly SWBW01 (sample SAMN10267271, study PRJNA491770) | bioreactor metagenome | isolation source: DHS bioreactor inoculated with marine methane seep sediment | place: Japan: Omine Ridge, Nankai Trough | collected 2006-05-06 | reverse complement strand
ATTATATGCGGCGCTGGAATTGGGTGATTGGGGTTTGCCTGATGATAATGGTGCTTTTTTCAAATTTTACTGGTTACCTTTTGCCTTGGGATCAGTTAGCATACTGGGCAATAACTGTAAGCACAAGCATGCTGCAATATGTACCCGTAGCCGGAAACTGGTTGGTTGAATTCGTAAGAGGAGGCGTTGATGTAAATGCATCAACTTTGCTCATTTTCTATAATTTTCATACTGCCATTTTACCTTTAACAATTGTAATCCTGATGGTCTTTCACTTTTGGCGGGTCAGGAAAGCAGGTGGCGTGGTTGTATCAGAAAATAGCAGCAGGGAAATGGTTTCTTCTGACCCTGACCTGGTTTTGAAAGAATTGGTCACTGGCCTGATTTTATTGGCATTCATCTTTATGATCAGTGTTTTTTTTAACGCGCCTTTGCTGGAAAGGGCAGATCCGGCATTTAGTCCGAATCCGGCAAAAGCGCCATGGTATTTTATGGGCATACAGGAGTTACTGATGCATTTTCACCCGTTCTTTTCTGCTATTTTAATACCAGCCTTATTTGTAGTTGGAATGATCTGGTTGCCATTTCTGCACTTTAATAAACGATATGAAGGTGTGTGGTTTTTGAATGATAAAGGAAAAAAACTTGCTATGCTGGCTACTTTCATATCAATCAGTTCGGTAACAACTGCTATAGTGATTAGTGAGTTTGTAGTCGACTTCGAAGGGTGGTTTCCCCGCTGGCCTTTGTTGATTAGCTCCGGGCTCATCCCCTTTATGCTGGTAGCCGGCCTTTTTGTAATCATGATGTATATGATTAAAAAATATTATAAAACTGATAAAAGTGAATTTATACTTTTTGCCGCTACCTTTATGATTGTCGCATACATTCTTTTCTCAATAACAGCTATTTTCTTCAGGGGACCGGGTATGCAACTCATGTGGCCCTGGAACATTTGATAATGAACAAAAAGTGAAAGAACAAAAAGAACATATCAACAGAAGGTCATTTTTAAAACGTGCCTGGGCATGGATTGGCACTATTGCTGCACTTGAATTTGCGGCCATCACTTTCAATATGTTTTCTCCGGGAAAAAAAAGAACGGTATCGAATCCGGCTTTTATTAAAACCGCCGGACTGGTTGATGAGATAGTCCCCGGAACGGTATTGCCTTTTAAGAACGGACAGTTTTATTTAGTAAGATATGCGGATGGTGGTTTCCTGGCGCTATCATTAATTTGCACCCACTTAGGTTGTTCTATTAATTGGAATAGTGAAAAAGATCAATTCATGTGCCCGTGCCATGCTTCAGCATTCGATAATAAGGGCAATGTCATCAGTCCGCCGGCTCCACGGGCACTCGATACGTATAAAGTGATTATTCAGGATGGTGAAGTGAAGGTAGATACAAGCAGAAAAATCAGGAGAAAGAAATTTGAAAAGTCAGATTTGGTATATGCATAAAGAAGGAAGACTTTGAAGAAGAATTGGAAAATAGCGGGTTTTATAGCAACCGTGGTTTTGGTGTTGTCCATTCCGTTGTATGTACTCAAAAATATTACGACAGAGCGCAATGAAGTAGAAACGATTGCCGCAACTTTCACAGGGAGTAAAAGTTGCATCGAATGCCACAAGTTGGCCTATGATCTATGGTTGAAATCTGATCACTATTTCGCGATGGATACTGCCTCGTCCGTATCCGTGCTTGGTGACTTCAATGATGCAGAATTGGTATTGAATGGCCATGTTCATAAATTCTATAAACGGGATGATAAATTTTTAGTATTCACGGATGGTCCTAAAGGTACAATGGAAGAATTTGAAGTGCAGTATACATTTGGCGCCTGGCCTTTGCAGCAATATCTTGTGCCATTAGGTAATGGCAAACTTCAAACCCTTGCCTTAACATGGGATACGATTACTAAAAAATGGTATCATATGGCTGATGCGGTATATCCTGATGAAGCTGTGGATCATAACAATTGGCTGCACTGGACCAAGCAGGCGCAGAACTGGAATGGCATGTGCGCCGATTGCCATTCAACAAACCTGAAAAAAGGTTTTGATCCTGAAGCAAAATCCTACAATACCACCTGGTCAGAAATTAATGTGGGATGCGAAGCCTGCCATGGGCCATCATCGGAACATTTAAAATGGGCAAACCTACCTGTACTGGCCAGGCCGATGAATACCAATTATGGCCTTGTAGTGCAAACGAGTAACATCCAAAATACCCGTTATGTCGAACTTTGTGCCCGTTGCCATACCCGTAGGGCTGTGTTTGGTGATTATAATTTTGAGTGGCATGACCTACTTGATCAGATGTTGCCTGAATTACCCAGGGAACCACTTTATTTTGCCGATGGACAAATATTTGAAGAGGATTATGTTTTCGGGTCGTTTACACAAAGTAAAATGTATATGAATGATGTGATGTGTAACGATTGCCATAATGTGCACAGCGGTAAATTAATTTTGGATGGTAATGCCCTCTGCCTGCAATGTCACAGGGCAGATGAATATGATACGTACAACCATCATTTTCATAAACATGTAGGATATAAGGGCAGTCCTGTAATTTCCGCCTTTGGCGACACCTATCTGGTGGGCGATGGCGCTTCATGCATCAATTGCCACATGCCAGGAAGGTATTATATGGGTGTCGATTATCGACGTGATCATAGTTTCCGGATTCCCCGGCCCGATCTTTCTGATGAACTCGGAACACCAAATGCCTGTACTTATTGCCATTCGAATCAGTCCAATCAATGGGCTGCAAATAAAATGACCGAATGGTATGGCAATTCCACAAGACAGCATTTCGGAAGTTACCTTGCCGGTGTGCTGTACGATCAGGAAAATGTGGATGAAAAACTGGAAACCATCATCAATGACGAATTATTTCCTCCCATTACAAGGGCTGTGGCTATCAGCGAGTTTGGAGAACGGTATCCAATTGAGAGTAAAAGGATACTTGTCGAAAAAATGCATGATCTTGAATCAATGGTCAGATATGCGGTCATTAGAAATTTCCCAATTACGGAGGAAGAAGATGTCAAATTACTCGTACCTCTCTTAAATGACCCCGTGAGGGCGGTTCGATTTGAAGCAGCTGTTGCTTTGTCACAAATTCAGAATGATCAAATGACAAAAAATGACAGGAAGTTATTGCAAAAGATATTGGATGAATATGAAAAGTCATTGATGTACTCGGCCGACTTTACTGCCAGCAGACTTAATCTGGGCAATTTATATAGCAATAGGGGAGAACAGGATAAAGCCATTTCACAGTTTGAAGAAGCGATTAGGATAGATGATCGTTTTTATCCGGCAAAAGTGAACCTGGCCATGATTTATAATCAGAAAGGAGAGAATGACAAAGCGGAAAAGCTTTTCAAAGAGGTCATTAGAAGTGAGCCTGAACAATACATGATTCAATATTCACTTGGCCTATTGCTTGCTGAAATGGGAAAATATGAAGAAGCTGTCAGTTACCTTGAAATAGCAGCAAATCATATACCTGAAAATCCCCGCATCGTATACAACCTGGCTCAACTTCAGGTTTTTTTGAAACAGTATAAGAAAGCGGAATCAAACTATAAAAAATTACTTGATTTATCTCCTGAAACACCTGAATACCTGATGGCCATCATTGAGTTGTATGTGAACCAGGGGGATTTCAAAAATGCCAAACCCTATGTAATAAAAGTTAATGAACTATTTCCTGATGACGCACAATCAAAACAGTTGTTGGAATTTGTGAATAGTAAACTGGAATGATTATAAAATATTCGTTTCCTATGATGATTATCCTTTTTCAGCCATAAAAAGATGGCTATTGAGGGTGAATTTTATACTTTCGCAGAAAATTTGTTAACCCGAATAATCCATGTCAAGAAACCTTTATATCGCAGCCTCTGAAGCCGAAGCCGGAAAATCGTTAATAGCGCTGGGAATGATGGATTATTTATCGAGGCGCATTACGAAAATCGGTTTTTTCAGGCCTATCGTAAAATCAGGTGAAGTCATGGATAACCACGTCAGGCTGATCCATGAAAGGTTCAAACTTGATATGGCTTATAAAGATATGTATGGCCTTACAAGCGAAGATCTGAACAAGCTTATCCGTACTGGTGATAACGATAGCATTCAGACTGCCATTCTGAATAAGTACAAAAAGCTGGAAAGCAAGTGCGATTTTGTGCTGATCGAAGGAAGTGATTTTAAGTCACATATCAGTAGTTTCGAGTTCGATTTCAATATCCGGGTGGCCAACAATGTGGGAAGTCCTATCATTGCCGTAATAAGCGGGCAGAGAAAAAATGTAGCTGAAGTTGTGGACTCGGTACAAGTGATGAAAGAAATGCTTGCACAGCAAAATGCCAGTCAGATTGGAACGATCGTGAACAGGGCAAATCAAAGAGATGTGGCATCTATAAAGGCATTGCTGGATAAAAATACCACTGATGGTGATCTGAATTTTGTGATACCCGAATTAGACATGCTCCAAAAAGTGTCGATCAGGCAAATAAGCGAAGCTTTAAATGCCAAAGTAATATACGGCGACAGCGAACATATGAACTTCGTGGTGAACGATGTGAAAGTGGCCGCCATGGGGCTGGAAAATATACTAAAATATGTAAGTGAAGGTACGCTGGTGATTACACCTTCCGACCGACTGGATATCCTTTCAGCTTTGGCGCTGACTTTGATTTCAGGCAACTATCCAAAGATATCAGGATTGCTACTATCAGGCGATTTTGAACCCAATGATGAGTTTATGCGATTGATTAAAGGTCTGCAAAAACTCCCGATTAACATTCTAAAGGTCGATACGGATACCTACACCACAGCCATGAACATTGACCATATTGAAGCCAAATTATTACCTGAAAATGAACAGCGGATTTCGGTTGCGCTTGGACATTTTGAAGAATATGTGGATGGCAAACAATTAGCTGATAAAGTGAGTATTGAAAAGTCGGAAGCTGTTACACCGCTTATGTTTGAATACGAACTATTTGAACGTGCCCGCGCGGTCCGTAAGCATATCGTACTGCCGGAAGGAACTGACGACCGCATATTAAAGGCTACAGATATATTGCTTCGCAGAAATGTGGTAGATATTACACTGCTCGGAAACGAAGAAGAGATATTAAAAAAGGCTTCTACATTAAGACTCAATATTAAGGCTGCAAACATCATTGATCCCTATGATAATGATCTGGCACGTGAATATGCATCAGAGTATTACCGTTTGAGAAAACATAAAGGCATTACCAAACAAACGGCTTTCGACCTGATGCATGATGTGAGCTACCTGGGCACCATGATGGTGTATAAAGGCCATGCAGACGGGATGGTTTCGGGAGCGGCACATACCACACAGCATACCATACGTCCGGCTTTTGAGTTTATAAAGACCAAACCAGGCGTATCCATTGTTTCAAGTTCATTCCTCATGTGTATGAAAGACCGTGTATTGGTATATGCCGACTGTGCAGTGAATCCGAACCCCAATGCGGAGCAACTCGCCGATATTGCCATCAGTTCTGCCGAAACGGCTGTTAAATTCGGAATTGAGCCACGAATCGCCATGCTTTCTTATTCTACTGGAGAATCTGGCAAAGGAACAGAAGTGGTAAAAGTGCGTGAAGCTACAGAAATTGTTAAAAAACGCAGGCCTGATCTAAAAACGGCTGGTCCTATCCAGTATGATGCGGCGATCGATCTGACAGTTGCGCAACAGAAAATGCCCGGCAGTGATGTAGCCGGAAAAGCCACCATTTATATTTTCCCAGACTTGAATACAGGAAACAATACTTATAAAGCGGTACAGCGAGCTGCAAATGTAGTGGCCATAGGTCCGGTGCTTCAGGGACTTAGAAAGCCGGTGAATGACCTGAGCAGGGGTTGTCTGGTAAAAGATATCGTCAATACGGTTGTGATTACTGCCATCCAGGCCCAAGGAGATTAAGTTTCTTGTCATGCTGAACGATAGTGAAGCATCTCTTATGAAATCATTAAAAATGCATTATCTTATAACCATTAAGGGGTAAAAGAAAACTTATTTCACAATTGCATGTAACATTATAAATACATTGCCGTAAGAGAAGTTACAATTATGACACATACCGTAAGCAGGTAGAAAAAAAACAGACAAGCAAGTACACTAATTATGATCACCCTAACAGGTGAAACAAAGCAAGCGCAGATATTTTATTTGCGCTTTCTTTTTGTACTTAGACTTAATTTTACTTCCCGATACAGAATTTAGAAAAAATCGACCCAAGTACTTCATCAGTTGTGATCTCGCCGGTGATGGTTCCCAGTTGGTGTAGTGCCTGCCGGATATCAATAGCAACAAGGTCTGTGGGTATGTCGTCGGTTAAGGCTTTTTCTACCAAAATCAGTGAATCCAATGCATTTATAAGCGCATCGTAATGCCTTGAATTGCTAACGATTATATCGCTGGAAATAGATTGCTTTTTAACTTTATTCACCAGGGTTTCAGCGAGCAAGTGTATATTCTCTTTGCGCTTGGCTGACACAAAAACAGTCTCCAGTTCCAGCATTTCTTTCAGGTGTGCAGGTATCTCATTCAACTGATCAATTTTATTGGCAACCAAAATAAAATGCTTGTCTTCGTCTTCTATATATTTTTTAAATTCCTCTAGTACATCTTCCAGTTCATTCTTGCCAGCCTGGCTGATATCACAGATGTAGAGGATTATGGAGGCCTGTTCCATTTTGTCGTAGGTTCGGCCAATACCCATATTCTCTACCATGTCTTCTGATTGACGTAATCCGGCCGTATCAATAAACCGGAAACGATAACCATCGATAATGATGGTGTCTTCAATCGCATCGCGGGTGGTGCCCGGTATTTCCGAAACGATGGCTTTTTCTTCATTCAATATCGCGTTCAGCAAGGTTGATTTTCCGGCATTGGGTTTGCCAATAATCGCCACCGGAATTCCTGTTTTTAATACATTGCCCACTTTAAACGAAGATATCAGGTATGTTAATTCGCTCTTCAGTTGCTGAAGCAGTTTGTGCAATGCAGTCCGGTCGGCAAACTCCACATCCTCTTCGCTGAAATCGAGTTCCAGCTCAATAAGCGCTGTAAACTGCAACAATTTATCGCGAAGTTCTTTAATCTTTTCTGAAAATCCTCCGCGCATTTGGTTCAATGCCAATCGGTGTGCCGATTTTGACTGGGAAGCGATCAGGTCGGCCACAGCTTCGGCCTGAGAAAGATCTAGTTTACCATTTAAAAAGGCACGCATGGTAAATTCGCCAGGATCGGCCAGTCGAGCACCCGAATCCAATAATAATTCTATGATTTTCTGCTGAATGAACTCCGAACCATGGCATGAAATCTCCACCGAATCTTCACCGGTGTACGAATGAGGCGATTTAAAATACGTCAGCAGCACTTCATCAATGATACGGTCTTCATATATAAATTTCCCAAAATGCATTTTATGGCTTTTCATGGTATTTATTGCTGATTTAGCACCAGTGGGTATAAAGAAATGCTGAGCAATTGAAAGGCTTTCCGGTCCTGAAAGACGAACTACCGCAATCGCCCCGGTGCCGGGAGGTGTGGCAATGGCACAAATGGTGTTGGATTTAGAAAAAGCAGATATGGAGAGGTTCATGTGTCGTAATGTTTTCGTCAGAAACAAAATTAGCATATATTTTTACAGCAAACCAAAAGGTCGTATCTTTGAAGCCACTTATTTTACCACAAAAAGAAGTTCAATGAGCGTTTTAGTCAATAAGGATTCCAGGATTATAGTCCAGGGATTTACCGGTAGCGAAGGTACATTTCATGCAACCCAGATGATCGATTACGGAACCCAGGTAGTAGGCGGTGTTACGCCCGGAAAAGGCGGCCAGTCGCATCTTGGAAAACCGGTTTTTAACACGGTGAAAGATGCAGTGGATCAAACATCTGCAAATGTATCAGTTATTTTCGTGCCACCTGCTTTTGCAGCGGACGCGATCATGGAAGCTGCTGAAGCTGGCATAGGTGTGATCGTCTGCATTACCGAAGGAATTCCAACAGAAGATATGGTGCATGTAAAAGAATACCTGAAGTGTAAAAATGCCAGGCTCGTAGGGCCAAACTGTCCAGGCGTGATTACTCCCGGAGAAGCTAAGGTGGGTATCATGCCAGGTTTTATTCATAGCAAGGGCAGGGTAGGGATCGTGTCGCGCTCAGGAACCCTTACCTATGAAGCAGTAGACCAGTTGACCAAAGCCGGACTTGGCCAAACCACAGCGATCGGCATAGGAGGTGATCCGATTATTGGAACGACCACCAAAGATGCTGTCGAATTATTTATGAATGATCCGGAAACGGAAGGCATAGTGATGATCGGTGAGATTGGAGGCAATATGGAAGCAGATGCAGCCTATTATATTAAGGAACATGGCAATAAACCGGTGGTAGGATTCATTGCTGGCGCAACCGCCCCTCCAGGGCGAACCATGGGCCATGCCGGTGCCATAATCGGTGGAAAAGCGGATACAGCCGATGCCAAAAAGGCAATTTTAAAGGATTGTGGTGTGCATGTGGTGGATTCACCTGCAGATATTGGCAAAAAAATGGCAGAAGTGTTGAAATAAAATGATCAAATTATATTTAAAAAGCCTATTAGCAATAATGGGCTTTTTCAATTTCTAATACCACATAATTATGCTACGACACATTGTAATGATCCAGTTCAAAGATCGCACGACAAAAGATGAAGAAGCGGCAAAATTGAAAATGATGCTTGAGAATTTAAAAAGCGAGATTCCTTCCTTGTATACCATGGACGTCGGCCTCAATATCAGCACAAAACCAACCGCATTCGACCTTGTACTGACTGCTGACTTTGAAAATGAAACCGGACTGAATGCCTATCGAATCCATCCGGCCCATCAGGAAGTACTTGATTATTTGAAGAAGGTAATGGAAAAAACAGCTGTTGTCGATTATATTTTGTAAACCTTACTCTTTTTTATCGCTAACTTTCAGTCCCATATCTGTATTCAAACGCATCTGTAATACCGAGGCGTCAATATTATAATACAGTTCGCCATCCACACAATAGGATATTTTACCCGTTTCTTCAGAAACCACAATAGCAACTGCATCTGAAATTTCAGTGATACCGAGAGCTGCCCTGTGGCGTAAGCCCGCACGTTTGGAAACCTTTTGCTTGGTGATGGGCAGAATCACCGCTGCAGCTTTAATCCGGTTGTTGGTTATAATAACAGCACCATCGTGCAACGGACTGTTCTTAAAAAATATATTTTCAAGTAAGGAAGAAGATACACGTGAATCGACAGCCTGACCTGTAGCTAATATCTGGTACAATTCATTTTGCCGGGTCATTACAATGAGTGCACCCATTTTTTGATTAGACATATGACGGCAAGCAGTAACGATAGCATCAAGGTTGATCTCGTACTTTTCATGAAAAATTGTATTCAGAAACGGCAAACTCTTGCTGTATTTATTGATGATTCTTGGTCTGCCTAAGGCAAGGAGAAACTGCCTGATCTCGGGTTGAAATATGATGATCAACGCCACCAATCCCACGCTTATAAAAGCGCCTAATATTTGAGATAACAGTTCCATCTGCAATGCATCAAATATTTTCCAGAACATGAACATACCCACAAGCCCGATAATAATACTGATAGCTACCGTGCCTTTTAGCATCCGGTATAAGCCAAAAAGCAACACCGCTACAAGAAAGACATCAATAAAATCGAGTAACCTGATTTCAATGAAAAGAATCATCAGTAATTGAATTTAACTCAAAAATAAGAAGTTCTTTTGATTGAGCGTGAAATAGCTGCCTATTTATTTACATATTTGAGGTAAATACCCGATCTGTCAGATAATCAAGATTAACCCCGGCAACAGGAAACTTGCTTCACCCACATATCTGTATTGCTCATTTTTACTAAAAACTTCAGGAAGAGAAATAAGAAGAGCCAATACGAACCCCATCATCAGTTCAATAACGAATGCCAACCTGATAGTTGGGTTATTGCCCATAAGAAAAATGCCGGAAATGCTAAAAACAAAAACCAGGATTAATAAAAAGCAGATGAATCTTTTGCTGGTCTTTTTGCCAAATAAAACTGTAAATGACATATGTTTGTCTGTCATGTCATCATGTAATTCAAACCAGGAAACCAGAATTCCTTCTGTCCATGCGAGCAATACCAGGTTGGCAATGATCATGAGCGTTGTTCCATCAGGATTTTTTCCGTACCAAACGATGGGTGCCAGCCAAATGCCCAGCACATATATCAATGCTATAAAAAGTTCTTTTTGAAGAAAGAATGGCCTTTTTTCCTTATTAAAATAAACAACTCCAAAATAGATCAGTATGCAAATTCCAAGCAGGATGCCAAGGTATATAATATCTTTTTCCAGCATCATCAAACTGAGTACGATGCAGGCAATTGCAATAGCTATCCAAACCGGTAGAACATTTCTTATGTTCTTATAATGAAAGAGGTGCCTTTTAATACTGGCATGTGCTTTTTTTCGCCACGCATCCAACAAATGATCCGCAGTATACATTACCCAAACGGCCAGCACAAGTATCACAATCCACCAAAAATGTAATTCAACATGAAGCACCTTGCAGGCAAAAATGCCTGTCATCATACTGCCAGCCACTACATCAAGACTTAAGATGTTAATCGTTTGAAAAATGTTGTTGAATACTTTTTTTATTTTCACAATACGCACTTGATATGCTTTCGAAAGTACTCATTATCATGGAATTTCTGAAAAAAAAGTCCTGTCAGTGATAACAGGACTTTCCATTGCATCGGAAACATATTAATGATGCTCTAAACTTTCTATCAGGTATGGGTGGTTTTTCGCTACCAATGGAATTCTGGCCAGTGACCAGGCTACCACCATGGCGAATAAAGCAAAATATCCAAGGAAAGTACCTACTTCAATATAGGTGATGTTGTGTGTATCCGCTGTATCAGGCATGATCGACATATAGAGCTCGATCCATTGTCCGGCCATTAAAACCACAGCCACAAAAAGTAAAGCCCAAGCATTCTTTGCCGCACGATTCCACATCAGGAACAAGAATGGGAATGCCCAGTTCACGATAAGTTCAAGGTAGAAATAAGTTTTATAATCCTCCATGATACGTGGCACATAATAGACGGTTTCCTCCGGAATATTGGCATACCAGATAAGGATGTACTGTGATAACCAGACATATCCCCAAATAATACTTAAGGCGAAAATATACCTTGCGAAATCACTCATATGGGTTTTTGTTAGTATGGGCAGATAGCCTAATTTGTTTAAAATTATAGCAATAGCAGTAATGACCACAATGCCATGATAAAATGCCATTACGAATTTTTTAACCGCATAAATCGTGCTGTACCAATGTGGGTCGAGAGACATGAGCCAGTCGATGGAAAAAAGAGAAAAGGTGATGGCTAAAACGAAAATATATACTTTCGAAGTGAATTCAATTTTATTGAAATTGGTCAGTCCGCCAATTTTATCTTCTTCAAGTGACAGTTTTTTAATTCGCTGTGTGAGGAATATCCAGAGGGCAAAAAACAAGACGTATCGAATCGTGAAGAAAGGGATATTCAGATAAGGTTCCTTATGCAGTAAAATAGGATCATGCATTACAGCATCATGGTGGGTCCAATGATATAGATCATGCAGTCCGAAAAACATGAAGGCCCACAATATGAATGAAACAATCAGGTAATTGCTCATTGCTTGCGGTATCCTCACATAAGCTGCCGACCAGCCCGATTGTGTGATCGCCTGCATGGCCAGCCAGAACGTAGCGCCTATAGTAACTGACATAAAATAGTAGTTGTTTAGCAGCAGATTGGCCCATGTTCTTACGTGGTCGCCTGTTAACAAACCAGTGAGTACGGTAAACAGGCCGAAAGCAATAAGCACGAAACCTATTATCTTAAATCCTTCGCCGACCTTTAATTGTTTTTCCATCTTATGTTGATTTTATTATTTCAATTCAATTAATTCGCCAAATCTCTTACATAGCTAATAATGCTCCACCTGTCTTCCGGCTGTATTTGTGCACCATGAGGTCCCATCAATCCTGAAATGGATCCATAGGTAATTACGTAGAATATTTCACCATCAGGTTTGCTTTGCACATAAGGTTCAACCAATGAAGTTGGTTTAGCAGGAAACAATCCACTTGTAAAAAGATTTCCATCACCTTTGCCGTTCTTCCCATGGCAATTGATACAAAATATATCATAATGTGCCTTTCCATTGGCCAAAACTTCCTCATTTACCTCGAGAGGATTGCTAACCTCTAAACCAGATTTGGCCTGATTGGCAGCTCTCTCAGCTATGCTCGCGCCGGGGTAGGGGAATGGCATTTTGCCTCTTGCAACCGCGCCCTCTACAGGCAACTGGTTGGTCATGCTGTCTCTGAAAACAGGGTTGGGCGTAAAAGCTTTATAAAACTTTGTATAATACATATCATGTTTGCCCATATAATCGTAGCCCGGATTATTCTTGCTCCTGTTACATGCCAGAAACATTAGCGGTATGAGCAATAATGAGAACAGACGAATAAATTTCATGTTACTTGATTTTAAAATGTTACTCAGATTCTTTAATTTCAACCGCGCCGGTCTTTTTCAGCAAGTCGTTTACCTTTTTTGCTTCCAAATCACTCATATTTTGATCCTTCTCAATTACAATTGCAAACTGATCATTAGTTGTGCGTGGCACAGGTAATATTACTTTCTTACCGGGATACATTTTTTCACGAATGAAGTATGTAAGAAAAGTAAATAAAGTGCCCACGAAAATGGTCAGTACAAACATGATAATGATAAACGATAAAGTATTCAGTGGTTTTCCACCAAATTTCAATGGATAACTTACTACAGATGTCCAATAGAGAAAGGCAAACACCGATATGGTGCCAATTGCGCCATATATAAATGTTGCATAGGGTAACCTGGTTGTTAGTTTTAGTTTTTCGAACACGCCGTGAATCGGTATGGGCGAATACACATCTGCTATTTTAATATGATTTTCCTGAAGTTCGTCAATTGCTTTCAGCAATACATCTTCATCCTCATAAACGCCGATAATATTCGTATTACTCATCGTTAAATGATTTTAATGTTGTCGTTTCTTTTAATACGCCTTTTACTTCACTAATAGCTATTGTCGGTACAAAGCGGAAGAAGGCGAGTACGCCAAGTACAAATAATCCGATTGTGCCTGAAAAAACAGCTATTTCAGTGATTGTTGGTTGATAGGTTGCCCAGGTAGCAGGTAAAAAGTCTTTTGAAAGTGAGGTAACTACGATCACATAGCGCTCGAACCACATACCCAGATTGATAAATAATGAAATAATGAATACGATCGTGATATTTTTCCTGATACTTTTAAACCAGAATAATTGCGGAATGATCGCATTACAAGTGATCATCGTCCAGAAGGCAAATTTATAATCACCCGTTATCCTGTTTTTCATAAAAGTAAACATTTCGTATTCGTTACCACTGTACCATGCCATAAACAATTCGGTTGTGTAGGCAGTTCCCATGATCAGAGAAATAAATGTCAAAATCCTGGCGATAGCATCCAGGTGGCCATCTGTTACATAATCTTTAAACTTGTATATCTTCCTCATCACGATCATCAAAGTAAGTACCATACCGAATCCAGAGAAAATAGCGCCTACCACGAAATAAGGTGGAAAGATGGTTGTGTGCCATCCTGGAATAACGGATACAGAGAAGTCCATGGATACAATAGAGTGAACGGATACCACAAGTGGTGCAGCCATGCCGCCAAGCAACAATGCAGCAGTTTCAAAACGCAGCCAGCCTTTGGCATTGCCAATCCATCCAAAACTCAGAATGCCATATACTTTTTTCTTAATTGCTGAAGTTGTTCTTTCCCTGATTGTTGCAAAATCAGGAATCATGCCGATATACCAAAATACAAATGATGCCATGAAGTAGGTGCTGATAGCAACCACATCCCAGAATAGGGGTGAGTTAAAGTTATCCCATAACGGTCCGAGCGAATTCCTTTAGGGGAAAATGAAAAATCCATCCCAAATTCTACCCATATGGATTAACGGGAATAAACCTGCTGCCATTACCGCAAAAATGGTCATGGCTTCAGCCGCCCTGTTAATGGATGTCCGCCATTTCTGACGAAGGATGAGCAGGAAGATTGAAAATGCCGTCCCGGCATGTCCGATACCAATCCACCAAACAAAGTTGATGATGGCCCATCCCCAGGCAACGTTGTTATTCAGTCCCCATTCACCAATTCCTGTTGAAATGGTGTTGTAAAATCCCCACACGCCCCAAAAAAGGGCACCTGTGGCAAGGAAGGCAGCAATCCACCACCAAAGAGGGGTTTTTTCATCCATCGGACGGATGATGTCCCTGCTTACATCGGAGTAGGATTTATTGCCTTGAATTAAAATTCCTCTGACTCTGGTATTATACATTGTATTTCAGTTTAGTCTTTCTCTGATTTGAATACTAAGATTCTTTATTTCTCACTTTTGTTAAATAGCTGGTAGAAGGAAGCGTATGTAGTTGTTCCAGTAAATGGTACATCCTTTCCGACTTGTTGTCCTGCACTACCTCGCTATTTTCATCTTTCAGGTTTCCGAAGTGGATGGCATTTGTAGGGCATGATTGCGAACAGGCTGTTTGCACTTCTCCATCAACTAATGCCCTGTTTTCCTTCTTGGCTTCGAGTTTTTTGGCCTGCAAACGTTGTACACACAGTGAGCATTTTTCTACTACACCGCGCTGCCTGACGATCACATCCGGATTAAGAACCAGTTTGCCCAATTCGCTGTTCATATTGTAGTCGAACTTATTGTTATTGGCAAACTCATACCAATTGA
>SWBW01009681.1_pt1 | contig 15014 bp, 13 predicted proteins | sample 4693041 | NCBI WGS metagenome assembly SWBW01 (sample SAMN10267271, study PRJNA491770) | bioreactor metagenome | isolation source: DHS bioreactor inoculated with marine methane seep sediment | place: Japan: Omine Ridge, Nankai Trough | collected 2006-05-06 | reverse complement strand
CTGGAGTTTGAGAGCATGGACGGCAAGCCCTCGAACCTGCTGTTCCTGCTCTGTGCCGAGAACGACACCAGCCATCTCCGCGCTTTGGCTCGTCTGTCGCGGATGGTCAAGGACGCGCACTTCCGCAAAGACCTTTTGGCTGCCAAGAGTACCGCCGATATTATGGCTTTGTTTAAGAGTGCCGAGGAGACGCTGGTTTAGTTTTTCTTACCACCGCTTGCGGAGTTTACGTAGGGGCCGACCGACCGGTCCGTTTCAGGCGATGGCGTTAGATCTTGTGAGGTACTTGCAGGGGCGAAGCTGGTCTTCGCCCTTTTTATTATCCAACCCCCTGTGGTTGCCCTTGTAATATTCGGCGAATGGCGGACAGAGAGGGCGACATTCTATTAAAAATTATTGTACAATGGTTTTGATTTGTGGGAATGTGGAGAATGGCTAACAAACTGGACGGTGAGGTGGATGATGAAGAAACTACTGCTGATTGTCGCCATTGGAGCTATCCTGCTGCTTGCTGCGGCCTGTAGTGAGGTCGAGGAGCTTCAGTCCAGCCTGGAACAAAACGAGATGGTGGACGACGGGCAGGCTGCCTATAACGCCGGGGACTACGCAGCCGCCGTCGTGGAATGGAAAGCCGCCTTTGCCGTCGAAGAAGACAGCGATGTCGCCTGGAGCCTCGCCACCGCCTACACCCAGCTTGGTGAAGAAGAAACTGCACTGGAGTGGCTCCACGAGTCGCTTCGCATCTCGGTAGATGATAGGCTCAACGACAAAGAGCTGGCACCGCTCCGCGATAACGAGGAGTTCAAAGAGATACTCGTAGCCTCAAACTACCTCTCGACGGGCAAGTGGCCGAACTACTCCGGCGGCGAACCGTGGAAGGCCGTCTATAAAGAGGCGTGGGAAAAGTACATGGCGGAAGAATACGTCGAATCCCTCGAACTCTGGCACCAGGCGTTCAAGCTCGCCCCGATGAACGACAACATCGCCTTCTCCATCTCCTGCGTCAACGCCCTGCTGGGTAACGAGGCAGAGGCTCTGGAGTGGCTGCGCACCAACTTCCGACTCAGCTCACTGCGAATACTCGAAGACCATGACCTCGACGCGATTCGCGATACAGCGGAGTTCGGGCAAATCAGCGCGGACATGCGCAAAGTCTGGGAGCGGTAGCATTCTTGCTAACAGATGCAGCAATTTGATTGTAAACAACACACACACTAGGATCCTCGCGCAATCTTTCAAAAGCTAGAACTTGCTGGCAGGATACCGCTTCTTGGTTATACAGAACTCCTGTTTCGAGAAGAGGGCGGACACCAATTCCAATAGAATCGACCCGCCCCTACCAGCGTATTTTGAACCTCCTCAAGGGGTTAACGTAGGGGTCGACCTTTAGGTCGGCCCTTAGAATTATCATGGGTTGAGACTGACCCCTCATCCTAATCTCTCTCCTTGGAGGGGCGAGGGAGCTGATCTCTAACTGGGCGAAGACGAACTTCGCCCCTACGGGTATTTGATGGGAATGGTAAGGTTTTGTTGGGGCGGACACAATGGATTATTCCCTGGCAACCTCCTGAAAAGAAGTTCTCTTAGCCATATCGTTCTGTTATACTGTGTCTTGCGGAATAACCTAAAAACCGATGGAAATAGTTGTAATTCCGAGTCAAGAGTGCTATACTGTGGGTGGTTGATTGTAAGGAAGTTCGTGCGTTTATTCGAATGCTCGCAACCGATACGGAGGTACGACCATGAAGATGCTGAAGAAGATGCTTAGCCTTGGTCTGCTGATGACCCTAGTCGTGATGTTCACCGCCTGCGATGAAATCGGCTCGGTCGAGGGCGATGCCTACTACCCCAACACCGCTGATAACCGCTGGCAGTATCAAGAGTCGGGTAACTCCAACGATACCCAGACTTGGCAGATTGATAACGACGATTACACTACCGCTGGACAATCTTTGTACGTCCACGGAGATTCCGACGACGACGACGATTATCTTGAGATGAATATCGTTGACAACCAGAATTCATTGGAAGCTCGTGGAATGTACCACTACAACAACGGCGTGATGGGCGAGTACAGCACCTTCGATAGTACACCGTGGGTGCTGGTGAAGTGGGGCAGTGATGGACTCAGAGTTGGAGACACCTGGCAGTCCTTCCACGCCTCTGGGCTTAACAACGGTTTCTGGGGCTTTAGCGGATTTTTCTGCGACACCATCGGCTTTAAGCTCACCGCTGAGGTCAAGGGAACAGTTACCTACGACTATAAAGGAACCAGCCTGACCGCTTATCACATTGAACATTCCGGCAGTGTGTATTTTGAGGTTGGCGGCATGGATCCGATTGACTGGAACCTGAAACCGTATAAGTACGACATCTACTTCGTACCCCGCCTGGGCTATGTCAAGACGGTTACCTACAGTGCTAACTGGGACGGAAGCCTGTATCCCGACGTTACGATTGACCTGATCGACACCAACGTTCCGCTGCCATAAGGCTTGAGTAACAGCTCGAATGTTCCAATCATTAGGGGTGGAGCCAATCCTAAACGAGATTGGTCTCCGCCCTTCGATGTACCAGTACTATCTTTGAAAACCCACCGCAAGAGACTGGAAAAACTCAGGTGGAACGGCTATAATGAGATAACTCCTCTTTGGGAGCAGATTGTGCTGTACGAAAAACCAAAAACCAACAACGGAGGCAAGACATGAAGAAACTACTTATCCTCGGCCTGCTGGCGGCTCTGACCCTGATGATGGTCGGCTGCGGTGGAACCACCGATCCAAAAGACAAGATCGACACCGCTGCTTACTATCCTAACGCTGTTAACAACATGTGGCAGTATCAGGAATCGGGCAACGACAACGATACCAACACCTGGCAGCTCGACAACAACGACTTCACCCTCGCCCCTCAGACCATGTATATCCACGACGATGCTGCCGAAGATGAAGACTATATGGCGATGAGCGTCGAAGACAACGATACCGACTCCCTGAAGATGATGGCACTGTTCTGGTACGACGATGGTAACATGGTCTCCTACGATGTTTTCGATGCCACCCCCTGGACGCTGATCAAGTGGGATGACTACGGTCTGGATGTCGGCGACAAGTGGGATTCCTTCAACGCCAGCGATCTGAACAAAGACTTCTGGGGCTTCGATGGTCAGAGCTGCGATACCATCGGCTTCGACCTTGATGGTGAAGTCAAGGAAAAGATTACCTACCTCTACAAAGGTACCAGCCTGACCGCTTATCTCATCGAGCATACTGGCAAGGTTACCTTCGAGGTTGATGGTGTTGACCCGGAAGACTGGGATCAGTACAACTATCAGCAGGACTTCGTCTTCGTTCCTATGCTGGGCTTTGTCAAGATGGTTAGCTACACCGAGTCATACGGTGCCTTGATCCCCGATGTTACCGAGGATCTGATGGACACCAACGTTACCCTGCCGTAAGTTCTGCCAACATTGCGATAAACAAGAAACGCCCTTCGGGGCGTTTCTTTGCATGTCTCGCCTGCCTGATGCCACTGTGCTATAATCGTCGCCAGATGAAACCGTGAAAAGAGAGGTAACATTGCGCTATCGACTACTAACCGCGCTGCTCTACGCCACCCTGGTAATCGTCCTCGGCTGTCTGGGCTGTGGTGGAGAAACCACCGAAGACCCTGAGAACAGCGACGGCGTTGACCTCACCGCGACCACTGAGCTACCGAGCCAGACCCCCGGTGAGGCGTGGATGAGCTACGTCCGCGCCGTGCGTTCGGAAGATCTCGACGAGATTGTTTCCCTCTATTCGGCTGAAGCAATCGCCGAGCTGGAGGCTCTGGCTGAAGAAATGAACGCCACCGACCCCACCGGGGGCTGGTCGGCGAAGACCTTCATCGGTCAGGCCGTGGCGGGAGTTACCGAGCAATTCAACGACGAGGCAATCACCGTGACCAGCGAGTTTGTTAACGAGAACGAAGGCACGGCGGAGCTGCGCTGGAGCGGTGAAAGCACCCCGGAAGGCGAAGAGGGCTTTATCTTCTTCGTGGCTGAGGGCGGTCAGTGGAAAATTTCCACCCAGCCTCCCGGCGACCGTGGAGTAGCGGAGTGAGCGAGTTAACTCGCTACGCCTGGATGGTCGCGCCGTGGAGCGCGAAGGGCTGGGGCTATCTTGCCATTGAGGCACGAGGCGAGGCTATCACCCGCGTTGGGCTGATGACTGGCGATTATCGTCCGGCAAAGGGGATGACTCCCCAACCCAACGACCCCTTGCTCAAAGAGGCTATCAACCAACTGGGAGCCTACCTCTCCGGCGGGCTGAAGAGCTTCGACCTGCCCCTCGAACCCGGCGGCACCGACTTCCAGCAACAGGTCTGGGAGGAGTTGCTGCGGGTTCCCTGCGGCGAGACGATAAGCTACGGCGGTCTGGCGGCAAAAATTGGCAGACCAAAGGCGGCACGAGCCGTTGGTAACGCCAGCGGAGCTAATCCGCTGCCCATCATCATTCCCTGCCATCGGGTTCTCGCCGCCAATGAAAAACTCGGTGGCTATCACGACCAGTCCAAACGCTCGCTGAAGCTGAAGTGCTTCCTGCTCAAGCTGGAGGAGGCGCGGCGACCGGATGAATGCGTAAAGTACCGCCGGGTGTGGTGAGCGATACAGCGGAATCCGCGTACCGTAATTCGGGGCGTTTTCGCCCCCTTTTTGCGTACAGCGTAGCTCGGCAAACGGATAATAATGAAAACCTTCCCCTTCAGTCCGGCTCTGGAAGAAATCGCCCGGCGGATTAGCCAGTCCGATGGTCGGCTCTGGGTGGTCGGCGGCGCAATCCGGGATTTTTTGCTTGAGGAGCTTCGCGGTGATAAAGCAACCTCCGCTCTCCGAGAAATTGACCTGGCAACAGATTTGTTGCCGGAGCGAATCATCGCCCTCTTTCCGGGAAGTCTGCGCTTTGGAGAACGCTTCGGCACCGTTGTAGTCCGACTGGGTGGCGAGGAGTTCGAGGTTACCACCCTGCGCCGGGAGAGCGACTACACCGACGGTCGCCACCCGGAGCTGGTGGAGTTCACCGACTCGATTGAGAAAGACCTGGCACGGCGGGACTTCACCGTTAACGCCATTGCGCTGGAGCTACCCAACGGAGAACTGAGCGATCCGTTTAATGGTCGGGAAGACCTGAAGCGGGGAATCATCCGCGCCGTGGGAGAGCCGTCTCGACGACTGGCGGAGGACGGACTGCGAGCTTATCGCGCCTGTAGATTTGCCGCCACCCTGGGCTTTGAGATTGAACAGAAGACCCTGCGGGCGATTAAGGCAAATCGAGAGGTCGCCCAGCGGGTCGCCTGGGAGAGAATCGGCGCGGAGCTTCGCAAAGCGATGACCGCTGCCGAGCCGAGCCGCTGCTTTGAACTGCTGCGGCAAACCGGACTCCTCGACCACTGCCTGCGGTCGCTTGCCGCCTGCTACGGCGTTACCCAGAACCGCTATCATGACTTCGACGTTTACGACCACTCCCTGCGCGCCTGCGATCTGGCTCCCGCTGAAAAACCAGCGGTGCGCTGGGCGGCTCTGCTCCACGACATTGGCAAGCCGGAGACGAAGACCCGCCAGGGGCGGGACTTTCACTTCCACGGACATGAGGAGCTATCGGCAAAGCTCGCCGCGCGGGCGTTGCAACGACTCCGCCTGCCAAAGGAGCTACGCCAGCGGGTGGTACATCTGATCGCCCGGCACATGTTCCTCTATCAACCGCAGTGGAGCGATGCCGCCGTCCGCCGCTTCGTCCGCCGGGTGGGGGTGGAGCAGCTTGCCGACCTTTTTGACCTGGCAATCGCCGACCGTCTGGCGAAGCATCGAGAGAGCCACTTTCACCTCCCCGCCGATCTTGACGAGCTGATGTCGCGGATTGGGGAGCTGCACCTCGACGAAACGGCACTAAACATCGGCGACCTGGCAATTGGCGGAGCGGAGCTGCTGACCATCACGGAGAAGCCCGCCGGTCCCTGGGTCGGGAAGGTTCTCCACCAACTGCTGGAGCTGGTACTCGAACGCCCTGAGCTAAACCAGCGAGAAGAACTACTCCACGAAGCGAAACGATTGCTTTCTAATTCGTAGGGACACGGCACGCTGTACCCTTGTCTGGTAGGGGCGTATTGCAATACGCCCCTACAGCCGGACGCACACTATCGAGAAGAAACAAGCAAAAAACTCTCTCTTTTCAACAAGACTAAGGATTCTGATGAGCCAGGAAAAAGCATTTCGACTGGAGATTACCGACCTCGGCGGAACCGACGGCATCGGACGACGGGACGGCAAGGCGGTCTTCGTGCCGCTGACCGCGCCGGGAGATGTCATCCTTGCCGAAGCGGTGGAGGAGAAGAAGCACTTCACCCGCGCCAGTCTGGTCTCTCTGCTGGAGGCCTCACCGGAGCGGGTCGAGCCGTTCTGCCCCCACTACGGCGATTGCGGCGGCTGCGACTGGATGCACCTTGAGCGGAACGCCCAGCAGCGGTACAAGGGCAAGCTGATCAGCGATGCCGCCGGGCGAATCGCCCGCCAGGAGATTGAGCCGCCAGCGATTTCCCCCGTCGAACCCCAGGGCTACCGCTCCAAAGCGCGCCTGCAGGTGGTCTATCGCCGGGGGCGGGTAAATCTGGGCTACTACTCAAGGCGAAGCCGCCACCTGGTTAGCTGGAAGAGCTGCCCGCTACTATCCGATTCCCTGAACAACGCCCTGGGGCAGCTTCGTGGACTCTTCAATTCCCGCGCTGGGGGCGATCCGCGCTGGCATCAGCTACAGAGTGTCGAATTGGAGACCGCTGCCGCTGGCTGGGCGATGACCCTGCGCTTCGAGCGGCAGCGACCGCCTAATCTGGAGTGGAAGAAGCTGGCAAACGCTCTGGAAGGGCTGGTCTCGCTACGGGTGTCCGGCAAACGGGACGGCTTCGTTGTCCGGGGCGAGGAACGCTTTTTGGTTGACGAGCTGCCGTTCAAGTGGATGAAAACCCCAGGAGCCTTCCGCCAGCCCTCGAACAGCGGCGGGAACTGGATTCGCGAGCAAGTCGCCGCCACGGTGAAGCGACTTGAGCCAACGATTACCTGGGATCTGTACGGCGGCAGCGGGCTGCTGGGACGGGAGGCTATGGAGCGTAACTCCCAACTCTGGCTGGTGGAGTCTGACAGCCTGGGAGCCAGCGACGCAATGCACAACCTCCTTGCTTACGGAGACAGAGCCATCGTTACCAACAAAACGACGGAGCGGGCGTTGACTGCCATTCCAGCGGGACAGGAAAAGCCCGACCTGGTGATTGTCGATCCACCCCGGGTGGGACTGAGCAAGCTGGTTCGGGAGAGCCTTCTTACCATTGCCCCGCCGGCACTGCTCTACGTGGGCTGCTCGCCGAATCGCTTCTGGCGCGACGCGGCGGAACTCCTTAACGCCGGATACTCACTGGAGGGGTTAAACACCTGCGAGATGCTGCCCCAGACCCACCATCTGGAGCTGACCGGGTTGTTCCTGCGCGGAGAGTAAGCTGGTGGCAAATAAAGCTCATTGACAAATACCGTCAGCTTTTGGTTTCTATCTTAGGGTATTAGCTGGTGATACAATCCACGAGCGTTTTTGGTATAAACAAATCTGGAAAAAAGCCAGCCGAGCCGCTATACTATCCAAACCTTTGAATTTACCAGCAACCTCGACTTTCTCAGCAATGCCGTAGAACCGCAGTAACGCCAAGCTCCGCAGGAAACTCGTTCGGGAACGGATTCCCCAGCCCCGAACCAGCGAAAGGGACAACTATGAAACGCCTGCCCATTATCATTATCACCACGCTGCTCCTCATCACGATTATCCAGCCAGTCTTCGCCTCCGACGAGTTACCATTTAGTCCCGGAGAGAAGCTGATATTCAGCGTCTCCTACGGTGACACCATGGCAGGGCTGTGCATCATGGAGGTCGAGAAGTGGGTGCGCTACAAGGGAATCAAGTGCCTCAAACTCACCATGCGGCTCAACTCCAGCACCGCCTTCAGCGATTTCTTCTTCGTTCAGGATAAGTTCGAGAGCCTCTTTGACCCCGAGGTCAACGGCACACGCCGCTACGAAAAGCACATCATCGAGGGCGACTACACCGCCAGCGGCGTGATTTACTACGACCAGGAGGCGCACACCATCACCCAGGAGGGAACCGTCATCGAGGACGTTATCGCTTCGGGCTGCGACTCCCTGGCTGCCTTCTACCACGTCCGCACCCAGGATATTTCCGTCGGCAACTCCCTGAGCTTCCCCTACGCCGACACCGTGCGTAACGAGATGATTACCGTTGACGTGCTTGCCAAGGAGACCGTTACCGTGCCAGCGGGAACCTTTGAGTGCTACAAGGTTATCCCCCGCCTTGACGAGGAAACCGGCATCTTCCGCCGCTCCGGTCAGGTTATCCTTTGGGTAACAGCAGACGAGTACAAAATCCCGGTCAAGATCACCGGCATCACCTGGTTCGGCAACGTCGAGGCTCTGTTGGAGAAATATACCCTGGGCGACTAGGCAGCAACGCGGTGCGGCAGCTTAAAGCTGGCAGCGCGGTGCGCTGCACCACAAGACTGATGCTTCGCATCAGAACCCCTTGAGAACGTCCGCTTCCGCTGGTCGCTTGGTTACCGTGTTGTTAACCCTGTAGGGGCAGGCCCTTGTGCCTGCCCTTTTGTGTAATATGATGTGTTTTGCAGGGGCGGAACGATTCTCGATGATATTGATGTCCGCCCCTTGTGATATTTCACAAAGGGCGCAGCATGCTGCGCCCCTACAATCGGAGATAACGCCGTAGGGGCGTATTGCATACGCCCTCACTGAGCTGATGAATTCATAAAATCTCACAAGGGGTTAACGTAGGGGCCGACCTTTAGGTCGGCCCGCGAAAAGGCAATGGCGATAGATTTTGCGGTTGCCCCAAAACCTTCCCCTCCCCCTAAGGGGGGAGGGATTAAGGGAGGGGGGCTGTTCTCGATGGCTTATCTCTTACAATAAAGGCATTGCGCCAGCGAAATCAACAAACATTTGATGGTTGTCGGGAACGTTCATCTTCACCGATAGTCCCCCTTCCCGACCTTCCCCCCTTAGGGGGAAGGAGAACACCGCGCAAGATTTTGATGTTGTAGGGGCAACCCCCTGCGGTTGCCCTCTTATAAACTTGTCCCTGCCAGCATCGTTTCGCCGCCTTTGACCACCAACTCTGTTAGAGGTATAATCCCCTCTTGACTGTGATAAGCTGCGAAGAGTTGTAGCTATACAAAAAAACGATAACCGAGGGCGTTTGCCACTCGGCTTCCGTATCGGAGGTACCCCATGAAGCGTTCCTGGGGTTTGATTTTTCTTAGCGTACTAATCCTTGCCCTTCTGGTTTCCGGCTGTCGCAACGGAACCGATGACGAGGTTCCGGCGCGTGCCAAAGAACACTTCGAGCGAGCCAACGACCACTACGAGGACAAAGAATACGCCGAGGCGATTCAGGGCTTTCAGGCCGTGGTGGATGTCTATTCCTACACTCGCATCTACCCGCTGGCTCTCTATCGCCTGGGCTACAGCAAGCTCAAGGTCGGGCGATTTGCCGAGGCCGAGGGCGACCTGGCCGACTTCCTCGGCGAGTTCCCTGAGCATCAGTTGAACGACGATGCCCGGCTGCTCTACGCTCGCTCCCTGAGTGAGCAGGGAAAATACTACGAAGCGGCGGACAATCTGGCACGGGTGGCTGCCCGTCGGGAGAGTCGTCTGGCAGAGCCGGCTCTGGAGTCCTTCACCGAGCATTTTCAGATTCTTAACCGTGAGGAACAGCGCGAGCTACTCCACGAGTACGAATCCACCTACGTCGGCGCGTACCTGCTCTACACGCTGGGCAACAACGCTCTCGACCGGGGAGACCTGGAGACGGCGGCTCTGTACTTCCGTCGGCTGCTAAGCCATCCCCTCTCCACGGAATACCGAGCCGAGGCTTCGAGTCTGCTGGTCGAGGTCGAGCAACTTCAGGAGAGCCGTCCCAAGGTCATCGGCTGCCTGGTTCCCCTCACCGGCGACATGGCCCCCTACGGGCGCGAAGTTAAGGTGGCAGTGGAACTGGCGGCGGCGGAGTACAACGCCGCTCACAGTCGCAAACTGGAGATTGTAACCGCCGACACCCTGGGGACGGTCGAAGGCGCGGTGGCTGGTCTGCGCGCCCTGGCGGAGGAATCTCAGGCAGTAGCGGTCATCGGACCTCTCTCCTCCAACGGCTTCCGCGAATGCGTTTACTGGGCGGACTACTACCAATTACCCATCATCACGCCGTCGGCGACGGATGCCGAACTTGCCGCCCTCTCTCCCTACGCCTTTCGCAACGCCCTGACCTACGTCAATCAGTGCGAGACCCTGGCGGAGTTCTCTACGGATCGGCTCCACGCCGATGTCTTCGGCATCCTCTACGAAGACACCCCCTACGGAACCGGAATGCGCGATGCCTTTGTGGAAATCGCCCCGGACTACGGTATCGAGATACGAGTAGAGCAGAGCTACCCACTGGAGGCCTCCAGCTACGCCAAAGAATGCAAGGAGTTCCGCAAGCGAGGACTCGATGCCATCTTCATCCCCGGTCATATGCCGCACATCACCGAGATTGCCGCCCAAATCGTCTTTCTGGGGATTGTGGCAGAGCTGATCGGCGGCAACGCCTGGAACGCCGAGTCCGTCCCCCGAATGGGACTGCGCTACGTCGAGGGCGCGATCTTCTGCGATGCCCTCAGCCAGCACAGCCGCGACCTGCGGGTTACTGGCTTTATCACCAACTTCCGCAGCCGGGGAGCCAAAGAGCCGACCTATCTCGCCGCCCACGCCTACGACTCCTTTGGACTGATTGCCCAGGCGATTGATGCCGGATACAACAGCCGCCCCGCTCTGGCAGAGGGACTCCTGGCAATCCGCCACTACGACGGTCTGGTCGGCGATACCAGCGTTGATGCCGAAGGCGAAGCTCACAAAAAACTGACCATCTTCACCATTCTGGAAAACGAAATCATCGAGTTCGGTCAAACCAGCTCCTGGTAGGCAACCAGCTTGAAGCTGGACACAGACTCGCGAATTACCTCTGACAACAGGTAACGCTCACTCCCGCGCACACGCTCCCGCTGGTCGCTACCATTACTAACGTGAGAGGGTGAGGGGCAGCTTAAAGCTGCACATAGACTCGCGAATTACCTCTGACAACAGGTAACGCTCACTCCCGCGTACACGCTCCCGCTGGTCGCTACCATTACTAACGTGAGAGGGTGAGGGGCAGCTTAAAGCTGCACATAGACTCGCGAATTACCCCTAACAACGGGTAACGCTCACTCCCGCGCACACGCTCCCGCTGGTCGCTGCCATTACTAGCCTGAGGGGCGGACTTTACAAAGGGCGGACACACAGGTCCGCCCCTACCAACGTATTCCAAGCATCCTCAAGGTGTCGTAGGGGCCGACCTTTAGGTCGGCCCGCAGAGAGGGATTGACGCTTTGCCCCTCACCCCTCTGGGGAGAGGGCTAGGGTGAGGGGCTAATGACAAAGGCTTAGGTTTTTACAAAAGTCTCCATAGTCGTTATCAGCAAGGACACGGCACGCCGTGTCCCTACGAGTTTACGCTCACTGTTCTCAGGAATAATGCCTGAGAATTAGGTTTCTAAGAGTCTTCCGAGCGAAGCTCGGTCTTGTGATGCAACGCACCGCGTTGCCGCTCCCGCAGGTCGCTGCCATTACTAGCTGGGGGGGGCGGACACACAGGTACGCCCCTACCAACGTATTCCAAGCATCCTCAAGGTGTTACGTAGGGGCCGACCTTTAGGTCGGCCCGCCGGATTAACCAAAAGCTGTACCTGGTTAAGCGATCAAGACTCAAACAATCAGGACTTTTAGAGGTTGGCTTTGTTGGATATTCAGCCACAGCCCTGGCCATCTCTGCTCTGGCGTTGGCTTGCCGGAGTCGGATTGCTGGCGGGAATGGCTGGCATCTTCCTCCTCTCCGAGCAGAGCCGCCTGCCCCACACCATCCTCTTTCCCGGAGTTGACAAGCTCCAGCACGCCGCCGCCTATGGCATTCTTGGAATCCTGGCGCAGTTCACCTTTGGTGTGCGGGGGAAGTCCTGGTCGCTGCTGACCGCGATTCTCCTCGTAACCTGCTACGCCATTTTCGACGAACTGCACCAATCCTGGATACCGGGGCGGGATTCCGATTTTTACGATGTCCTGGCAGACTTCAGCGGCGCGACCCTTGGCTCCGCTGCCGTGATCATCTTTCACCGCCTGAGAGCCAAACACCATGCTCTTCAAAGATAAGCCCTGGTGGGTAAAACTGCTGATCGCCCTCGGCGGTGCCGGACTCCTCATCCTCGCCGCTCCGCTGGGGCGTTCGCTCAGTGGAGTACCGGCCTGGAATAACCTCAGCGTGGCAATTGCCGCTGTACTGGCGGCGATGCTGCCTCCGCTCTGGGCGGTAATGGCTCCGCTGCTGTCGCTCCTGCTGGGAGTTTTCGGACTGCCTATCCTCAGCGGAGGTAACGCCGGACTGGCGTTCTTCTTCAGCGGAGCGGGCGGTTTCCTGCTTACACCGCTGTTGGTCGCCGGACTGGGCGGGTTGTTTCTCTGGCGGAATCGGGACGAGGAGCCGCTGCCGACTCGCTTCGCCCTGGGACTGCTACTCGCCATCGGCGTGGGCAATCTCATCGGCACCCTCTGGATGGTCTGGCTGGGCGACCTTAGCTGGGGAACGGTGCTGGGCAAGGCAACTATCTGGCTGGTTCTCGGCGACCTCTTCCGAGGAACCATCGGCTTCTCCGTGTTCTTCTTTATCCGTTACGAACGCCGCAAATCCGCTTACTGGCGCAGGGAAATTGCCCGCCATCAAAAGCAGATGCTCAAGCGCGAGGAGTACTTCGACAAGCAGGACGAGCCGGACTACGCCCCCCACGAGATTGACAACACCGAGCCGGACGAGGAAGCCGTAGAGCAGGAACGCCGTTCGCTCAAAGAAAAAGAGAAAAATGACCTGCCACCCTATTTCCGAATGTAGCCAGCTTGAAGCTGGACACAGACTCGCGACCAGGTAGAAAAGACAGGCAACTCTCACTCCCGCTGGTCGCTTCCTTCATTCCCTCGCCCCTCTGGGGAGAGGGTTAGGGTGAGGGGTCAGCTTGAAGCTGGACACAACCTCGCGAGGACAGAAACCAGCCTGACAACGTTCGTACCCGCGTTTAATATCAACCAAGACGGACTGCCCGTAGGCAGCAGCTTGACGAGGACATGGCATGCCGTGTCCCTACACACAGACTCGCGGCTAACCGTTTTCGTTGGTCGCTATCGGTTGATATAGCTGAGATTATGTGGTAATCCGCAAGAGCGGTAGAGCGCGGGGATAGCCACAACCCAATTTCAACGGTCAACCGCGACGCTATGTGCAGCTTTAAGCTGCCTCCCGCTGGTCGCTTCCTTCATTCCCTCGCCCCTCTGGGGAGAGGGTTAGGGTGAGGGGTCAGCTTGAGACTCGCGGCTACTCGCATTCTCCTTCCCCCCTCTGGGGGGGGACTCCGTCCAAAGGTTGGGAAGGGGGGCCCTTACCCAAAAAAACCCCGATTACTCAAAAAAACAAAAAACTCGGGGCGTTTTATTTTACTAACGAGAGGTCAGTTACTCGGTCTCGGTATCCGTCTCAGCCTTTGGTTCGACTTCGACCGGGGCTTCCTCTACCGACTCAGTAGCATCAGTGGATTCAGCAGCTTCTTCAGAGTCAGAAACCTCGTCCTCTTCTTCGGGAATTACCTCAACCTCATCGGCCTTGGAAGCGGCTTCATGAAGGCTCTGGCTACCACCGACGAAAATCTGAGGTTCGGGAGCCTCTTCGGGCAACCCTTGCGTTCCCTGATCCTCGGCGACAATCCAGATTTTCATCTGGGCGACCAGGTCGGCCTGGAAGCGGATGGGGACGTGGAAGACACCGATTGACTTGATATGGTCATCAAGGCGAACCTGGCTGCGCTCGACTTCTATGTCCTTCATAGCCAGCAGCTTGATGACTTCGTTTTCTCCAACGGAGCCGTAAAGGCGATTGGAGTCGCTAACCCGGGCTGCCACGGTAAAGGACTGACCCTCGATCTTCGAGATCAGGCCCGCGTGCAGCTCGCGCAGGGTGCTTAGTTTTCTGTCATTGGCGGCGCGTTCGAAATCGATCTGGCGTTTCGCGCCCTTGGTAACCCGCATCGCCATTCCACGGGGAATCAGATAGTTCCTGGCGTAGCCGTTTTTTACGGTAACAACATCACCCCGACTACCCAGATTGTTCAGGTCTTTTCGCAGAATAACTTCCATGGTTCCTCTTTCGAAGGTTCCTCTTTCGAGCCTGGCAGGGGGTGAGCTTAGTTACGGAAATACTCCAACTTGTAGGGGATCATCGCCAGATGACGCGCGCGTTTGAGAGCGCGGGCTATCATGCGCTGATGCTTTTCGCAGTTGCCGCTGGTGCGGCGGGCGCGGATTTTACCCCGGTTGGTAACGTTTTTCTTGAGAATGATCAAGTCTTTGTAGTCAACCTTGGTAACTTTGTCTTCGCAGAGACGGCAATGCCGTTTCCGCTGGAACTTTTTCTTGCCTTTTTTCGCGTCTCGTTTCTGTGCCATCGTTGTCCTTTTGTGTCTTACGGCGCGGCAGAATTGCTAACGCCGGTGAGCTTGGATGTCTATTTTCGGGATTGGGGTCTCGCGTACAGCAGTGTGGCTTGGAATATTGCCACATTTACGGCTCTCCCGGTAAGTTCGGAGAGCTTCCAGGTATTTTTTTGGAACATTTTGGACTAATGTTACTCGCAGACGACCTAGAACGGGATGTCGTCGTCGGAGAGCGGCTCCATCTCACGGTTTTGCTGACCGCCACGGTTCTGTTGACCCTGATTGCCGCGCGGCGCGCCGCCCTCGGAATCTTGCTTGCCGCCGATGAACTGGAATCTATCTACAACTACATCGAGCTTGGAGCGTTTTTTGCC
>SWBW01005179.1_pt2 | contig 15041 bp, 12 predicted proteins | sample 4693041 | NCBI WGS metagenome assembly SWBW01 (sample SAMN10267271, study PRJNA491770) | bioreactor metagenome | isolation source: DHS bioreactor inoculated with marine methane seep sediment | place: Japan: Omine Ridge, Nankai Trough | collected 2006-05-06 | reverse complement strand
TTAGAATCCAATGAAGTCAGGCACATTGGCGGCACCAAAGCCATTCCTGTAAATACAAGGCTCATTTCCGCATCAAAAGTTGAGATCAAAGACCTCGTAGAAGTAAAACTTTTCAGGCAGGATTTATATTACCGCATCAATACAGTGCAATTAAGAATACCACCATTGCGCGACCGCAAAGAAGACATCCCCCTTTTAGTTAAGCACTTTTTAAAACGATTTGCACGGGTAAAAGAACTTGATATAAGAAATGATGCACTTCAAGTACTGATGGATTACAAATGGCCTGGTAACGTGAGGGAACTAAGAAACGTGATTCAGCGGGCATCTTTATTTACTGAAGATGTCATTAAAGTATCGGATTTTCCTGATGATTTTGCAAAATTCAGCGATACAGAAAAAATAATCAATGCCTGTCATAAATGTTATGCATCAGGTGAAATGAGCATGAAAGAAGTAGTGGAATGCTTAGAAAAGAAAATTATTACAGAAGCCATAATCGATGCCAGGGGCAACCAGAGTGAAGCAGCCAGAAACCTTGGTTTGAAATTATCAACCCTTAGAGATAAAATCAAAAAATTCGATATCGGGGTGTAGAAAAGCGCCATTTTAACCCACGGAAATCCGCTACATATACACGCTATACCGTAAATTCAACACAAACTTATTTATACCGAATATTAATAAGCAGGCATGGCAATTCTTGCATGAGCCTCTCTTTTAAACGGTTATCTAAAAACTCAACATATTTACTTTCCTGTATATGAATTTCGGAATAGGGCTTGTCTTAACAAAGAATAATTCATAACGAGCAATGAAAAAACCTAAAATGTTTATCGAGGGAAATGTAGCCGAAGTTTTTGAAGATATGGAAAAACGGCATATAAAGATCATTTGTCAACAAAAGAATTTCATGTTCTCCATCGAAGACGTGAATGGCATTCAACTAGGCGATCATGTTGAGATTGAAGGCAAATTGAAGATTGAAAAAATAAAACTCAATGGAATTGAAATCAATGTTTAAATAAATACTAAATATTATGGCCAAAAAACGAAAAACGTATTATGAAATTGCCATTGAAAAAGGCTATTCACGGCGAGACTTCATGAAGCTGAGCGCTATGATGGCTGCTTTTCTGGGCTTGGAATCGAGTAGTATCGGGCAGGTAGCCAAAGCGCTTGAAACAAAAACCCGACCTCCGGTGTTATGGCTGCACGGTCAGGAATGCACTTGCTGCAGCGAGTCGTTCATTCGATCATCGCATCCCCTGGTAGCTGATATACTGCTCGACCAGATTTCATTAGATTACACCGAAACGCTGATGGCGCCTTCAGGCCATCAGGCAGAAAAATCATTACACGACACCATGGAAGCTTACCATGGTGAATACATTCTCCTGGTAGAGGGATCCGTTCCAACCAAAGAAAGCGGTGTTTATTGTTGCATCGGAGGTAAAGCTTTTGAAGATGTGTTGCATGAAGCAGCTGAAGGTGCAAAAGCTATTATTGCCTGGGGTAACTGTGCTTCGGCAGGCTGCGTACAAGCAGCAAAACCTAATCCAACCGGGGCAACGCCCATACATAAATTAGTGAAAGGAAAACCTGTAATTAATGTACAGGGATGCCCTCCCATTGCTGAGGTGATGGCTGGTGTAATTGTACATATTCTTGTATTTGGATCAATGCCTGAACTAGACAGGCTAGGAAGGCCAAAGGCATTTTATTCAAGAAGAGTACACGACACCTGTTATCGACGTCCAAATTTCGATGCAGGGTTGTTTGTACAATCATTCGATGATGAAAATGCAAAAAAAGGATATTGTTTGTATAAAATGGGATGTAAAGGTCCTGTAACCTACAATGCGTGCGGAGTTACCGAATGGAATAACGGTACAAGTTTCCCAATTAAATCAGGGCATCCCTGCATTGGATGCAGTGAAGCAAACTTTTGGGATAATGGTCCATTCTACGAGCATCTTCCTAATTTCCCTGGATTTGGTATTGAATCAAATGCCGACAAAGTTGGACTTGGTCTTGGCATAGCGACCGGCGTTGGATTAGCAGCTCATGCGATCTCAACAAATATTAGAAAACGTAAGTTGATACAGGAAGGCGAATGTGAACCAGAAGAAAACGAATCATAAAAGGAGGAAAGTCATGGAAAAAAGAATAGTAATAGACCCGATTACAAGAATTGAAGGACATCTTCGGGTAGAAATAGAAGTTAAAGATGGAAAAATTACGGATGCTTACAGCTCAGGGACCATGGTTCGTGGGCTTGAAATCATTTTAAAAGGCCGTGATCCTCGCGATGCGTGGGCATTCACCGAACGTGTTTGCGGAGTGTGCACAACCGTACATGCACTTGCCTCTGTCAGAACAGTTGAAGATGCATTGGGAATTATTATTCCGCCCAATTCCGAATTAATAAGAAACCTCATGTTTTGCACACAACTCATGCAAGACCATGTGGTACATTTTTACCATTTACATGCACTCGACTGGGTTGATGTAGTTTCTGCCTTAAGTGCTGATCCAAAAGCAACTTCGGCACTGGCGCAAAGCATTTCAAAATGGCCAAAGAGTTCCGTGGGATATTTTTCTGATATCCAGAAAAGAATTAAAAAATTTGTAGATAGCGGACAACTGGGAATTTTTGCTAATGGTTACTGGGGACATCCGGCATACAAACTGCCGCCTGAGGCTAACTTAATGGCTGTTGCCCACTACCTGGAAGCTCTTGAGTGGCAAAAAGAAATTGTTAAAGTTCATGCCATCTTTGGCGGCAAAAATCCACATCCTAATTACCTGGTTGGAGGTGTTCCCGCCTCAATCAACCTCAACGAAGTAAATGCATTGAATGCAGAGAAATTTGCATATGTCAAGCAATTACTGGATGACGCAAAAACTTTTATTGACCAGGTATACATTCCTGATTTAATGGCTATTGCAGGTTTCTATAAAGATTGGGGTGCCATTGGGGGCGGATTGGATAATTATCTTGTTTATGGCGATTTGCCAACCAATGGATATAATGATATATCCAGTTTCAAATTTCCAAGAGGAATTATTCTAGGTCGCGACCTGAGTAAAGTGCACGAGGTAAATGCTAAAGACCCTGAACAAATAAAGGAATACATAGCGCATTCTTATTATGATTACAAATCGGGAGATAAGAGCGGACTTCACCCCTGGGATGGAGAAACAAAACTAAATTACACGGGTCCGAAACCTCCATACGATCAATTAAATGTTGAAGATAAATACAGTTGGTTGAAAACACCGCGCTGGCAGGGAAATGCCATGGAGGTAGGACCGCTTTCCCGCATGCTGGTGGGTTACGCCTCAGGCCTTGAAGAATACAAAGAAGTTGTGCATTGGGCATTGAAAACTTTGGATGTTCCTGTTGAAGCACTTTTCTCAACGCTTGGACGCACTGCAGCGCGAGGCCTTGAAACAGTTCTTGTAAGTAATTGGGCACAGGAATTCTTTAATTCGTTGATCGGCAATATTAAAAACGGCGATTCAAGATTACATACAGATTACATGTGGAAGCCAGAAGACTGGCCGGCTGAGGCTAAAGGCGTAGGTATGACAGAAGCCCCCAGAGGTGCATTGGCACACTGGATTGTTATCAAAGACAAGAAAATTGACAACTACCAGTTGGTAGTTCCAAGCACATGGAATGCTTCACCACGAGATGACAAAGGTCAAATGTCAGCTTATGAAGCATCATTAATAGGCACACCTGTTGCTGACCCGGAACAACCACTTGAGCTGATACGCACCATTCATTCATTCGATCCATGCTTAGCCTGTGCCGTGCATGTTTATGATGAGAAAGGAAGTTATGTGCATCAAATACAAACATTTTAGTTATGGACAAGGCTATACAATCACAACAAACATTAATGCATCCCAAATACGTTTGGGAATTACCTGTAAGGGTCTATCATTGGTTAAATGCATTATGTATCGTAGTTCTGTCGATCACCGGGTATATTATTGGTGATCCGCCCGCAATCCAGAGTGCTTCAGAAGCTTCATTCAGCTACTGGTTTGGAACTGTAAGAATTGTACATTTTATTGCAGCCTATGTATTTCTTGTCAATTTTATCATCCGTATCTATTGGGGATTTGCAGGAAACCGATATGCTGATTGGAAAAATTTCATTCCTTACACTAAACGCCATTGGGTAGACATGTGGGAAATAATTAGGGTTGATATATTGCAGGTTAAATGTAAAGACAATCCTAATCTGGGACATAACGCTTTGGCTAGTTTCACTTATTTCCTCACATTCATCGCATTTTTATTGCAAGTGCTTACCGGCTTTGGAATGTATTCAGCCATGAGTCATGCCTGGTTCCCCCAATTATTTGAATGGGTTCCTGCTTTATTAGGTGGCGATTTCTTAACCCGCGAAATCCATCATATACTCATGTGGTTCTTTATCTTATTTGCTTTAGTTCATGTGTACCTGGTTTTTTACCACGATTACATTGAACGCAATGGAACCACCTCTTCTATGATTGGCGGATGGAAATTTCAAGAAGAAGGGAAAGAAGAACGTGAAAAGGAGCTGGATAAATAGACAGGCATGCATAAGATTAGCTAAGCCCCCTTTGAAATTTCAAAGGGGTTTTTTATTATAATTTACTATGTAAGAGATTAATTTTCTCCTTTTCTTAAATCAACCTTACGAAAAGGAACAGGTACTGATATTCCTGCTTCACCCAATGCCTCATGTGCATTTAAAGCTACTTCACTTTTTGTTTTTAAGCGTGTGCAAATTCAACCCAGCAGTAGAGCGTAAAATCAAGAGATGAATCACCATATCCATTGAAAATAACCATAGTTTTTAAATATGCTAATGAAGCACAGCAACAACCCAACATAAATTTGCCTAAATGCAAAAAAAAAGCCGGACCCAGAGGAGTACGGCTTTAAAGTTTTTCTTAATGTCTATGATTGCAAGCTATTTTCAAGATCAGCAATAATCTTTTTATTTACCTTTCTTGGGTTTTGCTCTTTAAAAGCTTTTAATTCCTGCACTGCAATTTGGCCAAATTCATACAATCCAACCGGATTTTTATCATGATCATAACTGCCAATACAATATTCGAGTTTTGATTGTAAATCAATATACCTGCCTTTATTTATTTTTGCAAAAACCTGCGAAGCCGCTTCACATGCATTTCTTAAATTCTCTGTTTTAGTCATTTTTTTATCTTTTTATTGGTTAAAAACAAGGCGGCAAATTTAGAAAAGTTCCTGAAATACAAATAAAATGTTTATTAAATCAATATTAAAAGATGTAAGTCGTTAATTGTGTGATAGTTTGCCAGGAGAACAAAGACGTTGTTAACGACTTCAAGTGTGTAAAATTTATGTTAAAAGAGAAAGACTGTCAACTTGGATAACTATTAGAATAAACATATTTTCAGATTAACTATCTTTGAAAAAAACCATTATCTCATGATACGGAATACTATAATTTTCGTTTTATTGGCCATTTTGTTTACAGCTTGCCAGGAAAATAAATTCCGGCTTCAATATGACCACCAGAATATACTTTATATCGACAAGTCGGTTATGCCTGAATTGGAGATAAATGAAAGAGTGTATGTGCCTGCTTATTCTGACCTTTATTACGAAAGCCAGGAGAAAAAGACATTTTTTACAGTGATTCTCAGTTTGCGAAACATCAGTTTTACCGATACGCTTTATTTTACCCACATTGACTATTACAGCAGCCATGGGAATCTACTGCGGCAGTACATTGACCGGGTTTTAGTTCTCAGACCGATGGAGTCGATGGAATATATTGTGGAGGAATCCGAAAAAGAAGGGGGTACAGGTGCCAATTTTGTTGTCAGCTATTCGGCAAAGGCAAGTTTGAAAAATCATCCTTTTATTGAAAGCATTATGATGGGTAACCTGGATAATTACCGTTTTGCTTTTACGTCTCCCGGTGTCCGGATTAACAAATAATTTGGCGTGCACTGTATCATTTGTTAACTTGCGCTTTAATTTTTTCAAAAAAAAATAATTACTAAACACAATGTTAGATACCTGGTATTTAGATGCAATCTGGATCAGTGTCGCCTTTATTGGCGGGCTTCTCGCCAGGAAAATCAACCTGCCTCCTCTGGTAGGGTTTCTGGTAGCGGGATTCGCGTTAAACTTTGCCGGATTTAATTCAGGTGGGGTTGCTCTGGAAGCTGTTTCTAACCTTGGCGTCATGCTGTTGTTGTTTACGATCGGGTTGAAATTAAATCTCAGATCGTTGCTGGCACCTGAAATATGGCTCGCTACATCCATACAAATGACCCTGATGAGTTTATTTTTCGGAATGGTTATTTTTGGATTAAGCTTCTCGGGCTTACATTTATTAGCGAACATTGAATTAACAACAGCACTAATCATTGGTTTTGCCCTCAGTTTTTCAAGTACCGTGTTTGCAATTAAAATACTCGAAGATAGAGGCGAGGTGAACTCTTTTCATGGAAAAGTTACAATTGGCATACTCGTAATGCAGGATATTGCTGCAGTTGTTTACCTTACAATCACAGGTCAAGGCGAATTGTCACTATGGCTCCTGGCACTTCCATTTTATTTATTCATTGTACGCTTTATATTATTGAAACTGATCAATACAATCGATCATGGGGAGCTTTTTACCTTATTTGGTTTTTTCGCTGCTTTTGTAGCAGGCGCAATGAGTTTTAAATTATTTGGATTGAAGGCCGATCTTGGTGCCCTGATCATTGGAGCTATCCTTGCCCCGCATGAAAGGGCAAAGGAACTTGCCAGGCATATGATGGGATATAAAGATTTTTTCCTGGTAGCATTCTTTTTACAGATCGGGCTTTCCGGCTTTCCTTCGGGGATAGACTTGTTTATGGCGTTAATTCTTACCCTATTATTAAATTTTAAAGGAGCATTCTTTATGGTGTTGTTTACCCGTTTCAACTTACGGGCAAGATCATCATGGCTGACATCCTTGAGTTTAACCAATTACAGTGAATTTGGGTTGATTGTAATTTCTATCAGCGCTGCAGAAGGTTTGATCTCAGAACAATGGATGACCATACTCGCGCTGGCTTTATCTTTTTCATTTTTAATAAATTCACCATTAAACACAAGGGCGCATCAAATATTCAACAAATACCGGCAACAAATTGCCGTATTAAATAAAAATTGTGTTCATCCTGATGATGAATTGATGGATTTGGGAAACACTGAATATTTAATTTGTGGCATGGGCCGCATAGGTCGGGTTGTATACAAACATCTGCGTGAAGTTCACGAAGATAAAGTGATGGGCATTGATTACGATATGGAACTGGTAGAAAGACTCCAGGCTGACAGTAAAAATGTATTCTGGGGAGATGCCACTGACAGTACCTTCTGGGAAAATGCCAAAAGGTCGAAAATTAAAATGGTGTTCATCGCCATGTCTGACCATAAATCGAACGTAAATGTCGCTAAAGAGATTTCGTCAATGTCGGAACGTAAATTTGTAGCCGGAGCTACAAGCAAATTCAAGGATGAAGAGGCTGAATTGAAAAAAGCTGGAGCCGACTTCGTATACAATTATTATGACAGATTGGGGGCAGACTTTGCGGAACGATTTGTTAAAATAAAAGATGAATTGACAATAGATAATTCAAATATTTATGAAGAAGCATAAAATATTGATACTTGGTTTGGGAAACATACTGCTTCAGGATGAAGGTATTGGCGTTCATGCATTAAAGAAAATGACCACTATGAAATGGCCGGAGCATGTCAATCTGCTTGATGGCGGAACTGGTGGTTTTGTATTGCTCTCACTTTTCCAGGATTACCAGACGATGATCATTATTGATGCAGCCTTAACCAACGACCCGCCTGGAACTGTCCACACCATTCAACCCAAGTTTGCCAAAGATTTTCCAAAATCACTAAGCACCCATGAATTGGGACTAAAAGACATGATCGAATCATCTATTCTGTTAGAAAAGGTTCCTTCATTGTATCTGATAACGTGCACAATCAACCCAGAGCAGGAAATGAGTGTTGATCTGACACCAGAAATTAAAAAATGCATTCCACATATTATAAATGAGACATTAAAAATTATTGCAAAACTGGAGTAATAAATACTATTTGCGAATATGAATGACTCTTATTCAAAGACAAATTACTTTGTTTAAGGTTTTTACAAAATAATACTCGTTTTTTTAAACATAATTGTTTTATATTTGTTTAGCTATCAAACTTAAATACTGAACAAATATTATGATCACCTATTCAATTGCCGACCTTGAAAACCTGACAGGCATCAAAGCACACACCATTCGCATCTGGGAGAAGAGATATAATGTAATTGAGCCATCCAGAACGCCAACTAATATTCGTTATTATAGTAATGACGACATGCGTAAACTCATTAATATAGCTGCTTTAATGAATGCGGGTATGAAAATTTCAAAGATTAGCAAACTTTCACCTGATGAACTCAACGAAGCAGTCAATAACAAGCTCAATGAGGGTAAGGAAGATGACGTGGTTGCTGAATCATATGTGAGTCAGCTGATTAATGCTGGACTCGATTTTAACGAACCCTCTTTCGACAAACTGTTTTCAAGTGCAATAATGAAATACGGAATTAAAGATGCCTATATAAAAGTTTTAATTCCCGTGCTTCACAGGGTTGGTCTTTTATGGACAACGGATAAGTTAAATCCGGCTCAGGAGCATTTTATATCTAGCCTGGTAAAGCAGAAACTTTTTGCCGCTATTGATGCCCTTCCTCATGCTGAAACAAATCAAAAACCAATTATTTTATTTCTTCCTGACTTTGATGACCATGAAATAGGATTATTGATGGCAAATTTCATCTTAAGACAGGCTGGCAGAAAGGTGATCTATCTGGGTCAGAAAGTTCCCATGGTGAACGTAATGGATACTGTGAATGAATGTCATCCTTCACAACTGCTATTTTTCCTGATACAAACCCGACCTACAGAATTTTTACAAAGTTATATCGACCACTTATCAGATGAACTTAAGTCATTACAAATATTTATTGCAGGTAACAAACAACTGATCGAAAGTTTGACATTACCCAAAAATTTTCAGGCCATAACCGACCCTGAAAAAATTATTGAATTAACAAAACTCAATCAAACAAATGTTTAATTTGATTATTAATTTTATCAACACTTAAGTAGTTTATAACCCAATACTTACTCTGATGAAAAAACATGATTTTAAGATATTCGCCAACATTTTTCTTTTGATCGTAGCGATTCTATCCTTTTCGGATGCAGTAGCGCAGTCAAAAAAAAATAATGAACTTCAACAAACCGATACCCTTTATATTAATTACGATCAGGGGCAGATGAAAATTGAGCTAAACTTCTTAAAAGGAAAGAGCCATAACCATCCAACTTTTGCTATTTGGATTGAAGATGAAGATGGATCCTACCTTGAGACTTTATTTGTGACAGAATATATTTCTAAAGGTGTATTTGCTTATGCAGATGCGGGCGAATGGTCATGGAAGAATGAAAAAGGAGAAACGCTTCGTCCTGCGGCCCTGCCCTACTGGTCGCACAAAAGAAATGTAATTAGCAGGGATAGTTTGTTCATTCCTACTCCCGAAAACCCCGTAACTGATGCCATTAGCAGTGCAACACCAAAAGGAAATTTTGTACTGAGAACATCCACGGCATCTGATTTACCTGATTCATTCAACATTTTATTGGAGATAAATCAGACGTGGGACTGGAATGAATATTGGACAAACACTAAATATCCTAATGATAAGGATTATAAAACATCATCGCAGCCGTCCATTATTTATGCTGGTGAAATCGAATCCACAGGCACAACGGATAAAATTAGACTGAAACCCATAGGACACGGACATTATTCCGGAAAGGATGGAAAGTTATATACTGATATAAGTACTTTTACAACTGCGCTTGAAATAGCTGATGAAATTACTGTTACAATAACCAAATAAGAAGAATAGTGAGAAAAATAGTTTTAGCCATAGCAGTATTGATATTTTCAGTAAGCATTTACGCGCAAAGCGGAAAAATAGAAGGGCGTATCACTGACGTATCAAACAATGAACCCTTGCCGTTCGTAAACGTGATTATCGACGGAACAAATATTGGAAGCTCAACAGATTTTGATGGAAAATTTATATTCACTGGCATTGAACCTGGTTTTGTAAATCTTAGAGCTTCGTTTGTTGGATATAGCAGTCTCCTTTCTGATGATATACTTATAACCAATTCTGGAACATCCTATATAGAATTGAAAATGACACCCACATCAACTAAACTTGATGAAGTCGTAATTAAAGTCTCTCCCTTCGAACGCCCCAACGACGCCCCTATGTCCATGCAAAAGATTGGACTGGCAGAAATTGAAACCAATCCCGGGTCGAATAGGGATATCTCTAAAGTAATTCAATCTTTTCCAGGAGTTTCTGCAACACCGGCCTTCAGAAACGATATTTTAATCAGAGGTGGTGGCCCTTCTGAAAATGTATATTATCTCGAAGAAATGCAAGTGCCAAACATCAATCATTTTCAGACCCAAGGAGCCTCCGGTGGATCCAATGGTATCATCAACGCCGACCAGATCAGCAACGTTGATTTCTATTCAGGAGCCTTTCCTGCTGACCGAGGAAACGCGTTAAGTTCTGTTTTCCAGTTCAAACTAAAAGATGGAAATCCGGAAAAACCAAAATGGCGTTTTACACTTGGAGCTTCTGAAATTGCCTTTTCCGGAGATGGTAAAATAGGTGAAAAGAGCGATTATATATTTTCAATTCGCAGGTCATATTTGCAGTTCTTATTTAGTGCATTAGGCTTACCTTTCTTACCCACATTTACTGATTACCAGGTAAAGTGGCGGTATAAATTCAACAATAAGAACGAATTTAAAATTATCAGCTTAGGTGCCCTTGACCAGTTTGCATTAAATACAGGCATAGAAGAGCCAGATGCAGAGCAAGAGTATATTTTGAGCTTTATCCCTGTAAATAACCAGTGGACTTATGCCATCGGCGGTGTTTACAATCATTTTGCCAAAAATAGTGTCCATACGGTTGTATTAAGCCGTAATATGCTTAACTATGAATCATACAAATACCCAAACAATAATGAAGATTCGGCCAAAATATTTAACTATCAATCGCAGGAGATCGAAAATAAATTGAGGTATGAATTCACATCTATTTTTAATGGATTTCAACTGACCGGATCGGCTAATGCTGAGTATGTAAAATACAATAACCAAACCTCAAACACCATATTTTTAAATAACGAACGAGTTCCTTTAATTTATCAAAGTGAAATTGACTTTTTCAAGTGGGGGGCATCCTTTGCAATGACAAAATCATTTTTCAAAAACAAGCTAAATACAGTGGTTGGCATTCGGATGGATGCCAATACATATGATGTAGAAATGCAGAACCCTCTGGATCAATTATCACCTCGTATTTCTTTACGATACAACCTCATTCCGCAATTAGCAATTACCGCGAGTGTTGGGAGATACTTTCAACTTCCACCTTATACAGCTCTGGGTTTTAAAGACAACAACGACAACTTGGTTAATAAAAATAATGGCATTAGTTACATCAGAAGTGACCAGATTATTGGCGGCATTGAATATAGTTTGAATGAAAGTGTTTTATTTACGCTGGAAGGCTTCGGTAAATTTTACGACAATTACCCTGTTTCAATGATAGATTCGTTAAGTCTTGCGACCAAAGGAGGCAACTACGGTATAGTTGGCGATGAACCGGTGTTGTCAATAGGCAAGGGAAAAGCTTATGGCGTGGAGCTATCAAACCGTACCCGTATTGGCAACAAATTGAGTTTAATCGCTTCACTTACGCTTTTCAGGACATTAATAAAAGATAAATACAATGAATATGTGCCGGCCAGTTGGGATAATCAATATGTTTTTATTGTAACGGGCTCATATAATTTTAAACGCAATTGGACTGCGGGTGCCAAATTCAGGTATGCTGGCGGTTTGCCTTATACGCCATACGATCTTGAAACATCTTCAATTGTATCTGCATGGGATACACAAGGGCAGGCATTCCTTGATCTTGACCAGGTAAATTCATTGCGCCTTTCTTCATTCAATCAGCTGGATATAAGGGTGGACAAAAGGTATTATTTCGATAAATGGTCTTTAATGCTCTACTTAGACATTCAGAATCTTTACAACTTTCAATCGGATCAACCAGATATCGTTGTGAGGCAGAAAGATAGTGATGGAAATTATATCATTAAAACAGATGATGGAGTTGAGAAATATGAATTGGATGTAATTCCAAGTTCCTCCGGAACTGTATTGCCATCTATCGGCATTATGATAGAGTTTTAATTCAACTATTTTTTCATCAAGAAATACCAAATTCCTTTAAAAATAAGACAGGTCAATAACACATTGAGCAAAAACTTTTTGTTTAACTTTTTTATTCAATAATTGAACTTTTGTTTAACTATATTGTTTATTTCTTAAACACTATGAAAAGAAATAAATGAAAAAGTTATACTTATTGCTCATTCTGAGCCTTGTAACTTCTGCGATCATTGCACAGCATGGTATAATAAAAGGCCAAATCATTGATCAAATAACCGGTGAACCACTCCCCTTTGTTAATGTCGCTATCGAAGATTCGAACCTTGGTGCGGTCACCGATGAAAGTGGCAGCTTCATTATTAACAATGTTGAAGCAGGGTTTGTCACATTGAAAGCCTCTTTTATTGGATATGCCGCGTATTCATCAGAAATAATAGAAGTTAATAATGGAAGCACTTCGATTGTAAACATCGATTTTATACCAACCTTGACTGATCTTGAAGAAGTAGTTATTAGGGTCTCAACGTTTGAGCGACCTGAAACGGCTACGAATTCCATGCAAAAAATCAGTATTGATGAAATTCGGAGCAATCCGGGTGCAAATGGTGATATTTCTAAGGTGATCCAGTCATTTGCCGGTGTCTCTTCAGGAGCATCATTCCGTAATGATATCATGGTAAGAGGAGGCGGACCATCTGAAAATACTTTTTACTTAGATGAAATTGAAGTACCCACTATCAATCATTTCCAAACCCAGGGTGCATCAGGAGGCACCAACAGCATGATCAACAGTGATCAGCTAGCTTCCGTTGATTTTTATTCAGGGGCATTTCCTGCGAATAAACCCAATGCACTCAGCTCTGTTTTCAATTTCAATTTACAGAATGGAAATCCTGTTAAACCAAAATTCCGATTCTCAGTGGGGGCTTCTGAAGTTGCCCTGAGTGTGGATGGGCCTGCCGGAAAAAAATCTGATTTTTTATTTTCAATCCGAAGATCATATTTACAATTCCTTTTTAGTGCCTTAGAACTCCCTTTTCTCCCAACTTTTAACGATTACCAATTAAAATGGAGAACACGTATCAACCAAAAAAACGAAATTAAAATTATTAGCATTGGTGCTTATGATCAGTTCAGGTTAAACAAGGGCATTAAAAATCCTGATCCGGAACAAGCATATATATTAAACTTTGTACCTGAAACTAATCAGTGGAATTATGCAATTGGTGGTGTTTACAAGCATTATGGAGAGAATAGCTTCCAAACGATAGTATTAAGCAGAAACATGTTGGATTATAGCTCTGCCAAATATCAAAATAATGACAACAATCAATCCAAAACATTCGATTACAATTCACAGGAAATTGAAAATAAACTCAGGTTAGAGCACACTGAAATCTTTAAAAACATTCAATATACGGTAAGTTTAAATGCTGAATATGTGCAATATAATGCCAACTCATACAATCCGATTTTCTTGAATGGCAATGTAGTTGAGTATAATTCAAGCACTAAAATTGATTTTTTTAAATGGGGAGGCTCTTTCTCATTCATCCAGCACTTCTTTAGAGACCGGATGAAATTTGTTTTCGGCATCAGGACAGATGCAAACAACTTTACAAAAAAGATGTCGAATGCAATTAACCAACTTTCGCCCAGAATTTCAACACGTTATAGATTTGAAAACAATGTAACACTAACGGCCAGCCTGGGCAGGTATTATCGATTGCCAGCCTATACTACGCTAGGTCACAGGGATACTGAAGGCTTCTTAATTAACAAGGATAATGACATTAATTATATTCAGAGCGATCAGGCCGTTTTAGGTATTGAATATCAGCCAAGTGAAAGCGTCATTTTTACTATAGAAGGCTTTTTTAAGAAATATAATAACTATCCTGTTTCAAAGATTGACTCCGTTAGCCTGGCAACAAAAGGTGGAGATTTTGGTGTTTTTGGTGTTGGGCCTGTTAGCTCAACCGGTGAAGGTCGTGCATTTGGCGTTGAAGTAATGAACCGAACAAAGTTAAGTGATAAGTTAAATGTAACAGCTTCATATACTTTTTATCGCAGTCAGATGAAAGATAAGAATGGTCAATTCATCTCAACAAATTGGGACAACCGCCACTTAGTAACCATCACATCGACATACAATTTTAACCGTAGCTGGTCGGTTGGTGCCAAATGGCGATATGCAGGTGGCGCGCCTTATACCCCTTACGATCTTGAAGTTTCGTCTATTAAAGAAGCCTGGGATACACAAAACGAACCTTTCAAAGACTGGAGCCTTGTAAATTCTGAGCGATTTAGTGCATTCCATCAATTGGATTTCAGGGTTGATAAGAGATTCTACTTTAAGAAATGGATGGTGAACCTGTATCTTGATATTCAAAATGCCTACAATTTTAAATCACAAGATCAGGATCTGGTCCTACCTGAAAAGGATGCAAATGGAAGCAATATCGAAATAGAGAATGGTACCAGGTATAATCTACAAAGGATTCCTACTTCAACCGGGACTATCATACCAACTTTCGGAATTATAATTGAATTTTAATCCTCCACATCCACAACAATTGATTTGATCTGTAATTCCTTGCCAGATAATAATTCATGATATAAACTATTGCAAAATGGACAGGGATCATAC
>SWBW01004570.1_pt1 | contig 15047 bp, 10 predicted proteins | sample 4693041 | NCBI WGS metagenome assembly SWBW01 (sample SAMN10267271, study PRJNA491770) | bioreactor metagenome | isolation source: DHS bioreactor inoculated with marine methane seep sediment | place: Japan: Omine Ridge, Nankai Trough | collected 2006-05-06 | reverse complement strand
CCCGCGGGTGGTGCAGGCCCTGCGCGAGGAGATGCACGCCGCTGCGGAGGCGCTGGAGTTCGAGAAGGCCGCGGCGCTGCGGGATCGCATCCGCGAGCTGTCCGACACCGAGCTGCTGCTGCGCGACCCGGGGCCTGGGCGCAAGCGGGGCAAGAGCAAGGGGCGCGGCAAGAGCAAGGGCCGGGGCAAGAGCAAGGGCAGGCGGCGATGAAGCGGCGCTACCGACAGCACGTCAACCCGCTGAAGATGACCAGCCTGGTCCCCCGGGAGGCGCCGCTTTCGCTGCCCAGCGGCCCCGAGGTGGAGATAGAGCTGGGCTGCGGTGACGCCCAGTTTCTGATCCAGCGGGCCGAGGGCGCGCCCGATCGCCGCTTCGTCGGGCTGGACATCCGTGACGAGTTCATGGCTTTCGGCCGGGAAGAGATCGAGCGCCGGGGCCTGGACAACATCGAGCTGCAGACCTCGAACCTGATCGTCGACCTGGATCGCCTCTTCGAGCGGGGGAGGGTGGGCCGCTTCCACATCAACTTCCCCGACCCCTGGTTCAAGGCGCGCCAGCACAACCGCCGCTGGCTCAGCGACGAGGCGGTGGCACACCTCGTGGCGGCGCTGCAGGAGGGGGGCGAGATCTTCTTCCAGAGCGACGTCTGGGACCTCTCGCTGGAGGCCTTGAGCGTGCTGGAGGCCTCGGAGGCGCTCTACAACGCGGCGGGTGAGTGGACCTTCACCCGGGAATCCCCCTTCAAGGCCCGCTCGTCGCGAGAGGTGGCGTGTATGGAGGGTGGGCTCTCGATCTGGAGGTTGTTGTTCGTGCGGGAGCCGGCGCTCGAGGACGAGTGACTGCCGACAATAGAGGCTTCTTCGAGTGCTTCGTCCTGGAAGTTTTCGGCGGTGTGTTTCGGGCTAGCGGCAGAACTTCTTGTTCTTGCGGAACTTGCGGATCAGACGCAGCACCTTTTTTGCGCGGGCCGCGTGCTTGCTGCGCCGGTGCTTCTTGAGCACCTGCGAAAAGAACGGCGCGGCGTCGCTGCAGAACTTGAGCTGGTAAAACGACATGCCGATCTTGAACAGGGCGTCCGAAACCGACTTGCTGCGCTTGTGCTCGTCGAGGATCTTCTTGTACTCGACGATGGCCGGCGCGAACTTCTGCTCGGCGTAGTAGCTCTCGCCCAGCATCAGCTGGGCCCGGTGGACGCGTGGGTCCTTGGGGAAGTTGGAGATGAAGTGGCGTGCCAGGCGTCGGGCGTCCTTGTGCTTGCCCCCAGCCAGCCTGTCCTGGGCCAGCTTGAACAGCGCGTCTTTGTCGGTGGGGATCCCGCCCTTGGGCTGGGTCACCCCGCCAGCCAACCCCTCGAGCTTGACGTCGACCTTGGCCTTGAACTCGTTGTAGGCCTTGCTCAGGTCCTCGAGCTTCTTGACCTGCTCCTCCATCTGGCCGCCCAGCCGGTCGGACTTGGCCTGGATCCGATCGACCAGGGCCCCCACGTCGGCGCTGTTGCGCGTCAGCAACGCCGTGGCCTGCTCCATGATCTTCTGCAGCTTTTTGCGTTCTTTGTCCGACTGCTTGATGTCTCGGGCCAGCAGGCCCTTCAGCTCGTCCACGTCGCGGCGGAGCGAATCGCCCTGCTGCTTGGTGGTCCAGCAACCGGAGGTGAGCACTACGACCGCCAGCAACGCGAGGAGCGCGGGCGGGACAACGGCGGGTTTCATCACAATCCTGTCAACCTACTCCCAGATGAACTGGACCTTGCGGTCGTGCTTCCAGGTGGAGGCGCCGGAGCCGGTGGCCTCGAGCTTGCCCTTGGAGACAGCCCGCAGCCGCGCGCCGCCGATCCCCAGCCGCTTGAGGTAGCGCCTGACGGCCTGGGCCCGCCGGTCGCCCAGGGCGAGGTTGTACTCCTCGGTGCCCCGCGGGTCGCAGTGCCCCTCGACGCGGATGGAGCGGCCCGTCACCGATTTGATGCACTTGGCCGCGGTCTGCAGCTTCCTGGTGGAGGCGGCGGAGAGCACGAACTCGTCGTAGCCGAAGTAGATCGTCTTGGGCGTGCACTTGGCCGCCGAGGTGTCCACGGGCGGCGGCGCGACGCAGACCCCGTTCTGACACTCGTGGTTCTCGGGGCAGTCGTCGTCGGTGGCGCACTGCCCCGGGCGCAGGCACTTGCCGTTGCGGCAGCGGTTGCCCTCGCCGCAGTCCTTGTCAGACTCGCAGGCCACGCAGCGGTTGTTCTTGCAGGCCTTGCCGTCGGGGCAGTCGTCGTTGGTCTTGCAGTAGCCCGGGATGGCGTCGCAGCGCCCCTTGTTGCACAGCTGGCCCTCGGGGCAGTCCTTGGTGTCGCGGCACTGCTGGCACTGACCGTTGACGCAGAACTCGTTCTCTTTGCAGTGCTCGTCGTTGTCACATTTTGGATAGGTTGGCGGGCAGCCGGTGAGCAACAACGCGGCGACGCCGAACAGGACAGACGCGGTCAGGAAGCGGGACATGGACTCCTCCATAGGAGTGTGTGTTGGTGTAGTCAGCTTGTCTGAGAGCAGCCTATGACCCATGCACTGAGCTTGTCAACGCATAGGGGCTAAATATCGCTGAGGAATGCCGCAAACAGGCCAATACGTCGCCTGGTTGGCCCCCAAGACCAGAACACGCTACACTCCGCCACGGAACCGCACGGGCTATGCGGTACGGCATGAACCATGAGAATCGTTGGTATCCTACTGGTGGTGGTGGTGGGCGTGGCGTTGGGGCACAGCCCCGCGCAGGGAGATACGCCTGACAAGGCGACGCTGTCCGAGGTCAGGCTGTCGCTGAACAAGCTGCTGGTCGACCTGGTCAAGATGAAGCAGGCCAACGCCAAAAACCCCGACCCCGCCAGCCGCAAGCGCATGGCCGCCAGCATCGACCGGGCGCTGGCGCGGGTCCGCGCCGCGGTTGCTGGCAAGAAGCGCAGCGCGATGAAGAAGCGCGCCTTCTCCGCGCTGCTCCAGGCGCTGGGGAAGGAGCCCGACCCGAAGAAGCGGCTGTCGCTGCTGCGGGTCAAGCTCGGCGGGGAGCTGGTGCGGGTCGAGCAGGCTGTCAAGCTGGTCAAGCGTTTCCGCGCCGAGGAGCGGCGCATCGCGGTGGCGGCGCTGCTCTGGTCCCGGCTGTTGGACGTCAAGCAGCGCCCGGTCCTGCAGCGGGCGGTGGGGGGGAAGGCGGCCCAGGCCAGGCTGCAACAGAAGCTCAAGTTCAAGTAGCCCCACAAGCCCCCGGCTATTTGATGGGAGAGGCACCATGAGCCAACCAACCGTGCTCATCGTCGACGACGAACCGAACATCCTGACCTCGCTCAAGCGCGCCCTGGAGCTGGAGGGCTACGTGGCGCTGACCGCCGCCTCGGGCGCCGAGTGCCTCGAGACCGCGGCCAAGCGGGGCCCCGACCTGGTGATGCTCGACGTGATGATGCCGGAGATGGACGGGCTGGCCGTGCTGGAGCGGCTGCGCGCGGCCCACGCCGAGCTGCCGGTGGTGATGATGAGCGGCAACGCCACGGTGGAGATCGCGGTGAAGGCCACCAAGCTCGGCGCGGTGGACTTCGTGGAGAAGCCGCTCTCCACCGAGAAGATCCTGATCACCATCGGCAACGCGCTGAAGATGGCCAGCCTGCGGCGGGAGAACGCCGAGCTGCGGCGGCTGGCCGGCGACGGCTTCGAGATGATCGGGCGCGGCCCGGCGATGAAGCGCATCTTCGAGACCATCGCCAAGACCGCGCCCTCCCAGGGGCGCGTGCTGGTCACCGGCCCCAACGGCACCGGCAAGGAGCTGGTGGCCCGGGCGATCCACGCCGGGTCCAAGCGGGCCAAGGCGGCCTTCATCAAGGTCAACTGCGCGGCGATCCCCCAGGAGCTGATCGAGAGCGAGCTCTTTGGTCACGAGAAGGGGGCCTTCACCGGCGCCACGGGGATGCGCAAGGGCAAGTTCGAGCTGGCCCACGGTGGCACCCTGTTCCTCGACGAGATCGGCGACATGAGCCTCTCCGCCCAGGCCAAGGTGCTGCGCGCGCTGCAGGAGGGCGAGATCGAGCGCGTGGGCGGCTCCGGCGTGATCAAGGTCGACGTGCGCGTGGTGGCCGCCACCAACAAAGATCTCCCGGCGGAGATCGCCGCGGGCAACTTCCGCGAGGATCTGTTCTACCGCCTCAACGTCGTGCCCATCGAGGTCCCCGCCCTGCGCGAGCACCGCGAGGATATCCCGGACCTGGTGGAGCACTTCATTAAGCTGGCCTGCCGCCTCAACGACCGGCGGGGCATGCCCATCGAGCAGGGCGCGGTGGGCCTGCTGATGCAGCACGACTGGCCGGGCAACGTCCGCGAGCTGAAGAACAGCATCGAGCGGCTGGTGATCCTGGCCGGCGGTGAGGCGCTCACCGAGCAGGACGTCCAGGCCTGCCTGCCCGGCGTCAAGCAGGTGCGCAGCGCCTACCAGCAGGGCGTCTCGCTCAAGGAGATGGTCTCCACGGCGGAGCGCGAGATCATCCTCAAGGCGCTGGAGGCCAACGAGGGCCAGGTCTCCAAGACGGCCCAGCAGCTCCAGATCGAGCGCAGCCACCTGTACAAGAAGATGCGCGCCCTGGGCATCGATCCGCGCGGCTAGTCCGGGAAAGCGCTTGGGGGCGAATTCTCTTGATGTTCAGTTCTGACGGGCCATCTATAATGGCTGCATCCTTGAAATCATGACCGCGACTTAAGGAGGCTGACATGATCCGGTGGGCTTCATCGCTTTCGGTTTTGGCTCTGCTGCTGGCGAGCACCAGCGCGGCGGCCAGCCCGGTCCCCTCGTTCAAGCTGCGCTCCCTCGAGGTGATGGAGGGCCTCCAGCCGCTGCTGCTGCCGCAGCTGCTGGCCCAGAGCGACGAGCCGGCGCCTCCGGGGGGCGCCACGCCCGCTGCACCGGCTGCGCCCGTCAAGAGCGACGAGCCCGGGGCCAAGACCGGCGAGCCCGGCGCGGCCAAGACCGACGAGCCCGGCGGGGCCAAGGCCGGCGAGCCTGGGGCCGCGGCCACCGCCGTACCGGCGGAGGAGCCGCCCCCCGTGGTCAAGAAGGTCAACAAGGAGGTCAGCTACGGCGCGGGCTTTCAGTTCCGCGGCGTCTTCGTGCCCTTCCTGGGCCTGTTCCTCGACGCCCACACCGACCTGGCCTCGGTGGCCCTGGGGGGTGAGTTCATACGGCGCAAGGGCAACATGGACATCGTGGCCTCGGTCAACTTCGGCTTCTACAGCCCGCCCGACGGCAACTACCTCGGCGGCGGCAACCCGCCCAGCGTGGACACGGACTACATCCAGTTCAGAGACCTCAACGTGCTCTCCTTCGATGTCGCCTTCATCTGGCACCACCACTTCAACTCGTGGGTCTCACTGGTCTACGGCGCGGGCCTGGGCATCGGCGTCGTGCTCGGCGACATCTTTCGCATCAGCACCTTCCAGGGCAAGTGCAACCACGAGAACGTCGACAACATCGACGAGTGCAACCCCGTCAACCCCAACGACGCGGCGGGCCTGGCCAAGTGGAAGGACAACCCCGACGCCTGGCTGGCCGACCAGCAAGCCTGCACCGGCGGCGATGATCCGCTAAACCCCTGTCAGTTCCGCGAGGAGGACGTCTGGCCTGTCATCCCGGTGCTGCACCTGCTGATCGGGGTCAACTTCAAGATCAACGAGCAGTTCTCCGTCCGCGTGGACGGCGGCTTCCACAACGCCTTCTACGTCGGCGCCGCCACCCACTACTTCTTTTAGATTCCAAACACCGCCACATACACGCCGCAGCCGGAAAAGGGCGCGGTCTGAACCTCACACGTAAGCCGCGACATAACGACGGAGGCACCCATGCGCCTCGGGAGTTATGTCGCGGGACCCCTCCCGGCTTCCTCTGTCCAGCTCACTTGTTCTACGGACTCCCTGTATTTAGCCCTACACTCCATTTCGCGCTAGAATACAGGCATGCTGTATCTTCGACTCGCGCTGGGGGTCCTCCTGCTCACGTTGCTCGCCTGCAACGGCGATGACCCCTTTCCCTTCCCCGACGCCGACGCCGGCGCTGACTCCGACGTTGACGTCGACGCTGACGTCGACAGCCGAATAGAGGCCGACGCCAGCGTGACCAAGGGTGACAAGGAGACCCTGCTCCTCCGCGGCACCGTCGTCACCCCGGACAAGATCATCGACCCGGGCGAGGTGCTGACCCACCAGGACACGATCCTCTGCGTGGCCAGCTCCTGCGCCTCGGATCCCAAGGCGGCCAAGGCCACCATCATCAACACAGGCGGGATCATCTTTCCCGGCCTGGTGGACGCCCACAACCACACCGACTACAACTACCTGCCGCTGTGGAAGCACACCAAGATGTACACCAACCACGGTCAGTGGCAGGCCGACCCGGACTACAAGGCCTCAGTCTCTAAGCCCCACGGCGCCATGAAGTCCTCCTCAGGCCTCAACCTGCTGTGCGAGATGATCAAGTACAGCGAGATCCGTTCCCTGGTGGCCGGCACCACCACGATCCAGGGCACCTCCCTGCGCAAGTGCGCCGACACCCTGATCCGCAACGCGGACCTGCCCTACCACGGCTTCGCCGAGGGCGACACCATGCGCACCAACGTCCTGGGGGTCGGGCAGATCGATGCCGCTACCGCCACCAAGCTGCAGACCGACTTCCTCAGCGGCAAGACCCGCTCCTACGTGATCCACCTCTCCGAGGGGATCGACGAGACCGCGCGCAAGGAGTTCGACCAGCTCGAGGCGCTGGGACTGCTCAAGCCCCAGGTGGTGGTGATCCACGGCACGGCGCTGGGGCAGCCCGAGCTGACCAAGATGAAGCAGGCCAACATGCCGATGATCTGGTCCCCCTCCTCCAACCTGGACCTCTACGGCAGCACCAACGACATCGTCACGGTCAAGAAGCTGGGCCTGCTGCTCGCCATCTCCCCGGACTGGACGCCCTCGGGCGACCCCAACTTGCTCGACGAGTTCAAGACGGTGGACACCCTGAGCAAGACCAAGCTGAGCAACCTCTTCTCCGCCAAGGAGATCGTGGTCATGGGCACCTCCAACGCCGCCGCGGCGATCAAGTTCGACAAGGAGATCGGCAAGCTGGAAAAGGGCATGCGCGCCGACGTGATGGTCCTCTCCGGCGGAGATCCCAAAAATCCCTACGAGAGTCTGATCACGTCGCGGCTGTCCCAGATCCGGCTGGTGGTGGCGTCGGGGGTGCCGCTCTACGGCGATCCGGGGCTGATGACTGCCCTGACCCCCAACAGCTACTGCGAGTCGGTGCAGATCTGTTCCACGGCCAAGATGATCTGTGTCAAGGAGAGCACCGACAGCACCAACAAGCTGGACCAGAGCCTGGGCGACATCGAGACCGCGCTGGGCAAGGGCTACGCGCCGGGGATCCTGCCGCTGTCGACCAACTGCAAGTAGTCTATTTAAGCGCGCTCGCGCCGCCGCGGCGCTACGCGCCGCCCCCCACGGCGCTCACGCTGATCGCAGCTTGCGCGCGTCGCCCACGCGCAGGGTCACCTTCTGCGCGTCGAAGTACTCGGCCAGGGGTATGGTGAACTTGCGGCTCTGGCCCACCAGCTCCTTGAACTGGGTCGGGTTGATCTGGCCCAGCTCCTGCAGCAGCTCCACCAGCCGACGCTTGAGGTCGTCGAGGTGCCGCGGCGCGAAGTAGAGCCGGGTCACCTTGATCAGCGACCCCTCGTCCACCAGCAGCTTCAGCGCGTCGGTGACCATCTGGCCGTCGGCGCCGAGCTGGCCGGCCAGGGTGTTGTCCAGCGGCGGGCCCAGCGCGGCGCGGTGGTAGATCTGCAGGATCTTGTCCGCCAGCGGCCGCAGCTCCCCCGCCGCCGCCTGGACCGTGTGGCCGGGCCGATAGCACAGGTCCCGCTCCAGCTCCAGCTCGCCCTGCTTGCCCAGCTGCTGCAAGATCGCGAAGAAGAGCCGCGAGCCCCGGTCTGAACCGGCCCCCGCCCGGGAGGGGCCGATGGTGTGCCCCAACCGGGAGCGCAGCTCCTCACGGCCGATGCCGCGCTCCAGCGGGTTGTCGGCGTGAAAGGCGTCCATCAGCTCCAGGGTGCGGGCGCGCAGCGCGGCGAAGTGATCGCCATGCACCGCGGCGCCGCTGTCCTTGTCGTAGACCACAGCCTGGCCCGCGCTGCGCAGCTTGGTCAGGGCCTTGTCGAGCTCCCTGGGGACGTAGGGCAGCCGTTGTTGCAGCTGGGCCCGGGTCAGCCCCGTGGGGCCCGCGCCGAGCAGCTCCAGCGCTACCCGTTCGGCGGTGGTTGCCGCCGCCATGCCCTCCAGCAAGGCCCAGGCCGCGGTGTTGCGCGGCCGCAGCCGGCGCGAGAGCACCCGCAGCACCTCACCGCCGCCGATGGTGGTGCCGTAGTTCTCCTGCTTGTGGAAGCCGCGCAGGATGAAGCGATCCACGGGCAGGGCCACCACCGGCAGATCGAAGCTGAGCTGGGCCAGAGCTGTGCCGCCGGGCTCCAGCCGCTTGACGTCGAGCAGCGAGCAGGTGGCCTCCTGCTGGCGGGTCCCCACGTGGAACAGGACCTTGCTGCGGGCCGGCAGGGGCTTGCGCGCGCCGGGCAGCAGCGAGACCTCGGCGTCGATCATCGGCGAGGGCGCCAGCGTGCCGGGGTGCACCAACACCTCGCCGCGGCCGATGGCCTGCCGGTCGACGCCGCCCAGGTTCACGGCGGTGCGCTGCCCCGCCACGGCCTGCTCCTGCTCCTCGCCGTGGACCTGTACGCTGCGCACCTTGGCCTTGACGTCGGCGGGCAGCACCGACACCTCGTCGCCGGGGCGCAGGGTCCCGGCCAGCAGGGTGCCGGTGACCACCGTACCGAAGCCCTTGATCGTAAAGACGCGATCCAGCGGCAGGCGCAGCAGGCCGTCGGGGTCGCGCAGATCCACCGCCGCGGCCAGGGAGAGCAGCGCCTCCTTGAGCGGCTCCAGCCCCGCCGCCTTGGTGGCCGAGCAGCGCAGGATCGGCGCGTCGGCCAAAAACGTCGGCTCGAGGGTCTGGCGCAGGTCGTCCTCCACCAGGTCGAGCCAGTCCGGGTCCACCAGGTCGGACTTGGTCAGCGCCACCAGCCCCCGCTTGACCCCTAGCAGCTGGCAGATGTCCAGGTGCTCCCGGGTCTGAGGCATCACGCCTTCGTCGGCCGCCACCACCAACATCACGATGTCGATCCCGCCGGCGCCGGCCACCATGCTCTTGATGAAGCGCTCGTGACCCGGCACGTCGACGATGCCGAAGAGCACGTCGCCCAGCCGCAAGTGGGCGAAGCCCAGCTCGATGGTGATGCCCCGGCGCCGCTCCTCCTTGAGCCGGTCCGTGTCGATGCCGGTGAGGGCCTTGACCAGGGAGGTCTTGCCGTGATCGATGTGCCCGGCGGTGCCGAGGATGATGGAGCGTGGTGTGGTCACGACGCCGCTACTCCGCGGCGGGTTTCTTGAGCGGCAGGCCCATGGCGCGCAGCCGCTTGTTGGCCTCGCGCACCAGCGCCGAGTTGGGGTCGAGCTGCTTGAAGCGGTAGTAGGCCTTTGCAGCGATCTTCTTCTGCTTGAGCATGTAGGCCGCCTCGCCGAGGTAGTAGTTGGCGTCACCCAGCCAGCGGTCGGCCTCTTTGCCGAGGAGCACGGCCTGCTTCAGCGCGGCCAGCGCGGGACCCCAGCTGCGCCGGTCGAAGAGCACCAGCCCCAGCCGATAGTGCGCCTCCGCGAGCTTGGGGTCCTTGGCCACGGCGGTCTTGTAGGCGGCCATGGCCTTGAGCTCCTTGTTGGTCTCGGCGTAGCCGAGCCCCAGCCAGAGGTGGGCCTGGGCCATGTTGGGGTCGCTCTTGATCACTTCCTTGAGCGTCTTGATCCCGTCTCTGGTGGAGCCGGTGGAGACGAGCAGCCGCCCGCGCAGGAAGCGCGCGTCGTTGCGCTTGGCGTCGAGCTTGAGCACGTCGGTGTAGGCGTCCACGGCGTCGGCCTTCTCGCCCCGGGACTCGTGGACCTGCCCCTTGATCATCATGATGTAGACGGTCTTTTCGCGCCCCGCGGCCTGGCGGATCTGGATCAGCGCCTCGTCTTTGTCACCCTTGAGCAGGTAGGCCTTGGCGCGCAGGGCCCGGGCGTAAGCCTGGGCCGGGTTGGTCTTGAGCACCTCGGCGGTCTGCAGGATGGACTTTTCGTGCTTGCCGGCCTTGTTGTAGCCGAAGGAGGCCGCCAGGCGCAGCGCGTCGGACGGCGCCTCGCCCTTCAGCGCCAGGTCGTAGGCGGAGTCGGCCTTGGCGTACTCCTGCTGGGCCACGTAGAGCGCGCCCAGCTGCTCCCACAGGCTGGGGAACTCGCGATCCTTGGCCTTGAGCGCGTCCAGCTTCTCCTGGGACTTGTCCAGCTTGCCCTGGCGCAAGAACGAGACCCCCAGGTTGTACAGGGCCTTGTTCAGGTTGGGGTCCAGGCGCAGGGCCTCCTCGAACTTGGCCTGGGCGCTCTGCAGCTGCTTGGTGGCCAGCAGCACCTCGCCCTCGGCGTTGCGCACCAGGGGCGAACCCGACAGCTGCTCCCCCGCGGCCTTGAGCACTGCCAGGGCCTCGGCGGGCTTGTTGCGCTTGAGGTGCAGGCGGCTGAGGTGCAGGTAGGGCATGAAGTAGGTCGACTTCTTCTTGATCGCCGCGTTGAAGTGGGCCTCCGCGGCGTCGAGGTTGTTGGCCGAGGCCTCCACCAGGCCGAGCAGGAAGATGATCTCGGGCGCCTGGGGCGCGATCTTGCGGGTCTCCACCAGCACCCGCTGGGCCAGGGTGAACTTGCGCATGGCGATGTAGGTGCGGGCGACCTTGAGCGCGGGGGCCACCTGTTTGGGGTTGAGGCCCCGGGCCTGCTGGTAGTACTTCAGCGCCTCGGAGTAGACCCGCGAAGCGAAGAGCAGATCGCCCAGGCCTTGCAGCGCCTCGTCGTCTCTGGGGTTGATCTTCAGCGCCTGCTCGAACTGCTTGCGCGCCTCGTTGTTGTTGCCGTTGAGCAGCGCCAGCTGACCCAGCGCGGAGAAGGCCTGGCCGCGCTCGCTGCGCGAGGCCTTGGCCAGCCCGGCCGTGGTGGCCAGCTTGAGGGTCTTCTTGGCGTCGGCGCGCTGGTTGTTCTTGATCTCGATGCGGGCCTTGAGGATCAGCGATCCGGGGTGGTTCGGTGTGGCCGTGAGCGCCTTTTGCAGCGCGGCCAGGGCCGGCGTGGTCGCCTTGGTCATGAACAGCGCCTGGGCAGCACCGAAGTGCGCGCCGGCGTGACCCGGCGCTGCGGCGATGGCCCTGTTGAAGGCGGCGCTGGCCTTTTGGGGCTGCTTGGCCGCCAGCTGGGCCCAGCCCGCGTACACGGCGGCCTGGGCGTCACCGGGCTCGCCGTCCGAGACCGCGGAGAGGGACGTGATCGCCTCGGCGGGGCGCTCGAAGGCCAGGGAGAGCAGCCCGTGGAGCTTCTTGATCGGTGGGTCCTGCGCTGCCTCGGCGCTGGAGGTTATCTTGGTGGCCAGCTCCTTGGCCTGGGAGCGCCGGGCCAGGTCCGGGCCGAAGCGCACGGCCAGGCAGGCCAGGGCCTGCCCCTGGAGCGCCTTGGGCGCCGGATCTTCGGGGACCTTGGCCGCGGCCTGCTCGAAATCGGTGGCGGCCTGGCTGTAGCCCTTGAAGGTGTCCTTCTGCATCAGCAGCTTCGCGCCGTCGATCAGCGACTTGGCCTGCTTCTCCTTGTTCAGCTCGCCGGACAGCAGCTTCAGGCCGAAGAAGCCGAAGTCGGTGACCAGCCCCAGCGTGATCCCGCCGATGAGGATCACGCCCGCGAGCGCGCCGACGACCATCACCAGCCGCTTCTTCAGCTGGCTCGGTCGCTCCAGCGGCTCGATCCCTGCGTCGGGGGGCTCGAGCCCCGCGTCGGGGGGCTCCAGCTCGGCGTAGGCAGGCTCGGGGGCCTCGCCGCCGCCCTCCATCCTGGGTGGCGGCTCGAAGGTGGAGACCGCATCATCATCGTCGATCAGGCCGTCGTCCTTGGGGGCCAGGAGGTCGCTGTTGTCGGTGAGGCCGTCTGGCCCGCTGCGGCCCTCCACGGGCGCCACCATGTTGGAGAGACCGTCGCCGGCAGGCTGCGCGCTCTCAACAGGCACGGGCAGGTCGAAGTCCGCGTCGAGCTCCAGGCCCACCGAGCGTCCGGCCGGGACCGGCAGGTCGTCGAGCCCGCCGCCGAAGTCGAGGTTGCCGAAGCCGTCGTTCTTGGGCTGCAGATCGGTCCCCCCACCCGCCGGCGTGGGCAGACCGGTGACGCCGGCACCGTCTTTGGGGGTCGGGAGGCCTGTGATCCCGGGACCGCCGTCTGGCCCGGGCGCCGGTGGGATCAGGGGGCCGCCCACAGGCGTGGGGAGCCCGGAGACGCCGGTGCTGACGCTGCCCTTGGGCGCGGGGAGGTCGGTGATACCCAGGTCAGGCCCGGCGAGGCCCAGATCGGGACCACCGAAGCCCAGATCGGGCCCGGGGGGCGGGGGAACCCTGGGCGGGGCGCCAACGGGCGCAGGGAGGCCGGTGACGCCGGCGCTGACGCTGCCCTTGGGCGCGGGGAGATCGGCGATACCGTCGTCGCCGAAGTCGAGCTGCCCATACTCCATGCCGGTCATGGACGGCGCGGGCGCCGCTGGCGGCATCGCGCCGACGGGCGCGGGGAGATCGGCGAAGCCGTCGTCCATGGGGGGCGCTGGGGTCAGCGGGCGCGGGACGGCGCCGACAGGTGCTGGCAGCTCCGCTACGTCGTCCAGGTCGAGCTCCCCGAAGTTGTCATCAGCTGGCTGAGCCGGCTGAGCCGGCGGGCGCGGGACCGCGCCAACGGGCGCGGGCAGGTTCGCCATGTCCCCATAGCTATGCCCCGGAGGGCCCGGGGGCAAGACGGCGCCCTTGGGCGCGGGAAGGTCGGCGAAGCCGTCATCCGAGATGGGCGTCGCGCCTGCCGGCGACGAGAAGCGGGCCAGCCCCGGCACCTGAGACATGGGCATCCAGCCGACGCCGTCGAGGGAGAGCTGCTCGTCGCCGTTTAGCTTGCCCTGCTCCAGCATCGAGGCGATGGCCTGCTCCAGGAAGGGTCCGAAGACCTTCCCTGACGAGCGCCGGATGTGGTAGCGGTTGTTCCCCCTGGCGGGGGGCGCGGGGGGCGGCGGCGCCGCACCCGGCATGTCCAGGTCCCAGCCGGCGTCGATCTCACCCGAGGAGAGGGGGCCCGTGGGCGGCTGAACGTTGAACGAGGCGTGACACTGGGAGCACTTCATCGTCGCTCCGCCCGGCGGAATCTGGGCGTCATCGACCTCGTAAGGAGCACCGCAAGTCGTGCATGTGATCTTCATCGAACGCCTTGTGTGTTTGGCTGTGGACGACCCGTGGCTACGGCGTAGTACGTGGGCAGCTTCCCCCGGCGCTGTCCACTACGGCACTACTACGACTAGCTTAACGTATTCGTATCATTCGTGAATGGTATTTTCAATGAAATGAGGGCCACGAGGGTCCTGGGGGGCGTTTTGGGGGCCCCGGGGCGTTGGGCCTGCCCCTCAGGGCCGCGCGGGGATGAGCTCCACGCCCGCCATCCACGGCGCCAGGGCTGCCGGTACGGCGATGGAGCCGTCGGCGCGCTGGAAGTTCTCATAGATCGCGATGAGCGAGCGGCTGATGGCCAGGGCCGTGCCGTTGAGCATGTGCACAAACCTGGGCCCGGCCTTGGGCTCGGGGCGGTAGCGCACGTTGAGCCGGCGCGACTGGTAGTCGGTGCAGTTGGAGCAGGAGGTCACCTCGCCGAAGGCGCCGCGGCCGGGCATCCAGGCCTCCAGGTCGTACTTCTTGAGCGCGGGGGCGCCCAGGTCGCCGGAGCAGACGTTGACCACGCGGTAGGGGACCTCGAGCTCCTGCAGCAGGGCCTCCTCGATCTCGCGCAGCTCCTCGTGCAGGGCCGCCGAGGCCTCCGGGGGGCAGAGGATGAACATCTCGGCCTTGGTGAACTGGTGCACACGGTAGAGTCCGCGGGACTCGCGGCCGTGGGCGCCGGCCTCGGTGCGGAAGCAGTGGGAGTAGCCCAGATAGCGCAGCGGCAGCTGCTCGGCGTCGAGGATCTCCTTTTGGTGGTAGCCGCCCAGGGTGATCTCGGCGGTGCCCACCAGGGAGCGCTCCTCGCCCTCGATGCTGTAGACCTGGGTCTCCGGCCCGCGGGGCGCGAAGCCGATCCCCTCGAGGATGGTGTCCCGGGCCAGGTCCGGCGTGGCCATCAGCACATAGCCCCGCGGCAGCAGCCGCGCCGCGGCGAAGCCGCACAGGGCCTGCTCCAGCAGCACCGCCTCGCGCTTGAGGTAGTAGAAGTTGCTGCCGGTGACCTTGCCTGCCCGGTCGAAGTCGATGGTGTCAGTGAGCTGGCCCAGCTCCACGTGGTTGCGCGGCTCGAAGCCCAGCTTGGTGGGGTCGCCCCAGCGGCTGATCTCCAGGTTCTCCTCGTCGGTCTTGCCGTCGGGCACGTCGTCGGCGAGCAGGTTGGGCATGCGCAGGTGCAGCGCGTCGCGCTCGGCCTTGAGCTCGTCGACGCGGGTCTCCAGCCCGCCCAGCTCGGCCTTGATCGTCTTGACCTGCTCGATGGCCTGCTGGCGCTCGTCGGCCTGCAGCTTCTTGATCGTCGAGGAGATGCTGTTGCGCTGGGCCCGCAGCTCGTCGACGCGGGTCTGGTCAGCGCGCCAGGACGCGTCCAGCTCCAGCAGGCGGTCCACGTCGGCGTGGGCCGGATCGAGGTTGCGGCGCGCGATGGAGCTGCGCACCAGATCGGGTTGCTCGCGGATCGTCTTGATGTCCAGCATGCTGGAATTCGTAACCTCGCGCGACGGCAGGGTCAACTGATCAGTGCCGGCAGGGGCTGAACGAGGGAGGTGAAGGGTCACTCCGGTGAGCTCAGCACCCGCGTCTACCGAACGCGGGGAGTGACAGGTACAGGTCACAACGCTCAAGCGGACGACGCAGCGTCTACCG
>SWBW01008599.1_pt1 | contig 15068 bp, 10 predicted proteins | sample 4693041 | NCBI WGS metagenome assembly SWBW01 (sample SAMN10267271, study PRJNA491770) | bioreactor metagenome | isolation source: DHS bioreactor inoculated with marine methane seep sediment | place: Japan: Omine Ridge, Nankai Trough | collected 2006-05-06 | reverse complement strand
AAAAAACCTGTAATGAGAACATCCCATGATGTTCTGCCATTTGGTGCCGGAGATGTACTTGACTGGCATGGTCTGCTGAAAATGATGAAAAATCAGGCTGAGCTGTCGGAACCTGGAAAACGGATCACTGGTATGTTTGATGAAAACACACAGAATTTGATCAGTGAATGGGATGAGTCTGAGATAGGTATTTTACTGAAATTGAAATTTGCAGTGTTGTCAGCTTTAAACACGGTTATTGAAAACCAGGATGTATACCATGTTGAAGTTTTCAAAGAAGTGAAAAACCCTGATGAGTTTAAAAAATTAATAAACCATCTGGATATTATTTCAGACACTGAATTGAAAACGCTCAACTGCTTTTTGATAGAAGCAGCTTTTCCGGATACAATAACAAAAAGAAACCTGGTTGTTCAGGTCCAGGGTGATGAAGGGGAGTGGGAAACCTGGTTTGAAGTAAACGATTTTGCATATTCTGATCCGGACGATCATCACTACCATCTTGATACTAGAGAAGGAAAGATCACTTTTGGAAATGGCTTAAACGGCCGTATTCCACCTGAACAACGAAAGATCAGAGCAAAGCTGTATAAAACCTCTCAGGGTCCGAAAGGAAATATCAACAAAGAACAGAAGTTCAGGATTGACGGATTTAGAACAATAACAGGCGGGAATAGAAAAGAAGCAACAGGAGGGAAATTAGCTGAATCTATAAACCATGCAAAGAGCAGGGCTAAAAAAGACTTCAGAACACATTATCGAGCTATTACCTCAAAGGATTACGAACAGCTTGTATGTTCCACACCAGGACTGAGGGTGTGCAGAGCAAAAGCAATCACAAATTACCATCCTGATTATCCATGCATTACTGTTCCGGGAAATGTTACTGTGGTGACAGTACCATATACAAGAGAAGGTAATTTTCCTCCAGTTCCTGGAAATGGTTTTATGAGAACGGTTTTATCACATCTGGAAAATTATCGTTTGATAACTACAGATATACATATTATTGAACCGGAGTATGTAAAAATCTCCGTACAGTGTAAGGTCCATGTCATGAAAAGGTACAGTTCCGGTGAGGTGACAAAACGAATTAAAACGAAACTTGAACATTTTTTGCATCCCCTGACCGGGGGACCAGACGGACAGGGATGGCCTTTTGGACGTTCTGTCTTTCCTTCCGAGATCTATGAGATAATAGACGATGTGGAAGGTGTTGATTATGCAACCCATGTCTTATTGCGTGCCGGAGAGCTGGAATATCAAAAAGAAGCTATCAGGATTCCCGGGTATGGACTTGCTTTTTTTGGAGAACAACATATTGAATTTATTTAGATGAAACTATGATGTCACAAGATTATAAAACCCAGATATTCAGTACCGGGGATCAATGGGAAAAAGGCGGTCTGCGGTACCGTCTTGATGCGATAAAAGGGGGAGGTCTTACTCTTAATTCGAGCCCTGCTTTTATTGACTGGATTTTGAAAACAGACAGAATTAAGAATCTTCAGGGCTTAGCGCTGGATGAGTGCGCACAGATATATTTTATTGATGGAGATACCGTTACAAAGACCCGCAGACTTTATCGATATGAACTGAAATCTCAGGTACTGGAATATATCACGTCCATAGATGGATATGATCCGGATAAATCTCACAATCCTGCACGGATGCTTATGGATGCATTTACTTTGTGGGTCCTTGATACGGTAAACAGAAAAGTAATAGCATTTTCCCGGGACAATTTTCAAATAAAATATATTCTTTATCAAAGTAATCCTGTTGATATTGGAATTGACAGAAAAGGACATATCTATGTTCTTGATAAAGATTCACATGAAATTTCCAAATATGCTATCAATGGTATCTTTGTTAAAAGTTTTGGGAAAGATCATCTGAAAGAACCTGTGGGATTAGCTGTAAATAAAGATAATTCCATCTACGTAATAGATACTGGTCATAAAAAATTTATTAAGATTACTGAGAATGAGACGGTAAAATATTCGAAAATTGGAGATTTCACCAGGATTTCTGAAGATTTCCGGCCTGAAATAATCACTATTGATACAAACGGGAACATACTCGTAGCTGGGATTGATAATAACACAGAATCATTGTACAGGTTCGATTCTGACGGAAGCTATACAGGAAAAATCCCTGTTCATGATCTTTCAGGCCGTATCATGGGATTAGCTTTGGATTCGAAAGGAAACCTCTACCTGGGCAGCAGTAATGGAATTGCCTTTTTTAGCGCACAGCAGATGTTCTCAACAACAGAAGGTTTTTTTTACTCTAAAACACTGGACAGCGGCATATATGAATGTAAATGGCACAGGTTATCCCTTCAGGCACATATACCACAAAAAACCCTTTTGGAGGTATATTATTACTTATCTGACAGTTCTTCATTAAAAAGAACTATTGATGGTATCCTCACTGATCCTGAGAAATCATCGCAGGAGAAAGCAGATAGTATAGACGATGAAATACCAGCATGGACCGGACCGGAAACCCTGACCGGAAATGAAATAACCTCAAGGGATATGCTTTTCAGGGAAAAGAAAGGGCGTTACCTGTGGATGAAGATTGGTTTATTGACCTTTGATGAAAAAGCCGGGCCGGAAGTAACCCGGATGAAGATATTGTATCCGGCCAATTCTTACCTTCGCTATCTTCCGGCAATATATCAGGAAGACCCGGTCAGCAGTGAGTTTCTTGAACGGTTCCTGTCAATATTTGAAACGGTATTTTATGATCTTGAAACTGATATTGGCAATGTATCTGACTATTTTGATCCGGATATTGTACTACCCGGTTTTCTTGCCTGGCTTGCTTCATGGTTGAACCTGGCAGTTGAAGAAGACTGGACAGATGATAAAAAGCGTTATTTTATTAAACGCGCACCGGTACTTTATAAGCAGAAAGGAACTCGAGCAGGTCTTGAGGAATTAATAAGGCTCTACACGGGGAAAAGACCTGTAATTCTGGAACATTCCAGAACTGGAAAACCAATGATCATCAATAAGGACGGATCGTTCATACTGGGTATAAACAGTCTGCTGCTTAAGACTCCGGTTCGTGGATTCCGGCTGGGAGATGATTCCATCATTGGACAGGTTACTCTTAGAGATATTGTACAGTCAATAGAAGAGCCGTTTTTAGTATTAGCCCATCAATTTACTGTTATGATAAATCTCTCTGCTGAAAAACTAAAACGTTATGAAAAAGGGCTCAGGCAGATTCTGGATAATGAAAAACCGGCTCATACAATATACCGTATACAAACCGGAAGGGGAGATGGCAGTGATCTGTTTGTGGGAATAAGTACACAGATCGCTGATTACGGACCTATTCAGCTTGGAGATACGTACACTATCGGATCGGGTATTATTGTGAGTAATGATGAACAGGGTGGAAAGCTCGACCGTAATTCACAATTAAATAAGGATACTGATCTAATCTGATCTAACATTCAATTAAGTGGAGGTAGAATATGTTAAATAAAGTAGATAAAAGACGTTGCGAGATTTGTGACATTCCGTGTTTTGAGAGGAATAATTACTTCACCGGGAAAAGGATGACTACCCGTGACTTTCAGGACGAGCAGTGTTACTTTAATGAGAAAAGATGGCTGATCAACAGAACGGTCCACGGGTGGGGTGTGGTTTGCGGATTAGACGTTAAACCAACAGAGGATAATAAGGGGGTGGAAGTCACTCCCGGACTGGCTATCGACTGCTGCGGCAGGGAGATCCTGGTGTGCGGGGATGCAGAAGACAGGTATGTTCCGTTAATTCCCGAAGAACATGAATGCGATCTGCTACTAAAAGAAGAAGAGCAGCAAAATGTTGACCAACTCATTGCAATCTGTCTTGAATATGATGAATGCAAACAGGAAATTGTGAATCTTCCTTTCATCGCCTGTGATGAGATTGAAAAACATGAATTTAACCGTATTCGAGATAGCTGGAAAATTACACCCATTCGTATTCCCGAAGAATTTTGGGACAAACCTTTACCTTTCTGCCAAATAAAAGGGGACAAAGAAAAATCGCTTCACAGCTATCTTTGTGAGAAAATAACAGAAGGTTGTCAGCAGTGTCCTGTATGTCGATGTATCATCCTGGCAGTAGTGACTGTTGATGAAAATGGAGAAGTTAAGGAAATCGATACCTGCAATCATAGAAAACTTGTTTACAGCAATCAACTGCTTTTTGACCAGATCAGCTGTTATCACGGGGACTTACCCCGTGTCATAAATATTGAATGGAGCGATACATTGGCAGCTTCCAAGACTGGTGTACAGATAAGTGAACAGATTGAACAGACAGCTGAAGAGCCTGTAGGTAGCACTTGGATACATAAGCAAGATATACCATGGGATGATTTTATCAAGAAAAATGGCTTAAAGGTAACTTTCAATAAAATCATGGACCGTGGTTCTATCAATAAACATACTTTTTTGATTGCTATTATCATCATAGAACACAGTACTAGATATCGATTAATAAAATATGTCCCTTCACAGGAAATTAAATTTACCGATAATGATGAAGAAGGTACTACCAGTGCTACATTTAAATTTGAAGAAAGTTGGATCGAAGATGAACTGGTAGATAAAGATCGTTCTGCAATAACACAGAGTCGGGAAGGGGCGGATTTTGAGATAATCCTTAGAGGGAGTTCAATTTTCAGTATAGAAGGAAAAGCCCTGGACGGAAGCTTTTCAGGAGAATTCCCATCTGGTAAAGGGACACAGGGGACTGATTTTAAGAGCTGGTTCCATGTAGAGTCATAAATTAAAATGATAGTATAACAGATTGGAGGAGGAAGAAAATGACCAAAGATGAATGTAAAGATGAGCACTGCAGTTATAACGATATCAAAAGAACAGACTATTTTCATGGAATGCTGATGACTGAAAGAGATTTCAGGGAAGAGCAGATATACCACATTGAAAAAAGAAAATTGCTTAACCGGATGCTCCATGGATGGGGTGTTGTGTGTGGTTTGAATGTAAAACCTACCAATCCCCCCAGCTCGAACATAATAGTAGAGGGTGGTCTGGCACTTGATTGTTTTGGAAATGAGATCCTTGTCTGTGAGGAACAGACCGTGGATCTTACGGTAAAACCCTGTGCAACCACTGCAGCATATGATCCATGTGCACAATATGTACCAGATCCCCTGGATCATGCATTATATGTTGTGATCAAATATGACGAGAGGGGCACAAAACCTGAACCTGTGTATGCACCGGGCGGGAGCTGTGAGGAAAAAACCTGCAACTTCAGCAGGACACAGGAAGGTTTTTGCATAGAGGTCTGGGACCATCCACCTGATGCACCTGAACCGGATTTCACCACTCAACCCTGTACAGAGCCGTTTCCCTGTCCGCCTTCTGACTGCTGCCATTACCTACTTCTGGCAACGATTAGCTGCAAAGAAAGATATGATTTTCTTTCTCAGTGGATACCGGATTTTGGTGATGTCACAAATAGAATCCATTATCAGGTTAAGAGGACTCTAGATAAAGTGTGTATAGATCCAAATAATGCGAGTGTTGGTATCAAGGTCACAGATGTCTATGAATTTGAAACTGATGAGATAGTCTCCGATATAGAATGGAACATTTCTATAGATGAAATTGAAAATTTATTCACAACAAAAACAGCAACATTGGTTTATTATATAAAACAAAATATTAAAGCGACAGTGGATCAACAAAATATTAATATTACAAAAGTAACTGTTTATCTTAAATACAATGGTGCTGAAGGGACTTTACCAACCCTTGAAAGTGAGATTGATACGGTTAATTCAATTGTAAGACGGGGGAACATTATTTCTGCACCTATGATCAGGAATATGGAACTTCGCAAATACGTTCCAACATTTAACTGGTTTGCCTGGATTATGGGCGGCCAGGAGGAGAATAGTCTTCCCTGGTCAGGTGATCTTAAAACCCACTGCACTCCGGAAGTGCCTCAGGCAAGGTATGAAGCTAAATTGGATGAATTGAATAGGAGAATCGAAAAATTAGAAGATTCTAATCAGTAAAAGTCCGAGGTATATTATTGGGATATTTCCTTTTTCCTTTCATGAATTTTTTTTCAACTGGAAATCCGTGTATTACTATGAATTATGAAGAACTCTCCCGCGGTCTGCTCTACACCCACACCCGTATCAATTCCAACACCACGAAAACGCTAGAGGTTGCCTCTTTCCTGTATGCCCTTATAGAAATCCTGGATGAAAAAGGTCTGTTTTCTATTGAGGAGCTTGATGAAAGGAAAAAACAGGTTGCTTCACGGTTAGTGCAGAAGTTTGTGGAAAGCGGGATGGGTCTTATGTACCAGGATCCTGAATACGATAAGTATACCTTTGAACATGAAGCCGATTCTGATTGCCTGGGGCGGCTGGATACCTGTAAGGCAATCTGCTGCAAGTTCCCATTTGCTCTTTCCAGGCAGGATGTGGAGGAAGGGATCATAAATTGGGAATTCGGAAGACCCTACCTTATCGCTCACGGTGATGACGGATACTGTGTTCATCTGGACAGGGAGACCTATAAATGTACTGTACGGGAACACCGGACAGTGCCGTGCAGGGGTTTTGACTGTAAGGACAATGAGAAGTGGAAGGTATGGGATGATTATGAGAAGGGGATCATTAATCCTGAACTGGCAGAGAAGATCGAAAAGGAGAATGGGGAGATTTACTGCTGTTCAAGAAGGACTGACTGAATTATAGATTCTTGTTTTATGTTGTTTTTTCTGGTGAAGCGTAAGCTTTTGTTATTGATTATTATCTAAATGTTGAGGTACTAAATGGGTGAAAAAGTCCAGGTGGCTGCTAAGAAGCCAGAGGTAAAAAGAGAAAATCAGGCATCTCATACAAGAAATGCTGATCAGTCTCAATCAATGAGTTCACCAGTAGACCAGGTCCTGTACCTTCAGAGGACGATAGGCAACCAGGCTGTGCAGAGGCTGATCAAATCGGGGGCCTTGCAGGCTAAGCTCAGGATCGGCCAGCCGGGGGATAGATATGAGCAAGAGGCGGATCGGGTCGCGGATGAGGTGATGCGGATGCCGGAGCCGCAAGCAGTACCCGATGGCGAATCCAATATCCAGAGGGCGTGTCCCACACGTGAAGAGGAGGAATTGAGGCGGCAACCAATAGAGGAAGAAGAAGAACTGCAAAGGCAGCCGATAGAAGAGGAAGAGCTTCAAGTGAAGGCAATTTCAGGAAATATCTCTGAAGTAAATCCCAATCTTGAATCTCAAATCCAATCCCTTAAAGGTGGTCAACCTTTATCAGAAAAGAACCGCGCCTTTTTCGAGCCCCGTTTCAGCGCAGACTTCAGCGGAGTACGAGTACACACCGATTCTAATGCAAATCATCTGGCGCGTAGCGTCAACGCAAAGGCATTTACCGTTGGAAAAGACATCGTCTTTGGTTCAGGTCAGTTTTCTTCTGAAACGACAGGCGGCCAAAAACTACTAGCGCATGAGTTGACCCACACAATTCAGCAAACTAGAGTTTATCCGCATATAGCTCGCCACATTATTCAACGCAGACCAATAAGTAGGGCAGAAGAAAGGGCAGCCAGAACTCATGCCCGGGCCAATTATGATGAAATGTCAGTCAGAATAATTCAGCATATTGCCGGAGCAGGTATGGACGGTAATTTCGGACCTATTACAGCGCTAGCAGTTTCTAATTTCCAGACTACTAACATCGCTGCAGTTGTTAATGACGATGGCCGTGTGCTTCAGGATACGCTGGATTTAATGATTACAAATCGTGTTGCTGCTGGAAGAAGAAACGAAGCAATACATCTCGTTACAGATTTTTTTAATTTAGATATTACATCCGACACTTTATCAGTTTATTCTGATCCAGGTGCCTCAAGAGCAAATCCAACTCCACCTCCGGCAACCTTTCCGGCAGACACTACGTTCGAATCTGGTAATTTAAGGGTGATACGAATCGGTACAGCCGCCTTTGCAGATGCAGCAACATTAGGATTTACTATTCGGAGAGAACTCAACCGTGTTGCCCCAGCGGTGGCAGGTCCAGCAGCACCAACTCCGGCGATTTTGAACAGGAGGCAAGTGAGAAGGGCCATAAGGTATATGAATAATCATTATCAGGATCGTAGATCAATCATGGCTTTACAAGGATTATTTCCTGGCGTTAATCCAACCGGAACCGTGGATGCAGACTTGGTTCAGCGAATTGCCGAAGTGCAAAATACGACACCTGCTTTAGCTCTTACAGACGGAAAAGTTGGCAGGTTCACATTGGAACATTTTTTTATTCAATTAAGGAATAGTGGTAATCAAAATGCAGCTATGAGATTAGTGATGGATTTCTATGATATGCCTAATTATAATAATCTCTTAACAATTTATTATCAAGATACTGGTGGATATACAGGACAAGCAGGTACTACAAGAAATCCTAGAGGACCTGTTCGGATAAGAGTCCGACGTGCTTTGTACATGCCATTCTCAGCAATGGTACATTCATTACGTCACGAATTGGAACATGTTGGTCATCACAAAGAAGGAATTCTAAGTCCAGATACTAGAGAGTTCCTTGGTGAAGCTACTGAAATAATAAGTAGCGGGATGCCCCACGAAACGCTTTTTAGAGGTTCTATTCCTGACATATCGGGAACGGGATTGGTCAATAGATTCGGTTTTGAAAGTGATGTAAACCGAATGATTACCAGGTGGGGTCATATGTCCCCAGCTGATCAACGTTCATACTGGCGTACATTTGTTAGAGCAAGAAGAGTTATCAGGAGGCGTATTGCCAGAACATATAGACCGACTCGAACAGCAGACAGGGCAGAATGGGCAGCAGCGACTCCTGCTCAACGGGCCGCATTAACGGCTTTGCTCGCTAATGTTAATGCTGCTGTAAGACCACCCCCTTAAGGGATATCATAAATGAATAGCTATTTCATGCTTTGGCTGTGTTTCAACTATGTATGGCAAGTAAAATAAACATCATGAAAAATCCTATCCAAATTAGCGCAAAAATAGTTAAGGACAACATATACAGGGGAGAACTGCCCTGTATTGTAAAAGTGACAATAACAAATGTTAGTAAAAAACCATTGTTGCTTAATGATCGTCTTGCTATTGGCTATCGAAACAGTGATTCCAGAGAGTTGTTCGGAGAAGTATTTAAAAAAGGAATGGATGAGATCGTTAGTGTTGAAGTTGAAGATTATAATCGTGATTCGGCAACGGCGCGTGACTATTCGCAGCTTGAATCAGGAGAAAAGATGAACACATCTTTTGATTTTTGTGAATGGTATGAATTGCCCTTAACATTAAAGGGTGATTTTGAAATGGTGATCTACTACCAGGCAAATGAGTCCGATTATGAGCAACCAGCAGGAGTACTGAAAGGGATTTTTGCGTCAGAAAGAATTCCTTTCAAAATTATAGAATGATTGGCTTTTATTAATCATTTTTCATCACATAGAAAATTCATGTGCTCTCAATAAGTCGCCAAAACAACCCTAACGGAATAGGACCATCAACTATTATCTTAGATGGATTGTATAAGCTGTGACTCAAAAAGCGGCAACAGCAAAAACAACAAATTCTAAAGGCAGTGTCACAACTGTCACAGCGTCCTGAACGATGATGTAGTCGCACCTTTCGCCTCAGGCACAGGTTTTACAACTCCACTGCCAATATGGCAACCGTGCCGTACAGCGGATGTATGAGGGTGGTAAGCTTCAGGCGAAACTGAAGATCGGTCAACCGGATGATAAATATGAGCGTGAGGCGGACCGGGTGGCGGACGAGGTGATGTGGATGCCGGATCTGGGGGTGTAGCGACAAGAGGAAGAGGTGCACTCCATCATTTATCTTTCGATTGAGTCAACTTTAGAGTAAAATAGGTGATTAAAATGGGTAGATTAACCATACAATATACCAAAATACCAGAAACAAAGAGAAATTCGCCACTTCTAATTCAAAGGACGAAATCTTCTCAACCCATAAAAACTCCTGCCGACAGAATCTTATTTCTCCAACGAACCATCGGCAATCAGGCAGTGCAGCAGCTCATTAAATCAAGGACCCTGCAAACCAAGCTCAAGATCGGCCAGCCCGGGGATATCTATGAGCAGGAGGCGGACCGGGTGGCGGATGCGGTGATGCGGATGCCTGAGCCTCAGGAAGCATCCCGAGGTTCTCCTCACATCCAGCGGGCATACCCCATGTTTGAGAAAGATGAACTGAGGCGGCAGCCCATTGAGGAAGAGGAAGAAGAACTGCAAAGGCAACCGATAGAAGAGGAGGAGGAAGAACTTCAGGCGAAAGCAACTTCAGATCACATCTCTGAAGTTAATCCCGGTCTAGAATCTCATATCCAGTCAATTAAGGGAGGAGGCCAGCCTTTATCAGAAAACAATCGCGCCTATTTCGAGCCGCGGTTTGGTTATGATTTCAACAGGGTGCGGGTGCACACAGATACACAGGCAGCCGAATCGGCGCGGGGAGTGAATGCGCGGGCGTTTACGGTAGGGCAGGATGTGGTATTTGGGGCAGGGGAGTATGATCTGTCAGCAGCATCAGGACAACAGTTGATGGCCCACGAGTTAACACACGTTCTTCAGCAGGGTGCGTTCTCTAAGGGGGCGGAAACCACAACTCCAATTATGCGTGTACCAGAAGCTGGTGATTCCGAAACTCTGGCCGAGAGACTGAACATCCTAGGCTCGAACATCCCAAATCCAATCGTCATCCGTACACCCGGGGCAATAGCCGCTACTGTCTATTTTGGACAGGATAATTCTCTACTTGATGCTTCAAACTTCGCAGCAGTAAGAGAGCTAGCAACTCAGATGCGCTTTATGTATCAGCCAACTATTGTAGTAGAGGGGCATGCATCGACAGAGGGCGCAGAGGCTTACAATCTAAGGCTTTCGGAGTTGCGCAGACAGATGGTAATCGCCATATTGAGTGCCGGAAGCCGAGACAGACTGCAAGTTGGAGGCCAAGCCTACGGCGAGTCTATGCCAGCATTGCCAGAGACAGCCCAGAGAGGAACAGAGCTTGAGCGACAGCGATCTAAAAACAGGCGCGTTGAGATAACCATAGTTACAACACCAATTCTGAGTAGAGAAGAACCGCAGGCTCCGAGGCACATCGATCTGAGGTTACCTCCGGTTCACCCTGAAACCCCGGAGGAACGGCTTACCCGAATACTGACAACACCGTCCCCAGAACTTGAACGCCGGACCTTTTCCATTACAGGTGCAATAGAGGAGCGCTTCAATGATTTCATGGATAATCTGCTTCGAGGTGTAGGTATTGATTCCGACTCAATTATTGGCGGTCTTATCAAGGATGGAGCGAGGGCTTTAGCCGAGAGAGGTGCTAGAGCCGTACTTGACGAGGCTTTGGATTCAACATCTCTGAGCGACGAGGTTAGGGAAGCCATCAGAAACGGCATCAGGGGCGGCATGCGTCAAGAGTTTGAATTTTGAAAAAGGGACTTAAGTTGCAGCCAAGGACAATCAACTTCGTTGATATCGGGGGAGAGTGCTGAGACCACACCATATTTCGAATCTTATATCAATGCTATCAGGGGCGGCGGCCAGCCTCTGGCAGAATCCGAGCATGCTTATTTTGGGCCGAGCTTCGGCCATGATTTCAGCCAGGTGCTGGTGCATACTGATACCCGGGCGGCTGAGGCAGCACGGGTGGTGAATGCACGGGCTTTTACGGTGGGGCAGGATGTTGTGTTCAGGGCAGGGCAGTATCCGCCGGGGATGAGCGAGGGGCGAAGGCAGATGGCACATGAGTTGACACATGTGGTGCAGCAATCCATAAAACAATAAAACTCATAACAAAGAATCCAGCGAATAGAGATTATTTGCCCGGTCCACCGGAATAAAACAGTTCGTATTGATCATAATGCCAAAATCAACACTTATCTTAAATCTCGTATACAAACCGTCAGTGACGGCGGAAAATCCTTGTAGGAATCTGTTCGTGCTCACTTCGAGTAGTGGTTTTGGGATGATTAAGAGATTGATGGAGCAAATTTACCAGAGTAATGAGGATTTCCGGAGATTGTAATTGAGGTTTTAAATTAAACAGGAATTATATTTAGTGATATATTGACTTTAAAATATAATATGCATTATATGAGTGATTGTAAATATGGAGGTGATAAAAGATGGGAGAAAGAGTTGGTCAAATTGTTAAACCACCTGAGGTAAAGAAATCAAGTTCGAATTCCCGGGTGCGAAGGAATGAGCGTTTGCAGTCTATGGATACTCCGGCGGACCGCATACTGTTTTTACAGAGAACTGCAAGGAATCAGGCTGTGTCGAGGTTGATGAGGTCAGGGGCTTTGCAGGCGAAGCTGAGGATTGGGCAGCCCGGGGATGTGTATGAACAGGAGGCGGACCGGGTGGCGGATGAGGTGATGCGGATGCCTGAGCCGGGGGTGCAGCGACAGGTTGAGCCAGAGGAGGAAGAAGAGACGTTACAATCCAAACCACTTGCCAACCAGATTACACCTTTGGTTCAGGTACAGCGACAAGAGGAACCTGAGGAAGAGGAAGAAACGCTTCAGGCCAAACCGCTTGCTGAAGAGATCACTCCATTGGTTCAAAGGCAGGTCGAGCCAAAAGAGTAAGAGAAGGAAGAAGAAATCCAACCAAAAAGTCTCGCCGCCGCTACTCCAGAGGTCACTCCTGAAATTGGGCGTGATATCCAGTCTATCAAAGGTGCAGGAAAACCACTGTCTGCGTCCGAAAGGGCTTTTTTTGAACCACGCTTCGGTGCGGATTTCGACGACGTGCGTGTACACAGTGACGCACGGGCAGCCCACATAGCCCGGTCGGTCAATGCCCGCGCCTTTACCCTTGGAAAGGATGTTGTGTTCGGGGCTGGGCAGTATGCGCCTGGGATGAGCGAGGGGCGAAGGGCGAAGGCTGATGGCGCATGAGTTGACGCATGTGGTGCAGCAATCCGGAAAAAATAAAATTCATAACAAAGAATCCAGCGAATAGAGATTATTTGCCCGGTCCACCGGAACAAAACAGTGTAAATAGGGAGGTGAAAAAAGATGGGAGAAAAAGTTGGTCAAATTGCTAAAGTGCCTGAGGTAAAGAAATCGAGTTCGAATTCCCGGGTGCGGAAGACTGAACGTTTGCAGTCTATGGATACTCCGGTGGACCGCATACTGTTTTTACAGAGGACAATCGGCAACCAGGCTGTGCAGCGGTTAATCAAGTCAGGGGCTCTACAGGCGAAGCTGAGGATCGGGCAGCCGGGGGATGTGTATGAGCAGGAGGCGGACCGGGTGGCGGATGCTGTGATGCGGATGCCGGAGCCGGGGGTGCAGCGGCAGGTGGAGCCGGAGGAGGAAGAGGAGGAGAAGCTACAATCCAAACCACTTGCCGGGCAGATTATTCCTTTGGTTCAGCTTCAAGAGGAACCAGAGGAAGAAGAAGAGGGAGAAACGATTCAGACTAAACCTCTTGCAGGTCAGAATTTCGAAGTCGCACCAGGTGTGGAGAACAACATCAACGCTAATCGTGGTAGCGGCCAACCTTTATCAGCAAACGAGCGCAGCTTTTTCGAACCGCGCTTCGGTCGTGACTTCAGCCAGGTGCGGGTGCATACGGATGCGAAGGCGGCGCGGATGGTGAATGCACAGGCGTTTACTATTGGTCAAAACATCGTATTTGGAGAGAGCCAGTACATGCCCAATAGTACCAGAGGCAGAAAACTGCTGGCACATGAATTGACACATGTAATCCAGCAAATTCAAGGTATGGAAATCAGACGAGAATCCAACAGGACTCCGCGTGTACAACCTGCAACTCATGTTATTCCCTGTTCGGATCCAGCTGCACTGAGAGTGGCGATCAGACGAGCCGGAACAATAATTTCCAGCGCTTTAAGCCAGATGGCAAGTGGTCCCCGATCTGTTCCGGTAGATTATCGTCTTTATACACCTATGCATTACTTTTACACACTTTTCTTTAAAGTAGAGCCTGGAGCAAGAAGTAGTCCACAGATATTACAAATTAACGAAGGTTTCCGATTTATTCAGCAGGCTTTATCTTCAGCAGGAACACAGTGTGTCTCAGCTCATCATCCTAAATGCAGATCAGGACAGATGCTCCACAACGCATTTGCCGAAATCGGAGTAACTGGGCGCCTTATTAACATTTGCCCGACATTTTTCAATAACAGTACAGATGAACAAGCAAGAACGATCATTCACGAATTAGCACATGCTAGGCTCGCAGTGGAACATAGAGGCGGAAGATTTATGCAATTCGGATGTTATGCAACGCCCGTTAACACTTTCAACGAAGCAATCGATAATGCTTATGTCTATGATATTTTTGCCACCTGCCTTCATGCAGCTGCCATTCGGCGTCGAAGAAGTCGCCAAACTCCTTAACGGAAAGAACTTTTCTTCAATAACCGAAACTTTTTAATTTCTTCTGATCTTTTGAACAATAAAGAACCGCAGATACACACAGATGAACGCAGATTTCGCATGCAGTATCCGCGTTTATCTGCGTTCATCCGCGGTTAATAGAACTGATTAATAAATGTAACCAGAAAATAATAAAAAGTCTCCAATAGCCATATTGTGTTTGGATTGCATCTTGAATATCTGCAATTTCCATTTATTAACTTCTGACGATATATCTATTAATTTTATAATCTCTGTTTCTGTTATGATGTTCCACGAAGATAAATAGGTGATCAAATGGTATCCCTTTCAAAAAATAGGGTAATAAAATTTGTATAAATCATTATTTATATTTATCTGCCACAGAGAGCACAGAGGACACAGAGAAAGAATCCTCTGTGTTCTCTGTGGCTATTATTTTTACCCTCTGATTTGAAGTGGATACATCAAATGGATGGTTTAGCCATGAAATATGCCAGAATACCAGAAATAAATAAAAAGAAACCTCCTCTTAGAATTCAAAAGACGAAATCTCCTCAGCCAATAAAATCTCCTGCTGACAGAATCTTATTTCTCCAAAGAACCAT
>SWBW01001472.1_pt1 | contig 15091 bp, 12 predicted proteins | sample 4693041 | NCBI WGS metagenome assembly SWBW01 (sample SAMN10267271, study PRJNA491770) | bioreactor metagenome | isolation source: DHS bioreactor inoculated with marine methane seep sediment | place: Japan: Omine Ridge, Nankai Trough | collected 2006-05-06 | reverse complement strand
ATTTAACCAAAGGCGTTAGCCGCGATTCTATGTCCAGCTTTAAGCTGGGAGGAGGTAACATGAAGGTTCTCATTTGTGATGCCGTTGCCGACGATTGCATTGCCATGATGCGCGACAACGGTCACGAGGTTATTGTTAAGACCGGGATGACCCCGGAAGAGCTGGTCGCCGAGGTTCCCAACGGTTATCAGGTTGCCGTGGTTCGTTCCGCTACCAAGTTCCGTCAGCCCGCCATTGACGCTGCCAAAGATCTCAAGCTGATCATGCGCGGCGGGGTTGGCCTGGACAACATCGATCTCGACCACGCCAAGAGTAAGGGCGTTCTGGTTTGGAACACCCCTTCGGCCTCCAGTGCCGGCGTGGCAGAGCTTGCCATCGGACTGATGTTTGCTGTTTCCCGTCATATCTCACGCGCCGATGCTTCCATGAAGCAGGGCAAGTGGGAGAAGAAAAAGTTCAAAGGTATCGAACTGGGCGGCAAGACTCTGGGAGTCATCGGTCTGGGACGGATTGGCACCGAGGTCGCCAAGCGCGCTAAGGGTCTTGGCATGACCGTGGTTGGCTACGATCCCTTCATCGAGGAAAACGACTACGCCCGGATGGTCTCCTTCGACAAGCTCCTCAGCGATTCCGATTTCATCACCCTGCACCTGCCCCACACTCGCGAGACCCATCACCTGCTCTCCGATCAGGAGTTCGGGAAGATGAAAGAGGGCATGAGCTTGATCAACTGCTCCCGTGGTGGCGTGGTTAACGAAGACGCTTTGGTGCGTGCGCTGGAGAAGGGTACCGTGGCGCGAGCCGCAGTCGATGTCTTCGAGAGCGAGCCGATGGATCCGAACCACAAGCTGAAGGCCTTCGACAACGTAATCCTCTCCCCGCACATTGGTGCTTCCAGTGTGGAGAGTCAGGGGCGCGTTGGTCACGAATTGGCTGACAAGCTGGAGAAGTTCGCCAACGGGAATTACTAACCGTCAGCGAATATCACGATTGCGCAATACGAAAAGGACGACCTTCATGGTCGTCCTTTTTGCAGCCCAGTGCGCTGCACCACAGGGCTGGGCTTCGCCCAGAAAACCTTGATGTATTTTATCGCTCCCGTCGGTCGCTTACAGAGATTGCTTGTACTACAGGGGCAGACCCCCGTGCCTGCCCTTCTTGCGTTACAAAAAAGGGCGAAGACAAGCTTCGCCTCTACAAAACCTCCAGATATTCAACGCTATCTTAACTTTGCGGGCCGACCTACAAGGTCGGCCCCTACATAAAACTAACACGTTGCGAGCGACCAGCGGAAGCGGGATTTTTCAAGGTTTTCCGGGCGTAGCCCGGTCTTGTGTCCAGCTTCAAGCTGGTGGTGCAGCGCACCGCGCTGCTTACTTATGCAGCGGTCTGCCCAGAGCGTCCAGTGCCGCTTCGCGAATCATCTCCGGCAGGCTGGGGTGGGCGTGGATGGTCTCGGCGAGCTGTTGCAGGGTCAGTTTCTGCTCGCAGGCAAGGGCGATCTCGGCAATTAAATCGCTGGCGTGGGGGCCGATCACCCCGCCACCAATAATCCGATAGTCGCTGTCAGCAATCAGCTTGACGAAGCCGGTGGTATTGCCGGCGGCAAGGGACTTACCCAGGGCGCGGTAGGGGAAGCGACCAACAACGGTCTCGATTCCGGCTTCCTTCGCGTCGGCCTCGGTCTGTCCAACCCCGGCGACTTCGGGGATAGTGAAGGTACAGCGCGGCACTGCTCCGTAGTCCACCCGCCCGGAATCGGTAATCATATGCTCCACGGCGACCTCGGCCTCGTAGCTGGCAACGTGAGCCAGCATATGCCCGCCGATACAGTCTCCTGCGGCGTAAACTCCGGGCAGATTCGTCCGCATTCGGTCGTCAACGATGATAGTCCCCCGCTCGGTCTTCAGCCCCAGAGCGTTGGCATCAATTCCAGAGAGGCGGGGCTTGCGCCCGGTCGCCATCAGCACCCGGTCGCAGTTCAGCAGCAGGTCGTCATCGTTACCGTTGTGAGCCAGCGTAACCGCGAAGCCGCCGTCGTCGCTCTCTTCAATTCCCAGTACTCTCGTGTTTGTGTGGAGTTTGATCTTTGCTTTGCCGAGGAGTTTCGTCAGTTCCAGAGCCAGTTCAGCATCCTCGAAGGGCAGTGCCTGGTCGAGCATCTCGACCACGGTAACCTGGCTGCCCAGGGCGTTGTAGATAGAGGCGAACTCCAGCCCGATGACTCCGGCACCGACAATCAGCAGCCGTTCGGGAATCTCCGTCAGCTCCAGTGCCTCTTCGCTGGTCCACGCCAGCTCGGCTCCGGGAATCGGTGGGCGGCTTGGCTCCGACCCCGTGGAGAGCAGGATGTGGTCTGCCTCGACCCGTTCCTCGCCGGAATCTCCCTGCCACACCAGCATTCCCGGCTCCACCAGACGACCGGTGGACTCAATCAGCTTTACCCCGGCGTTGCGGAGCAGCCCGCGAATCCCCGTTACCAGACGGCGGACGACATCGGTCTTCCGCTTCCGCAGAATATCCAGGTCGAAGCGCAGGTTTTCCAGCACCAGACCGGAGCGTTTGAAGGAGCGTTCGCTTAGCTCGCTGTAGAGGGTCGCGGCGTGGACGAGGGTCTTCGTGGGGATACAGCCGACGTTGAGGCAGGTTCCGCCGAGCCAGCGTTCTTCAATCAGGGTAACCTCGGCTCCAAGCTGAGCGGCGCGCAACGCGCCGACGTATCCGGCAGGGCCTCCACCGAGGATGGCAATTCGAGACACGGCATACTCCTGAAATGTTGGGTTAGTTTCGTTCTCAAGTGCGGGTAAACTAGCACAGTAAGCGGCTTCTGTCAACGGTCGGGCAACTTTCATCTCTCCCTATCCCCGCTGGGGAGGGGACTTGTCCCACAGGTCGTGGTGAGGGGCTAACAACAGAAACTCAGATCTTCTCAGAGAGCTCGGTTGGGATAGCAGCCAGGTAGAGCTAGCCGCCTGGGGTGCCATTAAAGTGCTGGACAACTAGACCGCTCGAACACTCGTTAAATGTAAAGCCGCCGGGTAATCCGACGGCTTTATTGTTGGTTTGCGGAATCGAGGCTATTCAACTACTCGATTGTGAAGCTGTCCTTACCGATGAACTCGCCGTCGAGGTAGAACTTCACCGTCCACTCGCCAGCAACCCAGTTGCCCGGTTCGGTGTAGCCCTTGCCGCCGATGATCCGCTTGGCGTTGTCAACTTCTTCCAGCTCGAAGTCCTTGTCCTGAGTCCACTTAACCGTTCCGTCGGGCATGTACCAGGCCGCCGTGATGGTGTGGGTTCCGGTGGCTCCGTCGGGCTGGCGGCTGATGCTTACCGCCCAGACGATCATCGCCGTCGCGTCGTTGTCAAAGCGGTCAACGCGGTTGGCGTAGTCGCCCCGGTTGTAGAAGGAGAGGCCGTAGAGGTCCAGCCCCTCGGTTCCGGTGGGAGTCATCTCGCCGCCGCCCTCGGTGGTTTCGCCCACAGAGAAGCTGCCCTCGCCGATTGGCTCGCCGTCCAGGGTCAGCACCAGGGTGTACTTGCCAATCGCCCATTTGCCCGGAGTGTCGAAGCCCTGACCGCCCGCCACGGACTTGGTGGAGGCTCCGTAGTTGATGACGAAGTCCCGCTCCTCGCGCCAAAGCGCGGTTCCGTCGGGGGCGAACCAGGTCGCCAGCATCGAGTGTTCGCCAGCGGCTTCGTTCGTTACCGAGAAGTTGGCGAACCAGATCACCATGTCGGTGTCGTCCTGAGCAAAGACCCGCACCGGCGTGCTGATGTCTCCGGCGTAGTGGAAGTCCACTCCGGCGAGCATGATTGGATTGTCTTCGGGTTCGGCATCGGCTCCGATTACGCGGAAGAGTTCCTCGCCGATGGGCGAGCCGTCGAGGTAGAACTTAATCGTATAGACTCCCGGCTCCCAGGCTCCCGCCTCACTGTAGCCCTTGCCGCCGACCACGGAGACCGTCCCCGCTCTGCCTGGAGCGATGGTGCGGTCTTCTTTCCATTTCAGGGTTCCGTCGTGCCAGTACCACTCGGCGCGGACGGTGTGGACGCTTTCGTTGTCGTGCCGCTGGAGGTTGAGCTTCCAGACGACGACGGAGGTGTCCGCCACGGCGAAGTTCTTCTGGGGGGTGTCCGGCGTTTCCTTGGTGGCAAGGGTAACGCCGAGCCAGCTCATCGGCTCGCCAGAGGTGTCCTTGACGGTTCCGCCGCCACTGCTGCTGCCCACGCCGGGCAGGCAGCCGCTAAAGAGCATAGCCACCAGTGTTATCGCTGCTAAAGTTCTGATAGTGCGCATTGTACCTCCTGGGTTTGTTTGGGGTATCAGTTTTATCGCCTGTTACCTTTTATGATGTGTATGTCAGCTTGACCGTTAACAGTTCGTGTAAATACAATATAGTTCAACCAACCACAAAGCTCTTTCTCGGTACCCATAACTTCACATATCTTTTCTGCCGAACTTGATCGCACCCAAATATCAGTATCACCTTCAGTGTACGAGGTAAAGCAAAGGTATTCGCGGGTGTAAATATCTTGAAACATTGTTGGATAATTTTTAACACCACCCATTGTATAGTATGGAGTGTGGTAACCGCCAGAATCTAGATTATGTTCATAGACATAAATACATGGCTTACCTTCAAAGATATCCACATAAAAAATGAACATATAACGTGAACCCGGCTCTTTTCCTTCGAAAACATCAACAAGAACTCCATCCATGAAAACATGAATTTGGCCATCACGCTCTAACAACAGGTAGTCCTTTTCTGTATCAGGCTGATAATATGCTATTATATTATCTATCCTGTCTCCACTATCACGGTAAAGTTCATTAACAACATTGTTAGCCTCTCTTAGCACAATACTTTCTGCGCCATTATCTATGACAAACACAAGATCGTATAAATTCATATCCCAGTCGTTCATCGCACACATTGCAGTGATGGTGTAATCATCTGGGGTCTGGTAGAGAGTGTCAGTGCTTTTTGAAGGAATGTCGTACAGGTAGATAGAAGAGCCATCGTGGTAGGCAATCTGCGCCTCTTCAATAGAGTCGTAGTTTTCTGTGTTGTAGAAAACCGGATCATGCTGCTCAACGGCATCATCGGTTATCTGAAACTCATCGCCAACCTTGCCCAGCCATTCAGTTTCAACAGGATCAGGAATACACGCTAGCAGGGTCAGACCAGCCACCAGGGCGACAAGCACAGAACTAAGGAGTAGGCGAGACATCTTTGACCTCGATTTGAAACAAACGGTGTGGACATTAAGGAGCGAGACAGAGTTTCTCTGGAAAAGCTGGTATTATAGTGCAATAGCTTTGTATTCGGAGCGTTATTCCCTTTCTGCGGGCCGACCTAAAGGTCGGCCCCTACGACATCAAAATCAAGTTCACAATAGAACTAAGTCTATTCGATACTACCTCAATCGCCGGAAAAACACCACGATATTCGCTTGCAGGCACCAATTTTACCGAGGTGTTCTGGGCGAAGCCCAGCCCTGTGTCCAGCTTCAAGCTGGTTACTTCAGTCGTCGGAAAAGCACCACCACCATTGCCAGGGTGATTAGCCAGCCGAGAGCCGCCTCCAGCCCGATCAACAGCCAGCCCACCGGAGCCAGAGCAAAGGCGAAGCCATCACCAAAGAACGCTGCCGTGGAGATGCCGAAGTAGTCGAAGAGGCTGTAGAGCCGGGAGCTGTCGATGGGCGGATAGTACCCGGCGACGGTCGCGTCGTAGTTGACCAGAATAAAGAAGATACCGAAGAGGTAAACGACCACCAGAGCGGTAACGACGAGGCGCGCCGGACGCTCGCCATAGCCCGCCACCAGCCGCCAGATTGCCAGAAAGAAAGAGCGCAGTCCCCGGCGGAATCGCCCGCCACCGGACTCAAAGTGAATCAGCCGATGCTCGCATATAGCCGCCTGGAAGCGCAGCTTCGATGCCGCCCGACGGGAGCCAGCCTCCGCCAGCCGCTTTGCCGTTTCAGAATAAATCCGATAGAGCAGCCGCAGCCCGGTTTCATCGGTTTCCCCAACCCGGCAAAGCCGCCGGAGTTTGTCCAGCGTCGCCTTGTGGAGAGCCAGCCCACTGAGGCCGTCGTGGTAGAGTGCTTCCCGCGCCATCGCCCGCGCCTGCTCGGTTGCGTCGGCACGCTCATAAAGCGCGGCGGCGGAGAAGTAGTGCCGGGCGGCGGTTTCGGCCCGCAGAGGTGCCTGCTGCTCTGCCAACTGCTGGTAGAGTTGGGCTGCCTCGGCGGGGGAGTCGGCTTCCAGCTCACGGGCGCGGGATTCTATCTCTGTGGGGGAGAGCGGCTCGGTCATATTGTCCATGATTCCCATTTGGGGAAGTAGTATCTTCTGGTTCCGCAAGGGGCTAAAGCCCCTTGTCTCAACGGCTCGCTGGGTAAGGTTTTTAGACAAGGGGTTTCAACCCTTTGTGGAATTGGAGCAATTGCCATTCTGCGGGCCGACCTGAAGGTCGACCCCTACATAAAACCTTGCGGAGCTTCAAAATCCCTTTGTAGGGGCGGACCGATTCTTATTAGAATTGGTGTCCGCCCTCGTTGATTTGCCCCTCACCCCCAGCCCCTCTCCCCAAGGGGGAGAGGGTAGCTAAGGCTCAAAGGTTTTCTGGGCGAAGCCCAGCCCTGTGATGCAACGCACCGCGTTGCTAGGAGGCGGCGTGGACGTGTTTAATGGCGGAGAAGAAGCTGCCGATGAGTCCGACCGCCGCTCCGAGACCGATGAGACTGAGCCACCATTCCAGTGGCAGGAAGGCCGTCGCGCCGACCATTGGTGCGAGGAAGGTGTAGAGACCGTAGAGGACTCCCACGCCGAGGAGACCGCCGAGGAGGCCGACCAGAAATCCCTGAATGACGAAGGGACGACGGATGAAACCGCCGGTGGCTCCGACGATTTTTAACACGCCGATTTCCTCCCGGCGCAGATAGACCCCCAGTGCCACGGCGTTGCCGACGACGAGGATCCCTGCCAGGACGAGGACTCCGCCGATGATCAGCCCAATCAGGGTGGCAAGGTCAACAATCTCGCTGAGGGACTCGATCCACTCCTGACCGTAGGAGACCCGGGTAACGCCGGGGAGGGCGGCGACTTGCTCGGAGAGGGTTTTCAACTGCTCGTCGCTGTGATGGTCGGGGGCGACGGTAACCCGGTATGAGGCTGGCAGCGGGTTGTCCTGTACCTCGCCTAGGAGGTACTCGTCCTCACCGAGCATGGTTCGCAGCTCGACGAGGGCGGCTTCCTTCGAGACGTAGGTGGCGGCGGCCACTCCGCGAAGGGCGACGATGCCCCCTTCGATGCTGGCAAGCTCGCCAGCGGTCAGGTCGCCAGTGATGTACGCCTCGACCTCAATCTCGGCGCGGGCCTCTTCCACGGTGAACTGGAGGTTATGCACCAGCAGCATCAGCACGCCGATGACCAGCAGAGACAGGACGACGGTGAAGACGGCTCCGGCGGTTCCGTTACCGCGCCGCCCAAGCCCGCCGAAGCCTTCTTTCAGGTAATAGCCAAAGTTGCCCATCTAGCCTCGCTTTATCACAGCAATGAATCGAATGTCTTTGAGTGTCAGGTTGCGCCCTGTAGGGGTGGAACGATTCTCGATGATATTGGTGTCCGCCCTCGTTGTTCTGCCCCTCATCCCGTCCCTCTCCCCAGAGGGGAGAGGGAGTAAGGGCATGAAGGAATAACGCGTTGCCTACTTCACTATGACTTCGCCGGCTTCGATATGGATTACTCGCGCCTCGATGCGCTTGACCAGGGAATAGTCGTGGGTGGCGACGAGGACGGTGGTTCCCCGGTTGGCGATCTTCCGCAGTAGCTCCATAATTTTTACGGAGAGTTCGGGGTCGAGGTTGCCTGTTGGTTCGTCCGCCAGGAGCAGCTCCGGGTCTCCGGCGACGGCACGGGCGATTGCCACCCGCTGCTGTTCACCGCCGGACAGCTCACTGGGGAGGGCGTACGCCCGCTTCTCCAGCTCTACGACGCGGAGAACCGCAGTGGTTCGACGACGGCGTTCTTCCGTGGAAATCCCCTGCACCCGGAGGGCGATGTCGATGTTCTCGTAGGCGGTGCGTCGGGGCAGCAGGCGGAAACTCTGAAAGACCACGCCGACGCGCTGGCGGAGTTTTGGCAGATGCCGAGTCCGCAGCCGGGTCATGTCGTTGCCGAGGACGGTGAGCGCGCCAGCGGTTGGTTCTTCCTCGCCAAAGAGGAGCTTGAGGAAGGTCGTCTTGCCCGCTCCGGAGGGGCCGGTGAGGAAGGCGAACTCGCCCTTGTTTAGCTCCAGGCTGACACCGTGCAGGGCGGTAACGCCGCCGTGGTAGCGTTTCTCCACGTTTTGAAAAACGGCAGGGTACATAGAACCTCTTCGGCGGAAAATCCGCAGGGGTAATTTGGGTAGGCGAGCCTCGATACAACTGTCCGATGATATAATTCTGGCATCGTGGGAGCAACCCCTACGGCAACACGGTGTGGATGATTAAAGGGCGAAGACGATTTTTTAAGAATCGTTTTCGCCCCTACGGTGGCAGATTCCAGGGAGAGTACAGGATACACCCCGGCGGACTTGCCTAAACCTTGATTTTGTTGATTTTCTTTACCAGTTCGCGGACGGCATCGGCAGAGCGGTGGAGCGCGGCTTGTTCTTCATCGGTGAGTTTGATCTCGATGATTTCCTCGACACCGCCGGCTCCCAGCTTGATAGGCACGCCAACGTAGAGACCGTCAATGCCGTACTCGCCGGAGAGATAGACGGTGCAGGGGAAGATTCGCTTCTGGTCAAGCAGAACCGCCTTGACCATCGCAACGGCACTTGCCGAGGGTGAGTAGTAGGCACTGCCGGTCTTCAGCAGCCCGACTATCTCGCCCCCCGCCTTGCGGGTGCGGGTGATCAGCCGTTCGATGGTCTCTGCATCCATCAGCTCGGTGATGGGGATGCCAGCCACGGTGGAGTAGCGAGCCAGGGGAACCATCGTGTCGCCGTGACCACCAAGAACGAAGGCGGTAACGTCGTTGATCGAGACGTTCAGCTCCATCGCGATGAAGGTGCGGAAGCGGGCGGAGTCCAGAACCCCTGCCATGCCCATCACCCGTTCGTGGAAAAAACCAGTAACCTGCTGGATGAGATGGGTCATCGCGTCCAGGGGATTGGTAACGTTAATGATGGTCGCGTTGGGCGAATACCGGGCTACTTCTTTCGCAACTCCGGTGAGAATTGCCGTGTTCTTGGCAAGGAGGTCGTCTCGGCTCATTCCTGGCTTGCGAGCCAGCCCGGCGGTGATGACCACCACGTCGGAATTGGCGGTAAGTTCGTAGCTGTTGGAGCCTTCAATTTTGGTGTTGTAGCCCATGACCGGGGCAGTCTCCATCAGATCAAGAGCCTTGCCCTGGGGCATACCTTCGACGATGTCAACGAGGACGACATCGGCGAGTTCTTTTTCGACTATCCGCTGGGCGGTAGTAGCACCGACGTGTCCGGCACCAATAACAGAGACCTTCTTGCGCATAGAAACCTTCCTTTTGTTGAGGTGGTATTAACGTGGAAGCGACCAGTCCGGAGAATGAACTTAGTGTAGATTTAAGAGTGGGTCAAGTCAATAGTGGGGACTCAACCCGTATAGGTAAGGGTACGACATGCCGTACCCCTGCTTTCGTCATGTGATGTTTACACCAACCTAGAGATTCTTGAGCTGTCCCCAGGTGGTTTCCTCAATACTGGTGCCACTGTCGCTGGTAGTCCAGTCGTTCAGGTTGGTCCAGTCTTCGTCAATATCGAGGGTTCCGCTAGCAGTGTAGTAACCGAAGATAGCGTTGTCATATCCGGAGTGGTTCTGGTACTGACTGTTGAACTCAGCGGTAACCGCAGTTGCCCCATATGCACTTATCCAAGGGGAAAACGTCTCAGCGTTGAAAGTACTGTTACTTACTTCGGAATTACAACTAAAGAATGGAATAGATCCCGGCGCATCAAAACCACCGAATATGGGGTTGCTCGTATACCACCTTCCTGCTTCACCATGACTATCTTGACCCCAGGCATAACCCTCGAAGTTTTCCGAAAGCCTACCGATACCATCGACATTAATGACGATATCGTCGATTGCCCAACCCCAGAGGCGGTTATGACCATTGGTGTTGTAGGTGTAGGAGAGACAGGCGAGACGATTGGCGTTCATGCCGGTAACATCATGGTTCTCAGTGGTGAGACCCATGTCCGAGTTCCAGTTAAATATCTCGGTGAAAGTACCTTCGCCGTCGTTAGCACCAACAACCTGGAAGGTGGTCATTCTGAAACCAGTATCGAAACCGCTGGCATCGGACTGCCAGTTGAAGTTGACAAAAAGATCGCTAATGCTGGTATGTACGGTGAAGGTAACCCAGGTCGGGATGGCAGCATCGGCAAACTGAAGGTCGCCGTGTCCACTGTTCAACTCCATAGTGCAGTAATCGTTGGCGTCGGCGGCAATCTGAGTGTACTGAACAATAATAGCTGCGCCGTCGTAACCAGAGATGTCGATGGTTGCACCGTCCCAGGTCAGGTCGGCATCGTCATTGGAACCATAGACCGTTTCGCCATCACGGACACAACCGACCTCGTTGGTGTCTGTAAGCTGCCAGTGGGAGTTGTGTTCGGTCAGGGGAACAAAGTCATTGCTCAGGGAGGTGGAGTTCGAGAGACTGCTGAAGTTCGCAGCGAAGGATACCGCAACCAGCAGCATCAATGCGAGGATGAGCTTCTTCATGGTTACTCCTCCAGTGGTGAAGTATGTGTTACAGATTGGTAAGATACTCTACCTTGATGATAGCACATCCCTTGGGCGGATGATCCCCCGTGGGCGACCATCGGTTCCGCAGACTACCAGTACCTCGACGGTTGATTCGACGAAGTGGAGACGGGCTTCCTCCGCCGTAATCGTTGGGCTGACCACGATATAGTTGTCGTTGATGAGTTCAGAGGTCGCGGTTATCAGTTCTGGTTTCTCCGCTGTGGGTTTAATCGCCTTTGGCTGACGGCGTTGCAGCTCGCCAAGCTGGCGTACCAGGTAGGCGTAGAAGTCGTGGGTGTTGGTTTTGCCGTGGCTCATCGGTTGAGCCGGACCGCGAACGCCCTCGACAAAGTCAATGTGCGAGCGCAGCAGGCTGCGGTTGGTTTTTTCGTCAATCGCAATCAGGTGGCGGGTACTGGAGTCGGGAACTCGCTCCTCCTTGCCCAGGGCGATGGAGCAGAGGGCGACGTAGAGCATCAGCTCCTCTTCGGGAATCCGGGCTTCGGGGATGTTATCGCCAACCATCTCGGCAATCTCGTCGTCCTGATCGTGAAACTTGCCGGAGAACTTCTCCAGGGTGTCAACGGCATCGGCGATCCAGGCTCCCAGAGCCACGTCGCGGTCGTAGAGCAGCCCGGCACCAACGATGCTGGCATCGTCTGAATGTCCCGGCCCGACTCGATAGCGGATGTAGTAATACTCAAAGGGACCGTCGTCCACGTCGGAGATTGTAATTTCCTCGGTCGGGACGATCATCTTCTTATCCCGATAGAGCTGCATCCGCTCGTCGTCGTGGGGTTCGTGAGCCAGCTTATCGGCATCTTCGCCCAGACTTCGCATTACCCGGGTGTCCACCACGTAGCAGCGTCCGCCGCCGATGGCGATGTCGTAGGCTTCTTCGGCCCGCGCCCGCACGGCTTCGTCGTCGCGCCAGCCGCCCATATAGATGCCGCGCAGCACGGAGAGCGGATCTACGGTGATCTCCACCAGCCAGGGAACCCGCATCAGTGGATGCCCGGCTCCGTCAACCAGACGGTCGCGGGGGTTGCCATCGATGTACGCCTGAATCCACTCGACGACTTCGTCAATCAGCCCCTGACGGGCGATGCGGCAATCCTCCACGGGCCAGCCCATCAGGCGGACAGCCTCGTGGGTGGTCATGTCGGTAAAACGACGCTTGTGGAAGGCCCCGGCTCCCTGATGGGCGTGTCCCTCCACGGACTGGATGAGGATTAGCTCCTGAACACCCTCTTCGGTGTCCAGTCGTTCATCCGCCATCATGCTTTCAAAGTCGCGTCGAACCAGCTCGGTCAGAGTTGGGATGTACTTTTTTTTGCTTTTACTCACAATTTTTCCTTTTGTGGTGGAGGATTCTGTGTAAGATGGTACCGTTCGCCGGGGCGTATTGCATACGTCCTTCAGTTTAACCTGGGGGTGTTCGGCTGGGTTTTGGCAAGGGGTTGAAACCCCTTGTCTTAAAGTCAAAACCACGCGAGGAGTTGAGGGACAAGGGGCTTTAGCCCCTTGCGAGATTGGAGCAATCGTCGTTCCGGCGGGCCGACCGGTCGGTCGGCCCCTACGTAAAACCTTGCGGAGGATTACCTGTCCTTCCCGCTGGGTTTGGGTTGTTCTGTTTTAATGCTGGGGCCGAGAACGCCGGAGACGAACTCCGTGGTCAGGTTGTAGTTGCGGGAGTAGCGCAGGTCAACATTGTCGGGGTTGAAGAAGAAGAAGCTGGTCTTGCCGTTCTCGCGTCCGCTGGTAACAATCACGCCGCCGGGGCCGATGCTGACCTCCCCGCTCTCGCCTTCGGGCAGATAGAACCTCCTGGTACTCTCGTCGGGGGGAAGGTAGCTGATCGCCGGATTGCCGTCGTAGTCGATGGCGCGATAGGCGATCATCCCCCGCTCATCCATCACGAAGCCATCGGCGATGCCCGGACAGATGATGTTCTCTTCCTCGTGGGTTATCAGGCTGTGCTTGTAGATGAGAGTTGAGGTGTCGCCGAAGTAATACTCCATAATCACTGAGTTATCGGTAACAACTCGCGGCACGGAGTTGTCCCGATAGGTGGTCAGTTGAGAGGTTTCTCCTGTTTCCAAATTAGCAATGACAATCCGTCGTTCAGTTCTGCTTCCCGCGCCGACGTAGATAATTCCGCCGTTTGGTGAGATTCGCGGTGAGACGAAGAGGTTGTTAATCCGCGCGGCACGGTCAAGCTCGTGGGGCGGAATGCCGTCGTCAATCAGCAGGTTCCAGACATCATCCTCGCTGACCAGTTTGTTTCGGTTGCCGTTGAGGTCAACGAAGTACACGCCGCTGCCGTCCCCTTCGTACTGAAGCACGGTCAGGACTCCGCTGCCGTCAGCGAGGGGGTAGATGTCGCCAATCGCCGTCAGCCCGGCACCAAGCTCGATGGCGTAGGAGGCATCCTCGCGCATGACGTTGTACCAAATCTGCTGACCCTGGGGATAGCCGAACCAGAGGGTGTTGTCGGCGATGGGCCAGAGGTCCGGTTCCATGTTATCAACGGGGGCGTAACCAGCTTCTTCCATCTCAGTGCCACGGTCAGACCAGATCGGCTCTTCCCGCTCCGGGATGTACACCTCTTCGGAGCTGGAGTCGTGGACATCACCAAAGCCATTGAAGAGAAAGAGAATCGCTACACCGACCACCACCAGCAGAACAATCGCTATCAGCCCCACGGCGAGGGGGTTAGCTCTACCAGATCTGCCCCGCTGGGGCGAAGGAGAACTCGCCGACGGCGGCGCACCGTAAGAGACGTTGTCCTGGCGCGGCGTGGTGGAATAGACGTGCTGGCCCTTGATCGGATAACCACAGGCAGGACACGCGTTGTTCAGCGGCTCCTCAAACTCGGCACTACACTTGCGGCAACGATACATCTCAACACCCCCGGCAACGCTAAGCGTTACGTTTTATAGCTCGTCCAGCTATTTATTCATCTCAGCTAGTTTTTGCTTGATAGCTAAATCCATGCGACGATGGTATTCTTGAATATTTACCTTACTAGGCTGCATATACTGATAAAAACCTAGGAGGGGCTTAATATTATCAAACTCCTCTTTGGATACTAATTGTTCTTTACTTCTCCTCGCAACAAGTTGTTCCTCATTTAGCAGTAGTATATCTCTTAGGCACACACGAATATGTTCATAGTAAAGAGTAAAGTGAACGTGTAGTTTATATGCAACTACAAAATCTTCATGTGGGTTTTTGTTTATAACTTGTTCGAGTTCCTTAACATCCCGGTCTATCACTTTTGTCAAGACTCTTATGATTGAATATGTTATAGGGAAGTTCCCTTGCAGTACAAAACTTTCTAATATGGTTTTATTTATACTTAGAATATCTGGTGATGTTAAATATATGTCTTGTCTTCTTTTATAACCGTGCTTAAGAAGTTCACTGGATGAAGTATTTGCCCCATAGTTCGGTAAATTGTTACAGATATATGCATTAACCATATCAGCTTCGTAATGTTTCGTAGCTAACTGTTTAAGCGAAAGTTGTGGGCTTTTTTCTACGGTTAATTTGTCATACATATCACATAAATCATGATACGACTTGCCAACCCAGTCTTGAACTTTAGTGTATATGAGGTTTTGATATTCTTTCTTTCGATATTCCTGAAGACTTTGAAATGATAATGCTTGTTGTGTAAACTGTCGCCTTTGCAGTCTCAATTCTCTATTTCGGTGTTCTCCTAGAAGTTCATACTCTTTGTCTTGTTTTTCTATCTGTTTTTGCTGTGCTGCAAGTTCATTCTTCCATTGCTCTTTTTGTTCTTCGAATTCGTCTTTTTGCTGATTAATTTGTTTTCGTTGTTGGTAAACATTCATTGCCATCATAAAAAATGCACCAGCTGTACTCAGAGCCATAGCAATGTCGATGAGTAGACTAGGTGTATCTAATAGCTTGTAAGCCGTGGTTATGAATACTATAGCAAAAAGAGAGACAATTGCAGCGAATGAATATGTGGACTTTTTCATAGCTTCTCCTGTTGTTCTATCTACAGATTATGTGGATCTTGCCCCAGGTTGCGGGTGGTCAGGGCTTTTTCCTCTGGCAGCCAGGCTGGCGAATGCCGGGGGTTGTGGACTCCGCTCAGGCGAGGTGCCTTCCTCCCCCGCCAGGACGGTGAGGGTCGCTTGCCCTCAATCAGCGTCCGCCGATAGAGCCGCTCGCTGGCGTTTGCCATCTGTTCCAGATTGAAGCTCTCGCGGATGTAGTCGCCTGCCCGCCGGGTCAGCCGCTCAGTCTGCTCTGGATTATTGAAGAGG
>SWBW01001833.1_pt1 | contig 15094 bp, 11 predicted proteins | sample 4693041 | NCBI WGS metagenome assembly SWBW01 (sample SAMN10267271, study PRJNA491770) | bioreactor metagenome | isolation source: DHS bioreactor inoculated with marine methane seep sediment | place: Japan: Omine Ridge, Nankai Trough | collected 2006-05-06 | reverse complement strand
GGGTTGATGATCGAGAGCTTGTCGATGGAGTCGCCCCAGAACTCCACCCGGAAGCCCTTGTCGCCGTAGGCGGGGTAGATGTCCACGGTGTCGCCGAGCACCCGGAAATGCCCCCGGCTGAAGTCCATGTCGTTGCGGGTGTACTGGATGTTGATTAGCTGTTCCAGCAGCTTGTCCCGCTCCACGGTGTCGTCCTTGAACAGCTTGATGGTCAGTGCCTCGTAGTCCTCCTTCGCCCCCAGACCATAGATGCAGGAGACGCTGGCGACGATCAGCACGTCGCGGCGACTCAGCAGCGAGGCGGTGGCAGCAAGGCGGAGCTTGTCAATCTCCTCGTTGATGCTGGAGTCCTTCTCGATGTAGGTGTCCGTGGCGGGGAGGTAGGCTTCCGGCTGATAATAGTCGTAATAGCTGACGAAATACTCCACGGCGTTGTAGGGGAAAAGTCCCTTGAACTCGCTGTAGAGCTGCGCCGCAAGGGTCTTGTTCGGGCTGATGACCAGGGTCGGGCGGTTCACCCGCGCGACGATGTTCGCCACCGAGAAGGTTTTGCCTGAGCCAGTTACCCCCAGCAGGACGTTGTGATGCTTGCCAGCATTGAGGGACTCGACGAGACTTTTGATGGCGGCGGGCTGGTCGCCTTTGGGTTCGTATTCGCTAACGAGTTGAAACTTTTCCATTGCTAACCTCTCCTCGCACGTTCGGGTTCGGCACAATCTATGTTGTTTAATATAATTTATTACGTGTCTAGTCCACGGCTGCTCCGAGGTAGGCGGGGAACTGCAATCATCAAAGCCAAAGTAACTTAGGGTAGCAAGGCAGGCAGAGAGAGTCAATAGTCAGCGTCATTTGGGTAAAGAAAAAGCCACGGCCGGAGCTGTTTCCCGATGGCAGCCAGCCGGAGTGGGTGCGCCGAATGCACGAGCTGAATCTGCTGGCGTTGCAACGGTTTAGTTCGGCAACTTAATAAGAAAACGGGGCAGGTCATTTGACCTGTCCCGTCGTATCGCAATTGTTATCGCGGGCTACTGACCCAGCAGTTGGTTGGCTATCATCGGGGGGAGTCCCATCTCGCTGACGGCGTTGCGCATCTCCTCGGCAGCCATCTCTTCGGCCTTGGAGCGACCATCGGAAATGGCGGCGACGATCAAGTCTTCGAGGAGTTCGAGGTCGTCGGGGTCAACGGATGCCGGGTCGATGCGGACGCTGATGACCTCGTGATGACCGTTGAGAGTCGCCTTGACCATTCCCCCGCCGGCGGCTCCCTCGACAGTTTTGCCGCGCAGGTCTTCCTGCACCTCGGCGAGCTTCTGCTGCATCTTCATCAAATCGCCCATACCGCCATTTTTAGCCATGTCGTAACTCCTTCTTTACCTGTTAGTTAAGCAGTTGTGTTCACTATCTTTATTTTTTGAAGTTTAATGGAGCGACCAATGGGAGCGGTTAAACGCGGAAATAATTGTTATCAATCTAATGGTGTCGCCGCGAAAGTGTGTCCAGCTTCAAGCTGCTGCCAACGGGTAGTCCGTCTTGGTTAACACTAAACGCGGGTGTAAACGTTAGTAGGGAATGCAGATCAGCTGCGAGCCTGTGTCCAGCTTCAAGCTGGCCGCCACTTTTACCCATGTTGCAACTCCTTTTATGTTCGTCTGTTAGATAAGCTTCGCTCATCTTGCGGCGGGCATTGTAGCCGATAAGGCAATACCCGCCCTACATTAACTTCGTGGTGTTTTACAGCTATGAATCTTATCGAAGGGTACGGCATGCCGTACCCCTACGGTTGCTCTTTAACGGTTTCCACGCTGGCATCGAAGAACTCCGCGACCTGCTCCACGGTCTCGCGACCGGAATCGGAGAGGACATCCAGCGCGCCCTGCCCACCGGTGTTCGATTTCCTCGGTGGAGGTTGTCTTTTTTTAGCGGCGTTGGAGTCAGGTAGAGACTCCTGCGTTGTATCTATCGTAATTTCACGGTCATAGAACCGTCCGGCGATTTTCTCTAACTCGCGGAAGTTCTCCATCTTGTGCATTTGCTCGTAATGGTATTCGTTCTGGGCGGAGTAGCGCAGGTGGAGGAGATTACCGTCGAGCCTCGCCTCGCTGGCCTCGCGAGCATAGGCAGCCAGGTTTGGATTCTCGTGATTGACTACTTTGAGCAGTTCACTCCAGCGGGTCTCTGAGTTTACTCCACTTGAGCTATTCGACTTCTCCGCTAGTGGAGAGTTTTTTTTTACCTGCTTCCAGCGACTGGGCGTGGCGGACTCTGCCATTGACAACTTCTTTGCCAGCTCGGCAACGGGCATCAGTCGGGGAAGCTGGGAAAGCTCGACCAGAGAAAGCTCCAGCACCAGTCGGGGCTGGCGGGTCAGCTTTAGCTCGGTCAGGGTGCGGCGGAGGTGAGCCAGCGCGGCAAGCCAGGTTGTCTCTTCGTCGGGCAAGCCCTCGGTCTCCAGTGGTGGCAGGACGGCCAGCTCCTGCGCTTCTTTTCCCAAAGAGTGGAGGAAGAGGTCGCGCCAGAGACCCAGCAGCTCCTCTGCCAGCAGGCGGGGGTCAACTCCGGTATCGGTAATCTCCGCCACGGTCGCCATCACGGCGGCAGCATCGGCATCAAAAATATTCCGGGTCAGTCCGGTGAGGGTATCGATCCCCACCTTGCCCAGTACCTGCCGCGCCTGTTCCAGGGTAATTCGCTTCTCACCGTAGGCGAAAAGCTGTTCCAGTGAACTCTCGGCATCACGGATTGCTCCACTGGCGGAGCGGGCGATGAGCAAGGCTGCCTCAGTATCCAGTTGATAACCTTCCTCTTTGGCAATATGCTCCAGCAGGGCGGCGGTACTCTCCGTAGGAACCCGGTGGAAGTTGAGTTGCTGGCAACGGCTGATAATCGTATCGGGGAGCTTGTCCGGGTCTGTGGTGGCAAGGACGAAGAGGGCGTGGGGCGGCGGCTCTTCCAGAGTTTTTAGCAGAGCGTTGAACGCCTCCCTGGTCAGCATGTGGACTTCATCGATGATGTAGAGCTTGTACCGCGCGTTGACCGGAGCGAACTTCACGTTCTCGCGGAGGGCGCGAATCTCGTCAATTCCCCGGTTGCTGGCAGCGTCGATCTCGATGACATCGACTTCAGCCCCGGCGGCGATTGCCCGACAGTGGTCGCAGACATTACAGGGATCCGGTGTTGGTCCTTTGGCACAGTTCAGTGCCTTTGCCAGCAGGCGAGCCGTGGTGGTTTTGCCGACTCCCCGTGGGCCAGAGAAGAGATAGGCGTGGCCAACCCGCCCCTGCTTAACGGCGTTGCGCAGGATTCGGGTGATATGCTCCTGACCGATTACATCTTCAAATCGCTGGGGTCGCCACTTGCGGGCGATTACCTGATAGCTCATCTGTTCGGTTCCTCTTGTTTAATGACCAGCCTGCCCAGTAGCAGGCGGTAAATCTCTGCCAGGCGACATGTGTTGCGCCGACGGTCGAAGTGTCGAAGAATCAGTTCGTAACCAGCTCGGTTGACTCCGGCTGCCAGTGCCAGCTTCGTGGAGGCGAGCAGCTCGTCATCGTCGCTGGCATGATACACCGCCGGGAAGGGCTGCGTCCAGACCACCTGCCGTCCGTAGCCCAGGCTTTCCAGCAACATGCGCCCCTGACCATCACGCATAGTCGGACGAACCAACACTCGCGACTGTTCATAGAGGGGACGCATCTCGCTGACATTGCCCAGGTGTTTCCAATTGGACGGGGTGTTCGGCGGGGGGGCTTCCGCGCCACAGGAGAGGAAGTTCACCTCCGGTAACTGTCGAGCCAGCCACAGCAGTCGCTCAACGCCATAGAGACGTAGGCGCACCGCTGGAGTATAGCAAAGTACCGTGGGCGAAGCTGGCCAGGGCAGAAGCTCCGGCTTGAGGTTAGCGGAGAGGTTGGGCTGGTGATGAGCCGTAATCCCCAAAGTAGCCAGTTCGCTACTCAACGGTCCGTGATCCACCAGATGCAGGTCAACAAAGGGGCGACTAAGTCGCTCCCTGACTCGACGATGCCCCCCCTTGATAAGAGCCACATCGGTACCAACCCAGTGGGCGATGGTTCTGATTCCGAGGAGTTTTGCCCGCTGAAATCCCGCTCCCGCCATCAGGGGAAAGAAGACATGGAGCAGCTCAATTCCTCGCAACGCCTTGAATGACAGCGACTTCAGCTCCACCGCGTCAATGCCAATTCCCCGCAGCTCCTCCGCCACAAAGCCAGGGGCTTCTTCCATCCCAAAGAGACCTATCTTAGGAGGTCGGCTCATCAGTCCACCACGGAGGCGGCGACGACGTTATGGATGCGCGCGCGGACTTCGTTGAAGGCACTGGAGCGTCCGTCGGGATGCACCCGGTGGGCGAGGAGAATCACAAAGAGGTCGTTCTCCGGGTCAACCCAGAGGCTGGTTCCGGTGAAGCCGGTATGACCAAAGCTGGCACTGGAGAAAAGGTCGCCGGAGGTGCAGAACTCGTCGGAGTGGAGGTCCCAGCCCAGCCCTCGGCGCACCGAGGAGTTCACCCGGAACTGCTCCGCCGTCATCTCGGCAATGGTCAGCGGACTCAATATCCGCTCATCGCCATAAACTCCGCCGTTGAGAAAGCTCTGGGCGAAAACCGCCAGGTCGTCCACCGTGGAGAACAGCCCGGCGTGTCCGGCTACTCCCCCCATCAGGGCGGCATTGCCATCGTGAACGGAGCCGACCATCATCGTTCCATCAGGCAGGTCGCTACGCTTCTCTGCCCGGGTCGTTGCCGCCGCTCGCAGAGCCAAGCCCCCGCTGGGGTTGAAGGTTGTCTCGTTCATTCCCAAGGGCTGAAAAATTTCCTCTTCACAGAAGACATCGAGGGAGCGTCCGTCAACCCGCCGCACGACCTCGGCGAGGAGAATCATGTTCAGGTCGCTGTAGAGATACCGCGCGCCGGGAGAGTACTTTGGCTCCAGGGAGCAGATCTCGGCGATGACATCGTCGTAGTCGGAGCAGCTTTTAGAGAAATCGCGCCAGGCGGGCAGTCCACTGGAATGACTGAGCAACTGCCGCAGGGTGATGTCGCCCTTGCCCTTCTCGCCAAAGTTGGGGATGAAGTACGCCACTGGCTGGTCGAGGCGGAACTCGCCCCGCTCCAGCAGAATCATCATCGCCGTCGAGGTCGCCACCACCTTGGTCAGGCTGGCAAGGTCGAAGACGGTGTTCACCTTCATCGGGCGGGGGGTCGGCTCGACCTCCGCCATGCCGTACGCCTCGCGCCAGACGATGTTCCCGTGGCGGGCGACGAGCAGCACCACGCCGGGCATCCGTCCGGTATCCAGCAGCTCGTCCACCAATCCATCGAGGCGAGCCAGCCGCTCCGGATCCATCCCGACCTCTTCGGGGCGGGCGGTGGAGAGCAGCGGACCAGCCTCACCAGCACCGAGGGTGGTCAGCAAAATCGCCACAAGGGCAAGCCCAAAAATAAAATAGCGGAGAAGGTTCCCTTTGTCGTTGCTCATCTTGTCGTTACTCATCAAAGTTTCCGTCAAGTGAAGATACTGGTGAAATGGGCTAGAAACTTGCTAAAAACAGGTGGTTTTGCTCGCGAAAAGGTAGAAGTCATTCAACCACGGTAGATGTTCTTCCTATGATAGCTGATGAAAGAGGGATCTGGAGTAAATCTCGACGGCAGGGTAATAGATTTACCATCATATGGTGTGAAGAAACGATCGTTGTGGAGAGTTTTCGCCAGTTCTTGCGATACTAATAGCTCCAACTCATCCGAAAGGGAGATTAAACCAACATCAAAGGCTTTATCGTGAAGGGCGTTGAGGCAGAGTCCATTGCGGGGATTAGTCCGATTGTGTTCATCCCTTGACCACGGAACGATATGCCCAGCGATAAGAAGCTGAGGGTTGGTAATGCCCGTTACGCAGCAGGTGAAGTTGTACGAGGCGAGAACGGTTTGTCGAAAGAAGTGTTGATTGACCCTTGTTTTTACAACTCGTTCTCTACTCACGCCCGCCGGAATATCCAACTCTTCCCCGTCGGGCAGTTTATTTTTCGAGAGCCTTGCCACCGCCAGTTCACTTTCGTAAGCAAGTTTATCCCAATTGGCGTAGAACTCATCCCAAACGCTTCTATCCAACGCGCTTACGTTTGACGCGCCTTTTCGTGGAAGCGAGGGGTCAAGATGGGCGAAGTTGGCGAGTTTGTAGCTTATCGCACCAGGGGTTCTATCTATCTGCTGGGAAAGCTTAATTATCGCCGGATTGGTCTGATGAATCTTACCAAAGGGAGTTTTACAATACAGATTGACCGCCAAGATGAGTTCTTCTTTGCTCCAACCTCTCCTTTTGACCATTCTTTCCCCTAAATAGTCCAACTACCGCATTTTTTGATAGATGAGGAACAGAGCTAGAACGCACCTCTGCTGAAAAAAGACCCACCGTTGAAGTGGGTCTATTATCTACAACGATGCGGGTTAACGCAATGACTATGTTCGGCTAGGCTTCGATCTTTTCGACGAGGTAGCCGAGGGCGTCGGAATCCGTCGCCGCCAGGTCGGCCAGTACCTTGCGGTCGAGCTGAATGTCGGCAACCTTCAGGGCGTGGATGAAGCGGCTGTAGCTCTTGTATCCGTGCGCCCGCACTCCGGCGTTGATCCGGGTGATCCAGAGGCGACGGAAGGCTCCCTTGCGCTTGCGACGATCGCGGTAGGAGTATTGAAGAGCCTTGGTTACCGCGTCTTTAGCGGTGCGGAAAAGTCGGCTGCGCCCGTGCTTGAATCCTCTGGCGCGAGCCAGGACTTTCTTACGACGGTTGCGAGAAGCAACATTGTTAATTGCGCGTGGCATACTGTTCTCCTAAAAACTTCGTCGGCTCCGCCCAGCGGATACCGTTAAATCCCAGGAATCTGTAAATCTCCCCAAAAAACCCGCCCGGCTAACCCGGTTAGGTCTGAATCATCCGCTTGATGCGCTTGACATCGCCACGAACGGTAATCAGCGTTGACTTACGCAGGCGGCGTTTGCGGTCGGCAGACTTTTTGGTCAGAATATGGTTGCAGTTGGCCTGATGCCGCTTGACCTTGCCCTTTTTGGTAAGGGAGAAACGCTTGGCGGCAGCCCTGACTGTCTTCATCTTTGGCACAATGGCTCCTTGTAACGAAAAGGGCGTTCCGCCCTGCATAACGATTATTTCCAGCGCAGCTTCTTTGCGAAGCGCAACCTCTGAGGGCGGGCAGTATGCCTCACCAAGCCCCCTCGTGTCAAGTACCAGCTCAGCAACGCGGTGCGTTGCATCACAGACTCGCGGCAAAAGCTGGTTAACGCTTTACATACGCCACCACGGTCTACTCGGTGGCGGCTTCGTCGGTGGTTTTCGCTTCGGGTACGTCAACATCCTCAACGTCCTCGACATCAGCGTCGTCGAGAGTTTCTACTTCGGGTGCTTCCGTGTCCTCGGTAACTGCTTCATCGGGGGTTGCGGCTACTTCAGAGGGAACCGCCTCATCGGAGGATTCGAGCTTACCAGCGGCTTCTCTGGCAGAGTTCTCCTCCCGCTCCTTTTCGGCTTTTCTTTCTTCGGCAATTTCCTTGAAGTGATCGCCCGGTGTCAGCACCATCGTCATAAAGCGACCTTCGCGGCGAGGCTTCTGCTCCACCACGACCTTGTCGCCAAAGTGTTCGATAATCCGCAACAAAATATCCCGCCCGATTTCCGGGTGGGTGTTCTCGCGCCCCCTGAACATGATCGTAACCTTGACCTTGCTCAGTTTGCTCAGGAAACGATCGATGTGGCTGACCTTAAACTGGTAATCGTGTTCACCAGTTTTCGGACGGAGCTTGATTTCTTTCATCGAGAACTTGTGCTGCTTTTTACGAGCCTCGTGTTCGCGCTTCGACTTTTTGTACTGGTACTTGCCGTAATCGATGATCCGGCAAACGGGAGGACGACCATTAGGAGAAACCTCCACCAAGTCCAGCCCCTTCTTGCCAGCCAGATCCAGTGCCTCCAGGGTGCGCATAATCCCAATCTGCTCACCATTTTCACCGATAACACGAACCTCGCGCACGCGAATCTGACGATTGATCCGCGTCCGATCCTTCTGCTGACCTCTACTGGCTATCTTGCACCTCCAGGACGGAATATCCAGTATTTCAAACTACACTAAACAAAGGCGCAGGCATTATCCCACGGAATGGCAAGAGAGTCAACCAGCTTAAAGCTGGACATAGACTCGCGCGAATGGGCAATTACGTTCTAAGCGTTATTCCCGCGCCTGACCGCTCCCGCTGGTCGCTTCCCACGGAATGGCAGAGTAGTCAAGCCAGCGTGTTTTTGTAGGGGCGAAGCTTGTCTTCGCCCTTTGTTTAAGCCATGACAAATCTTGCGGGCCGACCTAAAGGTCGGCCCCTACGTAACACCTTGTGAGATTTAACGACATCGTCATTTCATGCCACAGGAGCGGACCAATTCATATTGGTGTCCTACCACCAGATGAACATAAGCGAGGGTACGGCACGCCGTACCCCTACGGTTACTCAACTGGCAGTTTGCGAGTACGTACTTCTTTCGCCAGCTTCTCCGTCAGCTCTTTGATGCTCAGGTCGCCGAGGTTCTGTCGTCCCCGGGCACGGAGGTTAACCGTTTTCGTCTCCTGCTCCCGCCCACCAACGACGAGGAGGTAGTTAACATGCTCGGTTTCGGCGTGAGCCACCTTGGCACCGAGCTTGTTGTTGCTGGTGTCCACGGTAACCCGCTTCAGCCCGGCGGCGTGGAGAGCCTGCTGCACCTCTTCGGCGTAGGCGTTCTGCTCGTCGCTGACCGGAAGAATCCGCGCCTGCTCCGGTGCCATCCAGAGGGGGAACTTCCCGGCGAAGTGTTCAATCAGAATGCCGATGAACCGCTCGAAGCTGCCGGTAATCGCCCGGTGAACCATGACGACCTTGTGCCGCTTGCCGTCTTGTCCGACGTACTCCAGGTTGAACCGCTCCGGGAAGTTGAAGTCCACCTGGCAGGTTGAGGTTTGCCACCGTCGTCCCAGAGCGTCGGTAACGTGGATGTCAATCTTCGGACCGTAGAAGGCACCGCCGCCCTCGTCAACTACGTAATCCAGCCCCTGACTTTCCAGAGCGTTGACCAGAGCCGAGGTTGCTTTCTCCCAGACAGCGTCCTCACCCATCGCGTTATCCGGCTTGGTAGAAAGGTCGAAGGTCATCTTCAGCCCGAAGACCCCAAGAAGGTCTTGAGCGAAGCGGACAACACCGATAATCTCTTCTTCCAACTGGTCAAGACGACAGAAGATGTGGGCATCGTCAATTGTGAAGCCGCGCACCCGCATCATCCCGTGGAGTACCCCGGACATTTCGTTGCGATAGACCGTGCCGTACTCGTAGTAGCGAATCGGCAGCTCGCGATAGGAGTGCAGCCCGTGCTTGAAAATCAGCACGTGTCCCGGGCAGTTCATCGGCTTGATGGCGTACTCGGAGTCATCCCCCGCCAGTTTGGCGAAGAACATCTTGTCTTTGTAATGCTCGTAATGGCCGGAGATTTTCCACAGCTCGCTTTTGAAGAGGTGGGGCGTGGAGACCAGCTGATAGCCACGCTGCTGGTGCATCTCGTGACCAAGCTGCTCGATTTCGTGGCGCAGCACCGCTCCGGCTGGGTGATAAAGCACCATCCCCGGTCCGTGGTTCTCCGCTACGCTGAATAGCTCCATCTCCGCGCCGATTTTACGATGGTCGCGCCGCTTCGCCTCTTCAATCCGCTCCAGATACTCGGTAAGCTGCTTCTTCTTCGGGAAGGAGACTCCGTAAATACGGGAGAGCATCGGTCGTTTTTCATCGCCACGCCAATACGCCCCGGCAACGGAGAGCAGCTTGACCACGCCGATTTGCTTCGTCGAGGGCAGGTGCGGTCCTTTACAGAGGTCAACGAAGTCGCCGCTCTGGTAGAAGCTGATCTCCGCGTCCGCTGGCAGGTCGTCTATCAGCTCGACCTTCAGGGATTCGCCCCGCTTCTCCATCTCTTTGCGGGCTGCGGCGCGATCTATCTCTCGGCGTTCCAGGGACAGGTCGGCTTTAATCAGCTCGCGCATTTTGTTCTCAATGGCGGCGAGATCGTCTTCAGTAAACGGTTTATCGGTAAGGAAGTCGTAGTAGAAGCCGTTGGAAATTGCCGGGCCAATACCGAAGCGAACGGCGGGGAATAGCTCCCGCACAGCGGTAGCCAGCAGGTGCGCCGAGGTGTGCCAGTAGAACTCCTTCCCTTCGGGGTCGTCGAACCTGACCAGGCGGAGGTCATGTTCGCCCGACTCGATTGGACGATGTAAGTCCCATAGCTCTTCGTCAAGCACCGCTCCGACGACGGAGCGAGCCAATCCTGCACTGATGCCCTCGGCAACCTCGATGGGTTTGACTCCGGCGGGGTACTCTTTGACCGCGCCATCGGGAAAGCGTAATTTGATTTTGTTGTCTGACATGGAAAATCCTTTTGCGGAAACTTGCGAACCACCACAATTCCGCAAGGGGCTGAAGCCCCTTGTCTGGGGATTGTTCGCGCGTGGTGTTGAGACAAGGGGTTTTAACCCCTTGCGAAAAAATGTAACGGAGCGACCAGCGGGAGCGTGTCCGTGGGAGTAATCCGCTGGTATTCAGCACGGTTATTCGCGAGACTAAAAAACCTGCGACGCGGGTCGCAGGCGCGTCGGTAAAGCAACGTGTATCAGGTAGTTGTGGCTGTGATAGTCAAGGGAAGAATTCTCAGGAAGGTGATGTGCCGCCCCACTGAGCCTGCTGCCACCAAAGCTGAAAATCCTGAAGCCACCTTAAATCTCCTGAGCAAATCTCATAGTTGAGGAATGTTCCTCAGGTACAAGTATGCTAGAATATAGCGAGCTTGCTGGTAAATGTCAAGTTCTCTAACTGGGTTGTGGCTTTGACAACACAAAAACTCGCGGTTTTATTTCTGCTCATTCTTAGTCTCTCGGCTGTGGCACTGCCCACGGTGGAGCTGGACGCTGCCTTCGACGGCGAGACGGTGAGCGGTAGGGCAACGCTGACCCTGACCGCCGCTGGCTCCACCGACGAGCTGTGGCTCTATCTGCCTGCCAATCGGGACTCCGACGAGAGCTTCCGCCAACCTGTGGAAGAGCTGTACCTCTTCGCGACAAATGAGGGCGGACGCTATCCCTTCAATCCACCGCTGAATGTTAGCTCCCTGATGGTGAACGGTGAGCCGATTGAGGATTACTCAATCGACGGCATCAGGCTACGGATTCCACTCACGGAGTCGCTGACCGTTGATGAGGCAATAACGGTAACGCTGGAGTTCAGCGTTAGAGTGCCGGAGTTCCGCCAGCACTGGGGCAGTGGCGAGGGCTACACGGTTCTGGCGGGTTGGCATCCCCAGCCCTGGCCTCTGGACGAAGATGGCGAGTACCTCAACGCGAATGCGCTGCCCTGGGCGGTCTTTCCGGCAGCGTTGACCGACTATCGCTGGCGACTGAACATACCCGACGGCTGGTGGCTTGCCAGCGGACGAAGCGACGACTTCAGTGAACGATGCTGTCGAGGGCTGGACTTGCTGCTGCTTGCCGAGGAGAACCTGAGCGGGGTTGATGAGGAAATCTGGGGTGGGCAGTCGGTGAAGCTGATTGACCTCACCGCCGGAGCGGGACGGAAGAGCAACAGCGAGATGGGTTTCATTGACGCGCTGCTGGGAGCTTCCGGTGCCGGAGACCTCCACCTGATTCGCGAGGGTTGGGATCGTTACTCGGACTGGTTCGGTCCGCTGGAGCGTGGGCTGACCGTGGTTACCTGCGATGCTCCGATCTACGGCGTGGAGTGCTACGACGGTCTGCTGTTGCTGGGCGCGGTGGATAAGCCGCCGATAGTCCTGGCGGACAAGCTGGTTTATCTGCGGCAGTTGGCACTGCAATGGTTCTGGGCGGCGGGAGATGTCAACAGCTTCGAGACCCCCTTCCTCAGCGAGGGACTGGCTCACTGGGCGGCCCGGCGGGCGTTGCTCGATATCAAAGGCGCGGGCAGAGACCTCATCCCCGTGGAGCTGCTGGGTATCGATCAGGACATCCTCTCCCGCACCCTGCGCCACGATTTTCTGCACTCCGGTCAGCATCAGCCAGCGTTGGCGGCTGCAACTGGGTTCGACCAACCCCTGACCTATCACGTTGGAATCCGGGAGCAGGGGAGTCAGGCTCTCATTGAGTGGAGCCGCCGCTGGAGCGAGGATGAACTAACCGCAGCGGTGCGGGATTATCTGCAAGGCGACCTGGCAACCACCGACGGACTGTTCACCGCCCTGGCAAACAGGGTCGGTGGCGAGCCGACGATGGAACTACTCACCGCCCTCGGCGGAGAGGCTTCGGCTTATGTCGTTGGCGAGACGCTCCTTGAACCCAACGAGGTCGAGCCACCAGCATTTGAGTTCCGCATCCTCCCCGATGCCCTCGACCCGGAGGCGTGGACACTCTTCTTTACTCCCTACCCCTGGGTGGAGCCGGACGGAAGCTGGACTCTCGGCGGCGCGCTCTGGGGACGGAGGGGGATTCACCTGCTGCCCCTGGAGATATGGGGCAACGATGACCTCTTCCTCGTCGGCAGCTACAACACCACCCACCACAACGTCAACCTGCTGGGGCAGTTCTCCACCCGCCTCGACGAGGCTCTGCCCTTCTGGCGGATTGGTCTGGCTGGCTATACACGCCACGACGAGACCGGGGCTACCCTGCTCTCCAGCTTCAAGTTCGGCTCTCATATCGGACGCGCCCCGGCGGCGAAGCTCTCCGCTGGGTTTAACTACGCTCACCTGACCTGGGGACGACCGGACAGAGCCTTCACCCCCACGGGCTGGGAGGGACGCCAGCTCTCCTTCTTCCTGAAACTCTATCTGGACGGGCGCAGCAGGCTGGGTGGCGGCGAGCTGCTGGCTCATCTGGAGCTTGCCACCGACCCCTTCCCCGAACGCGACCCGGAGCATCCGGCGATTGAATATGCTAAACTGCTGCTGACGGCGCAGGAAGAGCTGCGGATTGCTCCCTGGCTGCGGACTCGGTTGCGATTCTCCGTTGGGCAGATTGTGGGTGAAGCCCCCCCGCAGCGTCAGCTTGAACTGGGCGAGAAGTCCGCCCCCTATGAGTATTACCTGATCAAGCAGCCGATTGACGTTAACATGCGCGGCTATTCCTCACGCAATCTGGTCGCCGATGCCGTAACCTGTCTGGCGGCGGAGCTGGTCTTCCCCATCGGCGGGCCGCTGGAACCAGCTATTTTCTACGACCTCGGTGCTTACGGGGACAAAGCAACTGACCTGCTGACCACGCCGGATCTGTGGCTCCAGTCCGCCGGACTGGCTCTCCGCCTCAACATAACCTCCACGGTCTTTGCCGAGCTTAACCTGCCGCTCTGGGTTAATCATCCCTGGGATGACGGGGGCGAGCCGTACCCTGACAAATGGGATCTGCGCATTGACTTCGATGTCCGGGCGAGTTTCTAGGACGGGTTTTACCTGCTACGACTCAGATTAACTGGATAAAGTTGACAAAGAAAAAAATCCTCCTTGTCGCGACAATCTTCCCCTGGCCGCCTATCGGCGGGGCGTTGAGCAAGCTATTCTACCTTCTGCGCGAGGTCAACCAGCATCACGAGGTTGACCTGCTGCTCTTTCCCCGGGAAGCCCCCACCGAAGAGCAACTGGCTGGTCTGCGACCTCACTGTGGAAAACTTGAGGTGATACCCTTCGACCCCCGGATGTCCCGGCTGCGCCTGCTCCGCTATTTCCTTGGCTCACTTCCAATTTCGTCTCGTCGCTATCTGGATTCTCCCATTCGTCAGGAAACCACGCGTCGGCTACGAGAGGGCGACTACGACCTGCTCCACGTCGAAGGCAATATCCCCGGACAGAGTCTCTATGACCTGCGCTTTCCCAAGTTGATCGTTCCCCACGATGCCTACTTCAGGAAGTTTCAGAGCGAGTTGCTGATTCTTCCGTTGTTGAAACGTCCAATCTACTTTTGGGAGATGCTCAAACATCGTCGCCACGAACCATTCCTCTACAGTTACTTTAACCTCGCCAGCCTCTGTACCGAGGTCGATGCCCAGGCGTTGCGGCGGCTCAATCCCAGCCTGGAAACAGGAGTGGTTTCCAACGGCGTTACTCTGTCGGAGTGGACTCCACAGCCAGCGGCAGAAGAATACCCCAGCCTGGCGTTCTCCGGTTCCTACAGGTATCCACCAAACGAAGAAGCGGCGCGGATTCTGTTAGCCGAGATTGCCCCGCGTCTGCGGCGGCGTTATCCAAAACTAGCCGTCTTCATCATCGGCGATGCTCCCACGGAGAGACTGCGTCGAATTGCCGCCAGTCATCCCGGCAACGTTATCACTGGCAGAGTGGAATCGGTGAGTCAGTGGATTGCCAAAGGTAGCGTCTATTGCAGTCCGCTGCAACAGGGAACCGGCTTTAAGAACAAGGTTCCCGAAGCCTGGGCAATGAAACGCCCGCTGGTTGCTACTCCGAAGACAATGGAGGGGATTGACTTCGTCCCCGATCGCGACGCGCTGGTGGCTGAGTCAACTGAAGGAATTGTTAACGCCTGCGATGCGCTCCTGCGGAGCGAGAGCCTGCGAGTTCGTCTGGGAGAGTCTGGACGACGGCGGGTTGAGGAACGCTACAACTGGCCGCTGCTCGCCAAAGACTTGTTAGCCCTCTACGAACAGGTGTTAGAAAAGCACAATTACTAATTCGATCAAGGTTTGTTGATGCCAGGTTCTTCCTCCCAGTCTTCCCGGTCTCTTCGCCAGCGGTTTGCCGCAGGACGCTATCGGCTAAGTCAGCTTGGTCAAAGTGTGCTGGAGCTGGCTCGAAAGCACCGCGAGCTTACCGCCGGGTTGCTCCTCGTGCTGGCATACTTGGTGCTGGTACAAGTCCTCCACCAACCGATAATCGTATTGCCTGCCTTAGTCATTGCCGTCCTCACGTTTCTCCTTTTTAACCGTTATCCTTACGCCGCCTTTATTGGCTTGGTTATAGTCATTCATCTATTTCACTACTCCTCCGTTGGCTCCTCAGGAATATCGGTTTCGTTTTTATACGGTCT
>SWBW01001804.1_pt1 | contig 15143 bp, 12 predicted proteins | sample 4693041 | NCBI WGS metagenome assembly SWBW01 (sample SAMN10267271, study PRJNA491770) | bioreactor metagenome | isolation source: DHS bioreactor inoculated with marine methane seep sediment | place: Japan: Omine Ridge, Nankai Trough | collected 2006-05-06 | reverse complement strand
AGGAGAGTTACATCCATGAAAAACCTTCTCTGAGTTACGTTTTGAGAGCCGCTTTGGCGATGGCGGCAAAACTCTCCGGCTTCAGGCTTGCCCCACCGACCAGAACACCGTCGAGGTCGGGCTGGCTCATCAGTTCCGCCGCGTTTGCCGGCTTGACCGAGCCACCGTACAGAATGGGAACGGTTGAGGCGACTTCTCCCAGCTTCTCAACAAGGAGGCTCCGCAGGAAGGCGTGAGCCTGCCGGGCAATCTCCGGCGTGGCAGTCAATCCGGTTCCGATAGCCCAGACTGGCTCGTAAGCAACGACTGTTGCTGCCAGAAGCTCGGCGGGCAGCTTTCCGAGGCTTCCTTCAAACTGCTCGCGAAGCACCCGCTCCGTGGAGCCGGATTCCCGCTGCTCCTGTTTCTCACCAACGCAGAGAATCGGCTTCAGTCCCAGTTCATGAGCCAGCACCAGCTTGGTATGGATCAGCTCGTCGTCCTCAGCAAAGACATGCCGTCGCTCGGAATGCCCCAGCAGAACGTGGGTAACGCCGAGATCGAGGAGCATCTCACCGGAGGTCTCTCCGGTAAAGGCTCCTGAGCAAACAGAGTGCATGTTCTGCGCCCCGACAAAAACGTTACTACCAGAGAAAGCCTCCACCGCCGCCGGCAGGGCAGTATCGCTGGGACAGAGCAGCAGCTCAACGCCTTCCAACTTCCCGACCTCGGCAAGAAAACGCCGGGCGTAATCGCCCACCTGGCTCGGCAGCAGATTCATCTTCCAGTTTCCGGCAACCAGCTTTTTCATAGTTCCTCCACAGGAAACAGCGTAATCAGACAATTCCAATTTTGCAGATATGTTAACACAACTTGCCGAGGAATTATCCGTTGACTCCCTCGCCCAGCATTACTATACTGCCCGTCGAGGTGAAGTGCGACAATCCATTCAACTATCCGGGAGGTGTATCGTGGCTGTAGATCTACGCGGGCGCAATCTGCTGTCTCTGAAAGATTTCACTACTGAGGAACTCTATCAGCTTATCGAAACGGGCTACCAGTTGAAGCTGGAGAACAAGCGGGGTCAACTGCACCCGCTGCTGGCTGGCAAGACCCTGGGAATGATCTTCCAGAAACCCTCGCTGCGTACCCGGGTCAGCTTCCAGATCGGGATGGCGCAGCTCGGTGGTCAGGCAATCTACCTCGGTCCCGAAGACATTAAACTCGGCAAGCGCGAGACCACCGAGGACATCGCCATCGTCCTCTCCAGCTACGTTGACGGAATCATGGCGCGTACCTTTGAACACAAAACCGTTGCCGACTTGGGCGAATACTCCAACGTCCCCGTTATCAACGGTCTGAGCCAGTGGACTCACCCCTGCCAGGCACTGGCGGATTACCTGACAGTCTGGGAAAAGAAACGCCGCTTCGACGGTCTGAAGTTGGTCTTCTTTGGAGACTTCAACAACGTCGCCCGCAGTCTTATCTTCGGCGGAATCAAGCTTGGAGTCAGCGTAACCGTCGCCTGCCCGGCGGAGACCCTTAACGACAAACCCGCCGAGGAGTACGCCGATGTCATCGCCTGGGCAAAAGAGGAAGGTCCGAAGTACGGAGCCTCCCTTACCGTCAGCCACAACGCCCGCGAGGCAATCGAGGGTGCCGACGTGGTTTACACCGATGTCTGGGAGTCCATGGGTGAAAAGGGAACCAAGTCCAAGGACATCTTCCGCCCCTTCCAGCTCGATAAGAAGCTCTTTAAGTTGGCGAAGCCCGACGCTATCATCGAGCATTGCCTGCCCGCCATCTATGGCGAAGAGCTGACCTACGATGTCAGCCGACTGCCCAACTCGGTGATGTTCGATCAGGCGGAGAACCGAATGCACGCCCAGAATGCCGTCCTGACATCGCTGATCCACCCAGGCTATTAAGCAACGCCAGCTTGAAGCTGGCAACGCGGTGCGTTGCATCACAGGGCTGGTGCTTCGCACCAGAACACCTTGAACAATCCCGCTCCCGTTGGTCGCTCACAGATAACATTCCCCACAGGGGAAAGGTAACTACGTCTGTAGGGGCGAAGCTGGTCTTCGCCCTTTGTTGTATAAGAAAAGGGTACGGCATGCCGTACCCCTACAACGTCAAAATCTTGTAGATGTTGTCCCCTCTCCCCTCTGGGAAGGGGATTCATCCCACGGGTTGGGGTGAGGGGCAATTTGTAAACGGGAAGGCGTAATGCCCTCCCGTTTTGCATATCCATCGAGGTTGATTCTCGGCGTTGTTATTTAAAGCTGACGCTATCCAGGAAGGTGGTTACGGCACTGCGGAAGGCGGTTTCTTCATCACTGATGCAGTAGGCATCCACGAAGAATATCTGTCCTTCAAAGAGATACATTGTATCGAGATTGTAGAAGTCGTTGGTATCGTAGCTGTCGGTGTACTCCACGCCAGCGAAAAAGGCGGGAGCCGTGCCAACCTCGGAGTAGTCGCCGAAGGCGAGACCGTGTTCGCCGGAGGCTCCTTCGATGGTCTCAACCAGGCTGTTGTGGAGGTCGTCAAGGAGAGCCGCCGTGTCGCCGTCGTAGCCCTCCAGCAGCTCATCGTTACTCATGCCGATTTCTCCGCCAGCGTAAAAGTTGATCAGTCCGACCAGTTCTTCGCCGTCGAGCCAGGCGTAATAGTGGTCATCGGCACCCTCCTGGAAGTATTCCCAGTCGGCGGGTTCGTTAACCTCAACCTGGAATCCGGCAATGGGAAGGGTCGCGGCGAAGCTGAGTCCGGCGAGGACGAGGAGCAGGGCGGTTAGTTTCCGCATGTTGGACCTTTCGATTGTTGGGCAGTGAGCTTTCTAACAAAATCAAAGGGGCTAAAGCGAATGTCAATTGCCCGATTATAGCCCCTTGGGGGGCTTTTTTCCAGTTTTACGCGGGCAGATTTTCACGCCGAGGGTGGTTTTCTGTTCGCTGAGCCACCCCCTGAAATGATACTGCTACCTTGCTTGTTGTCCCGAAGGTTGGTAAACTCCCCCGTGTTGAGACTAATTCTACGGAGGCACGGTGGACTACAGCAAAACCGATTTTGATGAGATTCGCAACTGGGTTATTGGACTGGACAAAAAAGTTCCCCTTGCTACCGGGGAGAAACAGCAATACATCTTTCTTGATAACGCCGCCAGCACGCCGATTCTCAAGCCGGTTTCCGACAAGGTAAACGAGTTTCTGGGCTGGTATTCTTCGATTCACCGTGGAACAGGTTTTAAGTCCTCCGTGGCTACCCACGCCTACGAGGACGCGCGCGAGGTGATTCTCGACTTCGTCGGCGCTAAGGAAGAGACCCACACCGCCGTCTTTACGGTTAACACCACCGAGGCGATTAACAAGCTCTCCTGTTGTCTGCCTGTACCTGAAGATGCCGTGGTGCTGATTTCGCCGTTCGAGCATCACTCCAACGACCTCCCCTGGCGGCATCGGGCTGAGGTCGTCTTTTTGCCCCTTGACGAAAATGACCGGATTGACCTGGCGGCGACTGAAAAGTTGGTTAAGTCCCTCGCCGGGCGGCTCTTTTTAATCGCGATCAGCGGAGCGAGTAACGTTACCGGTCAGCTAACGCCAATCCACGAGCTGGCGAAGATTGCCCACGCCAACGGGGTGCGGATTTTAGTTGACGCGGCGCAGCTTGCTCCTCACGTGGCAATTGATATGACTCCCGCCGAGGCTGGCGCGCAGCTCGACTTCCTCGTTATCGCCGGACATAAGATGTACGCTCCCCTGGGCGGAGCCGCCCTGATTGGTCGTCTCGACGCTATGACCGAATGCAAAGTCGCCTGCCGTGGTGGCGGAACGATTCGGCTGGTTACCCGGGACAGAGTCGAGTGGGCACCTTTACCAGACCTTCTCGAAGCCGGAACCCCCAACGTGGCTGGCGCGGTTGCTTTGGCAGCGGCGGCTAAGACGCTGCGCTCCATCGGCTTTGAACGGATGCACCAGCGGGAGCAGAAGCTTACCCATCGTCTGCTTATCGGACTCAACGCCATCCCCGAAATCACCATCTACGGCTCGGCTGACCCCAACGCTCTTGACGACCGCCTCGGCGTTGTTACCCTCAATCTGAAGGGCTACGACCACGCCCTGCTGGCGGCGATACTCTCTTACGAAGCCGGAATCGGAGTACGCAACGGCTGCTTCTGCGCTCATCCCTTTGTTGCCGATCTGCTGGCGGTGGAGCCGAAGGAGTTCAGCCGCATTGCCACCAACATGCTGGCGGGCGACCGCAGTGAACTGCCTGGCATGGTACGCATCAGCCTGGGCATCTACAACAATGAAGCCGAGGTGGACAGCTTCCTCGATAAGCTCCGCGACCTGGCGGCGAACGGACCAAAGCTCAAATACACCCAGACGAAGTCCACCGGCGAGTATTTCCCTGAAAGCTACAAGCCCCGCCCGGAGGACTACTTTAGCATCTAACTCCGTCAGATTTTAAGGACAAGGGGCTTTAGCCCCTTGCGGATTTGTAACGTATTCTCTGTTTAACAAGGGGTTGAAACCCCTTGTCTTAAAGGCTTACGAAGAACACAAGGAACCCCATGCCTTCTCCAGCCAAAGAACATCGCGTTGACAGCCAGCGCATCGAGGGTGCTATCTTTAAGGAGCTTCGTCTGTTGGCGGACTCACGGGGCTTCCTGATGGAAATCCTGCGTGCCGACGACGGCGAGTATTTCAACTCGGAGCTACCCTTCGGGCAGACCTACGTTACCGCCTGCTACCCCGGCGTGGTTAAGGGCTGGCACGCTCACCAGTTCCAGCACGACCGCTTCTGCTGCCTCCACGGTCAGGCGAAGGTGGTTCTCTACGACGACCGCCAGTTGTCCCCCACCCACGGACTGCTCAACGAGTTCATCATGGGGCAGCTTAGTCCAAAGCTGCTGATCATCCCGCCGGGAGTGCAGCACGGCTTCACCGCCCTGGGGACGGAGACCGCACTGATCCTCAACATCCCCACCAAAACCTACAACTACGATGACCCCGACGAGCTGCGCCTCGATCCCCACAACAGCCACATCCCCTACGACTGGGGACGGATAGACGGCTAGGCAGCTTAAAACCGATGTTGCCTGTTGGTTAGGCGATGACAATGTAGGGCGGGGATTTTAATCCCCGCCGTTTTCTATGCCTCAATCTCGCCTCGGCAGCATCAAAACCACCCGTAAATGAGCCAACGAAGGAAAATGCCTTGTTGGCAGAAATCTCAATAGAGAGGACTTCTCAGAGCGGTCATAACCTCTGGGAATCACCTGTGTTACAAGTCAGCCGTTATTGAGATAAACTATTGACAAGCTCAGGTGGGGAGAGTAAGCTGCCTCCCTGTAGTGGCGATTCAGATGAAGTCTCTTATGCAAAAAAAAGCATATGGTGAGGGCTGAGAACACAGTCTTCTACAAAACCCAACAACCAAACCAGAAAGGGTGTCCTAGTGAAGAACTTTAACATTGTGATCATCGGCGGAGGCGCGGCTGGTGTTGCGGCGGCGATTTCGGCGAGTAACTCTAACCCCGGCAAAACCGTTGCTATCGTCAAGAAAGAAAAAATCACCCTGGTGCCTTGCGGCATTCCCTACATCATCAACCGCCTCGACTCGGTTGAGGATGACATCATGCCTGATACCGGACTGCTCAACCTGGGCGTTAAGTTTATCCACACCGAAGTGGTTGGTCGTAACGACAAAGTCCTCCAGCTTGCCAGCGGTGAGGAAGTCGGTTTCGAGAAGCTGATCATCGCGGTTGGTTCGATACCCGTTAAGCCTCCGATCAAAGGGATTGATCTGGAAGGCGTTTTTATTGTCAATAAGGACATAGACTACCTTCGCGGTTTGAGAGAAGCCGCCAAGAAGGCGAAGAAAGTCGTCGTTATCGGTGGCGGTTATGTGGGCGTTGAGTTTGCCGACGAGCTATTGGCCGATGGCAAGCAGGTCTCAATCTGCGAAAGATTCCCCAACCTCCTTCCCATGTCAATGGACCCGGAGTTCTCCGAGCTGCTTGAGGCTGACCTGAAGTTGCGTAAAGCCGACCTGAGACTGGGTGCATCCGTCTCCGAGATCGAAAAGCATGGCAAGGCGTTGAAGGTTAAGTTCGCCGACGGTGCCGAGATTGAGACCGACATGGTGCTGGTCTCCGTTGGTGCCAGACCCAATGTCGGACTTGCCCAAAAGATGGGTCTCAAGGTGGACGAAGACCGTGGTATTCTGATTGATGAGTACATGCGAACCTCCGAAAAAGACATCTTTGCGGCGGGGGACTGTGTCGTAAAGAGTTGCTGTTGCACTGGCAAGATCCAGACAATCATGCTTGCATCGACGGCTTGCGCCCAGGGACGACTGGCGGGAGCCAACATTTACTCCATCAAGGTAGTAAGGACTTTCAGCGGGGTGCTTGGGACTTTCTCCACCAAGATAGGAAAGATGGCTTTTGGTGCTTCCGGTCTGAACGAGAGGCAGGTAAAAGAAATCGGGATGGATTACGTGGTAGGTACCGCCGAGGTGCCGGACAGGCATCCTGGTAAGTTTAAGGATACCACCAAGCTCTTCGTCAAGCTCATCTACGCTCGCTACTCCCACACCCTGCTGGGTGGTCAGGTCAAGGGTGGAGATTCCGTTGGCGAGCTGGTAAACGTGCTGGCAGTGATGATCCAGAACAGAATGACGGATATGGAAGTTGACGCTTTGCAGATTGGAACGCACCCGCTGCTAACTTCCTCGCCCGTCGTGTACCCAGTTATCAAAGCGACAGCGGATGCCATTGTAAAGTGGTTTAAGTAGCCAATTTGAGGAATAACATTGCCTGTTGATTAGGCGATGGCAATGTAGGGGCGAAGCTTGTCTTCGCCCTTTTGCTATTCCATTGTTGATAGGTTTTCCCCTTGACAACGGTAAGTAGTGAAACTAGACTGCACCACGGTAAGGTAATCAGACCTTACTAAGTGTACTTTACTCTGGTTGGAGGAACGATGAAGAAACTACTAATGACCATTCTGCTTGTAGTCGTGTTTATATTTCTAGCTGGTTGCGCACCAACTGGTAGTGGTAATAGCGGCGAGGATGTCGTTGGTTCTTTTGAGTGGGCGCGGAAGATTGCTGAGGAAGTACGCGATGCGGAGCTGCCGAATGCTACCTGTTACTATATCGTAAGTTATTCGGTAGATAATACTGGAATAATCAGCGAGGATAGTACCTGGCAACTGAGCTTTGAACGGACAGAAGGTGAAGATTACGGTTTAACGGTTGCCGTTTACTATAACGGTGAAACAGAGATTGGCTATTACTCTGACTACGACCGGAACGAACTGCCGCACTACAGCAACGGCAAGGTTTCAAACTGGTTTAATATTGCAGATGAGGCTGTCAATGCAGATACCCTTGATTACGACACGCACTGGCTAGCCTGTGTAGATGACCCCGATAATAGGTACGAAAGTGCTGACTTTGTTGTCGCCATTGCTTACGTGGATACGTACAATGGTATGGTAGCAATGGTTGTTATGAACGCCAATACCGGTGAGGTGCTGGAGGTACAGCCGTAGGCTGCTAGTACTTGCTTGAAAGTAAGGATGGGGGAGGCTGCGGTCTCCCTTTTTTTGTACCTACAAGCCTACCCTCATCCTCCGCTGCCCTTAGTTCCCTCAATGTGTTAACATCCGTTGACAGGCTGGACAACTCTAACAGCCAGTTACACTTAGAGGAGTATTGTGAAGGGAATTATTCTCGCTGGTGGACTGGGGACGCGCCTCGACCCCCTCACCCGGGTTACCAATAAGCACCTCCTGCCAGTGTACGACAAGCCGATGATCCACTACCCCCTCGGCGCGTTCATCGGCGCGGGCATCACCGACATCCAGATCGTTACCGGCGGCAAAAACGCCGGACATTTTCTGGAGCTTCTCGGCAACGGCCACGAGCTGGGGCTGCCCCACCTCAACTATACCTATCAGCAGGGCGAGGGCGGCATAGCCGATGCCCTGAGCCTCTGCGAACACTTCGCCGCCGGAGAGAAAATCTGCGTCATCCTCGGCGATAACATCCTCGAAAAAAGCATCGCTCGCCAGGCACAGGCGTTTGAGAAGCAAAAGGACGGCGGGCGGATTCTCCTCAAAAAAGTCCCCGACCCTGAACGCTTCGGCGTGCCAGTTTTCGACGGTGAGAGGCTGGTTGCAATCGAGGAAAAACCAACTCAGCCGCAGAGCGACTACGCCGTCATCGGGGTCTATTTCTACGACAGCACCGTCTTCGACTTCATCCGTGGACTTTCCCCCAGCGCGCGGGGCGAGCTGGAAATCTCCGATGTCAACAACCTCTATCTGAAAGCCGGAAAGCTGGAGTACGACTACGTTGATGGCTGGTGGAGCGATGCCGGAACCTTCGATTCTCTCCAGAGCGTCGGAACCCTCGTCCGAGAGACCGGGGCGAATAATCCTCTTTAGAGCATGAAACCATTCCTCACAGTCAGGAACCTGACGCGGGACTACCACGGCGGTCCGGTGGTGGTGCGCGCCCTGCGCGGCGTTGACCTGACCGTCGCCCCCGGTGAGATCGTCGCCCTCTCCGGCCCCTCCGGTTCCGGCAAGACCACTCTGCTCAACCTCATCGGCGGGCTGGACTCCCCCACCAGCGGCACCATCACCGTGGACGATATCGAGCTTGCCAACCAGAGCGACCGCGCCCTCTCCGGTTACCGCAACCGCGCTGTGGGCTTCGTCTTTCAGAATCACAACCTCCTCCCCCACCTCACCGTGGTAGAGAACATCGCCCTGCCCCTTCTGGTCGCCGAAGTACCCTACGCCGCCGCCCTGGAGACCGCCGCCGAGGTTCTCGACTGGGTCGGACTCAAAGACCGTCGAGACTTCCGCCCCAGTGAACTTTCCGGTGGGCAGGCCAGTCGAGTGGCTCTGGCGCGCGCTCTGGCGGGGCAGCCAAAGCTTCTCCTCGGCGACGAACTCACTGGCAACCTCGACTCCGTCGCCGGAGAGGTGATCCTCTCTCTCATCCGCCGCCGGGTAACCGAAACCAACATGACCGCCCTGATTGTCTCCCACGATCCCGCCGTCGCCAACTGGGCCGACCGCACCCTCCATCTCCACGACGGGCGGCTTGAAGCTGGACATACTTTCTCGGATACACTAAACGACTGATAACTCCCGTTGGTCGCTACGGGTTAACTCGGCAACAACAATGTAGGGCGGGGATTTTAATCCCCGCCGTGGAAATCAGTCGTAGTAGGGTATTCTTGTGCAAGTTCACTCTTCCAGAGTAGATGGACTTTGTCCATCTCGCGGGCGGGTGTGGACACCCGCCCCTACAAAGGCAAAATCACAACGGCAATACACAACGGAAAAACCACGCTGCCAGGAGATAAAAATACCCTTCACCCCTGGGGTGAATAGAATAGATACCACCGCCGCTACGTATTAGCCCTCTTTACTCACTGGAGAACACTTGAAACGAACTCTTTATCTTCTTGCCGCTCTGATTATCCTGCTCGCTCTGACTGGCTGTCGGAGCGAAATCCCTCAGCCGGAGATTGAGATCATCTCTCCTATCGAGGGTGAGCTGCTGACCGAGGACTCCTCGCTGACCTTCACCGTAACCGCCCCGGAGGGTGTGCTGGAACAGGTCGAGGTCTCGGTGGACAACAAGCCAGTCCAATTTAAGGATGTCGAGCTGCGCCGCTTCGCCCGCTTCAGCGTCCCCCTCCCCCTGGCTACGCTGGGTAACGGCGAGCATCTGCTGACGATTCAGGCTCTGGCAACCGAAGACGAGAGCCACTCTCTGGCATTTGCCGAACGACGCTTCCGCTCCGAACTCCCTCCGGCGGAGTTGAAGAGTATCAGCCTATCGCCGGATACCGTTCCCCAGGGGCAGCCGATTACCATTGACGTTGTCTTCACCGGAGAGGTGAAGTCGGTTACTGGCGAGTTGTTCGACAGGCAGTTTCCCTTTTACCCCACCGAGGAGAACCGCTGGCGTGCTTTGGCTGCCTGTCGCCTCTTCGCCGAGCCGGGGAGCAATCAATTCCACCTTACCTTCACCGACCTAGCCGGAGTTGAGCATACCGAAGCCTACAGCTTTGCCGTGGAGGACGGCGACTTCCCCAGCTATCACATCGTCCTTTCAGAAAGTGCTGGCAGCCGCCTGAATCAGGAAACCATTGAGCGGGAGAGCGCGCGGACTAACACCGTGGTGCGGGAGTTCTCCCCGGAGCAACTCTGGGAGCCGGGACCCTTCCTGCGCCCCGTTGAAGGCGGACGGTTCACCAGCCCCTTCGGTCAGCGGCGTACATTCTCCACCGGAGGCAGCTCCTCACACATCGGAACCGACTTCGGTGGCCTGCCCACGGGAAGCCCCATTATGGCTGTCGCCAGGGGGAAGGTCGTGATTTCCGAGGAGCTGATTATCCGGGGGGACTTCGTCTGTATCGACCACGGGCGCGGACTCTTCAGTCTCTACAATCACCTCAGCCGCCGCGACGTAACGGTGGGACAGATGGTTGAAGCCGGAGATGTCATCGGACTTCTCGGCGAGACCGGAGTTGCCACCGGGCCGCACCTTCATCTGGAAATACGTCTGGCATCCTGGGCGGTAGATCCGATGACTTTCCTCGGCAACCCACCAAGCTACAAGTAGGCAGCTTAAAGCAACCTTCTAGGCGGACAATCAGATAGATTTTGATGTTGTAGGGGCAGGCCTATGTGTCTGCCCTTTTGTGTAATATGATATGTTTTGTAGGGGCCGACCTTTAGGTCGGCCCGCAAATTACAGAAAGGGCAACCACAGGGGGTTGCCCCTACAAAACCTTGAGGATGTTAGCCGTTATCCCCTCGCCCCTCTGGGGAGAGGGGCTGGGGGTGAGGGGCTACCGGCTAATCACCGCTCTCTTCGTAATTGCTTCTCCATCTACTTCCAGGCGGAGGAGGTAAACTCCCGTCGCGGCGACGGAGCTATCCCATCTGACCGAATGCCGTCCGGCGGTCTGTTCGCCAGAGACCAGAGTCTCAACAAGACGACCAGCAACATCGTAAATATGCAACTTCACTGTAGCATTCTGGGTCAACTCGTAGTGAATAGTCAGACTCTCATCAGCCGGGTTGGGGTAGGGATCGCTCAGAGCCAGCTCACTCACCATTCCCGGAACGACTACCTCACTCGGACCAAAGCGGCTGACTGTGCCGTCAAGCTCCGTAACCTCAAGGTAATAAGCGTATTCCACGCCCGCCTCGACGGAGACATCGAGCCAGCTAGTCGCCGAGCCAGAGAGTTCGCCGCTGAGAGCGACTGTGTCATTTTTGGTCAGTCCACGAAGAACGCTGACCGAGGCAGGTTCATCGCCCAAAATTGACCAACTCAGCAGCACGCCCTCGTCCTGGCTATTTGCTGAGAGGTCAACGGACTCTACGCCGACATAAGCCACCACATGGAACCACCAGTCGGTTTCCGTTGACCATATATCGTAGTTGCCACTCGAAGCGACAATCTTCCAGTAATAGGTGGTGTCGTTGTTAAGCTCGGCATCGCTGAACTGAAAACAAGAATCTGCCAAGCCTGTTATGGCTGAATAGTTAACAAAACTGGAATCTGTTGAATACCAAATACCGTAGCTAAGGTCGGGAGGACCCGTAGTATCTTCCCAGTCACAGAGCGGCCAGTCATTAACTGTTTCGCTTTTGGCGGGGCTGAGCAGGGAGAAGGCCGCAGGTCCGGTACTCAACCGAGCATACTTGAGGTCGCCGTTGTTGTAATCACAATACGAGACGTAGGGGCTATCCGAAGAGTCCAGTGCCAGGGAGACGTACCAGAACACACCGTCCTCCGAGTCCACAGTCTCAATTTGCCAGGCGGAGCCGTCCCAGCCAGTGTACTTGATATCGCCGCTGGTACGCTCACGATACGCGATGTAGGGATTGTCCGAAGAGTCCAGTGCCAGGGAGGTGTACTCGCATCCCTCAGAGTCCGCCACCTCTGTTTGCCAGGCGGAGCCATCCCAACTGGCGTACTTGAGGTCAACGTTGGTCGTATCATAATACGAGATGTGGGGATTGCCCAAAGAGTCCAGTGTCAGGGAGGTGAAAATACCTACATTTCCCTCTGAATCCACGGTCTCTGTCTGCCAGGCGGAGCCATCCCAATTGGCGTACTTGAGGTCTTTGTTGGAATCATCATAATACGAGATGTGGGGGTTGCCCGAAGAGTCCAGTGCCAGGGAGTTAAAAGTCCCGACCTTTCCTGATGAATCCACAATCTCTATTTGCCAGCTGGAGCCATCCCAATTGGCGTATTTGAGGTCGTAGTTGGAGAAACGATCCCAATACGAGATGTGGGGGTTGTCCGAAGAGTCCAGAGCCAAAGAGGTGTGATAGCCCACATCCCCCTCCGAGTCCAAGGTCTCAATCTGCCAGGCGGAGCCATCCCAACTGGCGTACTTGAGGTCGTTGTCGGGATAACCATAGAAATACGAGATGTGGGGATTGTCCGAAGAGTCCAGAGCCAGGGAGGTGTACTCGCCCACCATTCCCTCCGAGTCCACGGTTTCTATCTGCCAGGCAGAGCCGTCCCAACGGGCGTACTTGAGGTCGCGGTTGGTGTGATCATAATACGAGATGTGGGGATTGCCCGAAGAGTCCAGGGCTACGGAGGTATATCGACCAACATTATCCTCCGAGTCCACGGACTCAATCTGCCAGGTTTGAGCAACAGCCGGAACAATCAAACAGAGTACGAAAAGAATAACAGTCAGACGTTTCATCGTAACCTCCTGTGAATAAAATAATCTCTGCAAAGAACGACAGTTGTAACATACGGACAAAATGAAAGTTAGACGTTTCAGTAGAATCTTTTGTGAACAAACAACCGCCACAACGAATGACCCTAGCAGTAAAAATGGTATCTGTCAAGAACAGATTCGTACTAAATCCCGATTACCGAATAAGCAATGAAGCTGAAGTACGCCAGCAGGGGGAATACGTCCTCCCTGTGTCCTGTCTTTAATCCCGACCGGACGAAGCGGAGCAGTGCCACCGCCAGACCGACCAGCTCGTCAAGCCAGATTCCGGGTCAGGCTATATCCATAGTAAACGGTACCCGGATGGCGGCCCCACCCAGCACAAAAAGCAGATTAAAGATGTTCGAGCCGATGATGTTAGCGATGGCAATGTCCGACTCGCCTTTGAACATCGTTACCAGACCAATCGTTTCGGGCGGCGGTGTGTTTATGTTGCCCGACCTTGTTGAAAATCTCCACAAATGCTATAGTTCGGCAAATGAGGAGACTCCACCTGCCCTGGCGTTTGTATCGGTACATCCTGCGCGAGCATATCGGGCCGTTTTTGTTCGCCCTCCTCGTGGCAACGCTGGTGCTGCTGCTGGGTCAGGTCTTCAAGATGATGGAGCTGATCCTGACCAAGGGGGTTCCGGGGAAGTTCGCCCTGGAGCTTTTCCTCCTCTACCTGCCAGCGGTAATTGCCTACGACATGCCGATGGCGTTGATGGTCGGGGCGTTGATGGCGTTTGGGCGGCTTTCGTCGGATTCAGAAATCACGGCGATGAAAGCCACCGGAACCAGCTTCCTCTCGCTGCTGATGCCAGGGCTGCTGCTGTCAATTGTCTTTGCCGTGGGGATGTACTTCTTCAACGACCAGGTGTTGCCAGAGGCGAACCACCGCTTCAAGAACCTGCTCTTCGATATTCAAAATAAACGCCCGGACATCAGCCTGCGCCCCGGGGTTTTCATTACCGACTTCCCCGGCTACGTCATCTACATCGACGAGATGGACGACCAGGACATGACGATGACCGGGGTGAAAATCAACATCCCCCGTGGTGGTCGGCTGGAGAAGTACATCAGCGCGGACTACGGGCATCTGGAGACCGGGGAGGGTGGGGTGATTCGCCTAGACCTCTCCGACGGCGAGATCCACATCAAGCCGGGCAGCGGCGACAGCTTCCAGACCATCGCCTTCGATAACTATGTGGTGGAGATCAACGCCAATACCGAGCTGGCGCGAGAAGAGCGGGAGATGCGCTCGGACCGGGAGATGAACGTGGCAATGATGACCGAGAAGGTCAACGAGTACCTTCTCGAAGCCCACCTCCTCTACAAGGTCGCCGAGATTCGCAAAGAGTACCTGGCGGCGGGGCTGCCTCCACCCCAGCGGCACGAACAGCTTCAGTTGCTCAAGCTGGCAATCGGTGGCTACACGGCGGAAGAGGTACGCCGTCTCGGCGGTATCCGCGAGCCGGTGGAGCGGAGGGACTACAACCCTGATTCGCAGGCGAATCCCCTGCCCGGACTGGATTTTCGCGAACGGGAGTCTATCTTTGACGAAGAGGAAATGAGCCTGCCCGAACTGGGTGATGCCCGGGGTGCGCCCACTGGCTATTCCGAGTTGGCTCCCGAAGAAGCCTCGTCTGCTCCCACCTCCACCGAGGGATTTGGCTTTACTGGTTCACCGCCCGCCGGGGCAATAGTTAGCGAGGCTGGCTCTTCTCCGCCCGATAAACTGGCGGAAGGCGCGGAGAACGTTAATGTAATTCCAGCGGAGGAGTTCCGTCCGCAGATTGCTCCGCCCAATGAGGAGACCCTGACTCCGGCAGAGATCGCCGCCCGCGAAGAGCGTTATCTGGCAACCCGGCAGCGCACTTTGGAAAGCGAGGCGAACCGCTATACTCTGGAAATTGCCAAGAAGTTCTCTATCTCCTTTGCCTGCATCGCCTTCCTGCTGGTTGGTTCACCGCTGGGCGTGATGATCCGCCGCTCCGGCAAGGGAATCGGCTTTGTTACCAGTATCGGTTTCTTCCTCTTCTACTGGATTGGGCTGGTCGGCGGTGAGGCCCTTGGCGACTCCGGTGTCCTTAACCCCTGGCTGGCGATGTGGCTGCCCAACCTCGTTTTCCTGGGGCTGGCTGTGATCTTTATCTACCGGGCGGTTAACGATGTCGGTCCGAACTCGCGGGGTCTTTTTGGCAAGCTGGCTGGTTTCTTCCGGCGGCTTTTCACCCGCAAACAAAACAGGCAGAGTGGCGGCACACCGCCAACCCCTTGACCCTTACCATTTGTCAGCTTGAAGCTGGACACACTTTCGCGATTACGGCTATGTTGATATACCAGCGTTGCTCCCGCGTATACGCTCCCG
>SWBW01000125.1_pt1 | contig 15150 bp, 12 predicted proteins | sample 4693041 | NCBI WGS metagenome assembly SWBW01 (sample SAMN10267271, study PRJNA491770) | bioreactor metagenome | isolation source: DHS bioreactor inoculated with marine methane seep sediment | place: Japan: Omine Ridge, Nankai Trough | collected 2006-05-06 | reverse complement strand
GGGCGGGTGTGGACACCCGCCCTTACGGGTGATTGATGATTGCGGGGGCGACACTTGTCTCCGCCCTCTTTCTGTGTCTGGTGAGAGTCGCTAATCCCTGACAATTCCACTGATCAGCCACACCGCTTTTTCAACACCTTGACATTCTCTCTTTTAATTGATAGACTACGCGCCCTGACAAGAGTCCAGACCAAAACAACTCATGCCTGTGGAGGATCAATGGCAGACATCGAAGCCAAAGTGAAAGCAATCGTGGTAAGCGAACTGACCGTGGATGTAGACCAGGTTACCCTTGAGGCAGCCTTTGTTGACGATCTTGGTGCCGATTCCCTCGACACTGTCGAGCTGGTTATGAAGCTCGAAGAAGAGTTCGACATCGAAATCCCCGACGAAGATGCTGGTAACATCCGCACCGTCGGCGATGCCGTAACCTACCTCAAAGAACACGCGTCCTAAGCTACACCTTTGATGATTCGCGGAAGAAAAAGTGGGCGTTCGTTTGAGCGAACGCCCCTTTTGGCAGTGTGTTGCGGTAAACGCTGCCTGAGCGTCGCAATTATACCTGCAATTTTGATGTAGCCAGAGCAAAGTTTACGGATGTTTCGGAGGTAAGCCATGAATCGACGTGTTGTCATTACCGGACTGGGCGTTGTAAGCTCGGTGGGTCTGAACGTAGCGAAAACCTGGGACAGCATTGTCGCCGGGCGTTCCGGGGTAGCCCGCTCGACCTTTGTCGATCCCGACATCTACCCCAGCAAAGTAACCGCTGAGGTCAAAGGCTACGATCCCTACGATACCCTTGACAAACGGATGGCAAAACGCGCCGCTCGTTTTGTCCAGTTCTCGCTGACCGCGGCAAAAGAGGCTCTTGAAGATTCCGGGGTTGACCTCGAAGCGGTCAATCGCGATCGATTCGGTGTCATCATCGGGGTGGGCATCGGCGATATCATCACCATCGAAGAAGCCTCCAAAAAGTTTATCGAGCGTGGACCCAGGAGCATCAGCCCCTTCTTTATTCCAATGGTGATTGCCGATATGGCCGCCGGACAGGTCTCGATTGGTTTCGGACTAAAGGGACCCAACCTGGCAACCGTCAGTGCCTGCGCTTCGGCGACCCACGCTATCGGCGAAGCCTTTAGCCTTATTCGCAGCGGCAAAACCGATATGATGCTTGCTGGTGGAGCCGAGGCGGCGATTGGCAACCTGGGCTTTGGTGGATTCTGCGCCGCGCGCGCGCTGACTACTCGCGACTGCCCGCCCGAAGAAGCCTCCTGCCCCTTCGATGCCAAACGCGATGGCTTTATCATGGGTGAGGGCGCGGGGATTCTTCAGTTCGAGTCTCTGGAACACGCCGAAGCCCGTGGGGCGAAAATCTACTGCGAGCTGGTCGGCTACGGACTTTCCAGCGACGGACATCACCTGACCGCCCCGGCACCTGGTGGCGAAGGCGCGGTTCGGGCAATGAAGATGGCTATCGAAGATGCCGGACTGGAACCGGAGGATGTTGACTACATCAACGCCCACGGAACCTCCACCGTGCTGAACGACAAATACGAAACGATGGCGATCAAGACCGTCTTTGGCGAGCGCGCCTACAAAATTGCCATCAACTCCACCAAGTCCCTGATCGGTCATGGTCTGGGAGCCGCTGGCGGCATGGAAGCCGTTGTCGTCGCGAAGAGCATCGAGAATAGTCTGGTTCACGCCACGGCGAACTTTACCGAGCCAAGCGAGGATTGCGACCTCGACTACGTTCCCGGTGAAAACCGGAAGGTGGACATCAACGTCGCCCTCTCCAACAGCTTCGGCTTCGGCGGACACAACGCCGTTCTGGCGTTCAAACGTTACAAAGCATAAGGCAACACGGCATTAGTTGTTAATTGTAAGGGCAACCCCCGATGGTTGCCCTTTTTGCAACACAGTGCGTTGCATCACAGGATCGGTGCTTCGCACCGGAAAACCTTGAGATAGTCCGCTCCCGTTGGTCGTTTACAAATATGATTTTAATGTGCCAGGGGCGAACACCAATATCCATGAGTTGGTTTCGCCCTTTTTTATTCGACAAAGGGCGCGGCACGCCGCGCCCCTACGTTTGCCTGTCTATCCTCGCTACTCTTCAGGGGTATCGTCTTTGTCCTCGGCTTCCGGCTCTTCCTCTACTGTTTCTGAGGTTTCTTCGCTAACAGGCTCTACTTCAACTTCTTCCTCTGTAGCTGGCGGTTCCTCTTTGAGACCATCATCCATAACCGTGTCTGAGGCTTCTTCGCTGACAGGCTCTACTTCGACAACCTCAACAGCTTCCTCTTCAATCACTTCTTCTACAACCTCAACTGGTTCATCGACCGTCGCCTCGGCTGGCTCCCAGACGGACAGGTCGAAAATCTCGATGGTGTGCGAGCCGGTGTTTGCCAGATAGAGCAGTCGGTCTTCAAAGCTCAGGGCAACCCCGGCGGGCTGGAGCAGTACCGTGCCATCGTCGGCTGTAAGCTCAAGCTCGTCGAGCAAACGCCCATCCTCCCGGTAGAGCTGGACGATGTTATCCAGATTATCCACCACGGCGATGACCCCACCGTCGGCTGCCAGAGCCGCTGGGGACTTGAGCTTGGTATCGAAGCTGCTCTGAATCCGGGCGCGGTAGTCTATGTGATAGACCATCCCGGTCTCGGTCAACGCCCAAAAGGAGCGGTCGTAGTCAATCTCCAGATCGATGATGTCGTTGATGTGTTCAAAGCCCTCGCCAGTGGGATAGAGAACCTCGCCCAGTCCGCCGCGACTGTCGAACTGGAAAAGCTCCTCGTCCGAAGAAACCCACAGCTCGCCAACCCAAGATGCCACCAGGGAGAGGGGATGACCGGGGACATCCGCCGAGCCGGTGATGGTAGCGTCGTCGCGAATCAGGCTCCCGGCGGAAGAAAGCGGCGTGGTGCTTTCGCTGACCACAAAGGCCGTGGAGACATCGGTAAACTTGATTACCGTTCCAGCCCCGGCATCGGCAAGGAAGATATGCCCTTGCTGATTGACCGAAATGTCCTGAAAACTGTAAGCGCGCTCACCGCCACCGAAGTCGTAGTCGTAGGCTCGGTAAAGACCGCCGTCCTGGTCGAAAATCTGAACCCGCCGATTGCCGGAGTCCAGGACGCAGAGCCGTCCAGAGCTATCCAGAACCAAGTCCGTTGGGTTAAGCAGCTCACCAAGATTGTCGCCGTAGTAGCTCATGGTATCGCGATGATACATGGTGATTCGTCCGCCGGGAGCCAGACGCACGGTCTCCTTAGTAACAACCTCCATGTTGGAATCCATCGTGAGCTGACAGCCAACAACCAGCAGAGCGAGTATCATCAGCAGAAAAAGCGGCTTTTTCATAGAACCACCATAGGAAAATAGGTTAACAGGATACAGTTTTTGGGATAATCACTTGGTTGTGGACTGTCGTTGAACGATAACATCTTGACAGACCGTCTGTTATGCCGCACGGCTATGTTCACATCACACATCAGAAGAAGCAAAAAGTGGCGGGAAGATGGCTTTATCGTCAGGCTTCAAGTGTACTGGCAAGATGATTATTGCTGCCAGTTCTGTGGCGGCGAAGCATCCGGGAATAGTCAGCAGTAACGAAAGTATTTTTGCTCAAGAGTCGTAGTTTTTTACCTCTAACTGCTGTAGTATCACCGTGATGCTATCTAAAAAGGGAGGGAGGGCAGTGGCACGCTTCTTTCTGAAGTGAGAGTTGTGAACAAGCGTGTGCAGCTTCAAGCTGCCGCCACCGCCTAGCTATTAGCCGGACAAGAACTTCTCGTGTTTTTTACGCGACCGCTGTCAAATCTGTCCAGCTTGCTGTGATTATCTCCAGCTAAAACCCTTAGAGATATTTTCCGGCAATCGCCTTCAGGCGTTGCTTGGTCTCGGCGGAAATCCGCGCCGGGTCGGTAACAATTGCTCCCCGAAGAGCGTGGAAGCAGGGGGCATCCAAATCGAGGGGAATCGCCGGAACGACGGCCTCGATGAGCTTTCTGGCACTTTCGACATTGGCGGCGAAGTTCGCCATCACCATCTCTACGGAGACATCCTCGCTCTCGTGCCAGCAATCATAATCGGTAACAAAGGCGGCGGTGGCATAGCCAAGCTCCGCCTCCCGCGCCAGACGGGCCTCGGTCAGGTTGGTCATCCCGATGATCGAAACTCCCCAGGAGCGGTAAAGCTCACTCTCCGCCCGGGTGGAGAACTGTGGGCCTTCCATGCAGAGGTAAGTACCACCGTCGTGGGCGCGGAGGTTGAGCTTCTTCGCCTGCTCCAGCATGACCTGGCGCAGCGGCTCGCAGAAGGGATCGGCAAGACTGACGTGGGCGACAATGCCCTCGGTAAAGAAGCTGTCCTGGCGATGGCGGGTGCGGTCGATAAACTGGTCGGGGAAGACAACATCCCGGGGACGCAGCTCTTCTTTCATCGAGCCGACCGCCGAGATCGCCAGCACCCAGCGCGCGCCGAGCATTTTCAAGGCGCAGATATTGGCGCGATAGTTTACTTCGCTGGGGGAGATTCGATGCCCTCGTCCGTGGCGGGGGATAAAGACGACCTCCCGCTCACCCAGCCGGGCGATGGTCAGCTTATCCGACGGCTCGCCAAAGGGCGTGCTGACGGTCTCTTCGCGGACATCGGTCAGGGAGCCTAGCTCGTACAGCCCGGAACCGCCAATAATTCCAATCCGATTGTTCTCCATTGCTCACCTTTAATGATAAAACTCCACCTCAATAACCGCTCCAGTTTACCAAAAAAATGCCCGCAATTGGGAGAAAATCTTATTCCTACTAAACAAGTGGGTATTGACGATAATCCTCTTTTGTGGCATAATGCTGGTGGGCGAACTGAGCCGAATCTTAGATAAATCACTACGCCACGACGGCGTTGAACCACAGCTTACGAGGTTCCACTATGAGTTCTTACACTGACAAGGTGATCGATCATTTCCAGAATCCGCGCAACGTAGGCGAGATTCCCGATGCCGACGGCGTTGGTCGGGTTGGCAATCCGTCCTGCGGCGACATCATGGAGATCTACATCAAGATTGATGAGAACGAGGTCATCACTCAATGCACCTTTAAAACCTTCGGCTGCGCTGCCGCCATCGCGACCAGCTCGATGACAACGGAACTGGTTATCGGCATGACCATCGAAGAAGCCGAGCGGATGACCAAGGGCGACGTGGCGGAGTCCCTTGGCGGGCTGCCAAAAATCAAGATGCACTGCTCGAACCTTGCCACCGATGCCCTGCGGGCGGCGATTGCTCACTATCGTTGCAAGAACGCCGGCACCTGCAAAGACCTGGCGAAGCTCGACCTCAGCGGAGCCTGCGATGCCGACCATCACCATGACGACGAAGAACAAGACGAAGATCTGGGCTAGGCAACGCGGTGCGTTGCATCACAAGACTGGGCTTCGCCCAGAACACCTTGGGATCGTCCGCTCCCGCTGGTCGCTCACAAATGTGATGTTGTGTTGTAGGGGCAACCCCCTGTGGTTGCCCTTTTTTTAACAGCGCAACTATGACACGTACGTGTCCCCTCTCCCCTCTGGTGAGGGGTGGTTTTACAAGGGGCGATGCCCCTACAAACGTATTCTAAACAAGCACGAGGTTTTACGTAGGGGCCGACCTTCAGGTCGGCCCGTGGAACGGCGATGGTGTTGAATCTTGCCAGGTTTCCCCCTCTCTCCTTTTTTTGGGGGGGGGGATTCGTCTATGGGACAGGGGAGCGAAATCTCAACCTATGGCAATTTTACGGCGGGCATTTTTGCCGATGAGGCAATGCCCGCCCTACATTGACCACTGAGAAAGCTAACCCTATGTCGGGTCCCAGATGTCTACCCTTTCTTGTACAAGAAAAGGGTGCGGCATGCCGTACCCCAACAACGTCAAAATCTTGTAGATGCTATCCCCCCCCCTCCTTTGTGGAGGGGTTATCACTCCTCCTAAATATCACCACTGTATCGCCGTTGCGGTTGACCAAAGCCAAGCGGAGTGCTACGATAGCCTCTCTGCTCTTTGGGTATTTATGAACCCTCTCAAGCTAACGCTTTAGAGCGTAACCTGCCTGTTAACATAAACTCAGCGGTATCCTGGTTTAGACTGGAGCCTCCATGAAGTGGCTTTCTCGCAAAACAATTTTGATTATCCTCGGAATCCTGGTCGCGGCGGTTGTTCTTGTCGTCGCTCTGACCAGCTTCTTCGTGGATATCTTCTGGTACGAGTCCGAGGGCTTTAATGATGTCTTCTGGACACGAATCTTCTCGCAGATTGAGTTTGGCGCGATCATCTTCGGCCTCTATGTGGTCGTGGTCGGGCTGACAATTCTGCTGGCGCACCTCTTCTCGCGAAAAAAGCAGCAGGTTGTCTCAGAAGAGGCCATCATGCTGCCCCAGTTCGGCGAGAAGCTGAAGAAATATGGGGTCTGGCTATTCATTGGAGTCGGTGCCATCTTCGCTGTCTCCAACGCCATCGCGGCAGGTTCTTCCTGGGCAACATGGCAGAAGTTCCTCCACGGGGTTAGCTTTGGGGTCAGCGATCCCATTTTCAGCAACGACATCTCCTTCTACGTCTTCGATATCCCCCTCTACCGGATCCTCTACGATCACCTCTTCGGGGCATTGTTGCTGTCAGCGGTAATCGCCGTCGCGTACTACCTCTTCCGACGGGTGATTTGGGTAGAAAAATGGAAGCTGCGCTCCAGCAAACTGGTCAAGGGACATATCCTCGGCATGGCGGGCATCCTCTTTGCCCTAAAAGCCTTTGGCTATTATCTGGATAAGTTTGACATCCTCTACTCGACTCAGGGCGGGGTCTTTGGTGCCAGCTTCACCGATGTCAACGCCACCCTGCCGATGTACGAGATTCTCTTCTGGATAACCCTCGCCTTTGGTCTGGTTACCTTCGCGCTGACGTTCTTAAAGAGCGAGAACTTCAAGGTTCTGCTGATTATCGGCGCGTCTTTCATCGTCCTGCCCTTCCTGCTGCTTTCGATCTACCCCTGGGCGGTACAGACGCTGGAGGTTGACCCCAACGAGTTCCAGGCCGAAGAAGAGTACATCGAACACAACATCGAATTTACCCAAATCGCCTATGGTCTTGATGGTGTTGATGTTATGACCTTTGGCGAGCGTGGTGAGCTAAAAGAGATTGAAGCTGAAACACTAACGGAACTTAGCGAGGTTTCTCTGGTTGAGGCTCCCGTTGAGGTTGTTAATAATCTCGACACCGTGGAAGGTGCCGGCGGTCATCGCCCTCTTACGCGGGCTGATATTGAGGACAACCGCCCCACCATCGACAACATCCGCCTCTGGGACTGGGCACCGCTGGGCGATGTTTATCGCCAGTTGCAGTCCTTCCGTCCGTACTACGAGTTCGTGGATGTGGACATCGACCGCTACATGATTGACGGACACCAGAAGTCGATTACGCTGGCTCTGCGCGAGCTGAACGTTGACCGCCTGGACAGCCAGGCGAACACCTGGCAGAACCGCCACCTGGTCTATACCCACGGCTACGGGGCGGTGGCAAACACCGTCAACGAGGTTACCAAGTACGGTCAGCCGAAGTTCATCCTCAAGGACATCCCGCTGATTAACGAAATGGGAATTGGTCTTGAGCGTCCGCAGATTTACTTCGGCGAGGGCAACATGGATTACTCCTTTGCCCCCACCGGAGCCGACGAGATTGACTACCCCCGTGGCTCTACTAACGCCTTTACCGTGTACACTGGCGAAGGTGGAATCCCTGTGGGTGGCTTCTGGCGCAGGCTGCTGCTGTCTATCTATCTGGGTAGCATCGATGTCCTGCTCTCCGACTACATCACCGAGGACAGCCACCTGCTGATTCGCCGCAACATCAGCCAGCGGATTCAGGAGGTCGCGCCATACCTGGCTCTGGACAACGACCCCTACCCGGTGCTGACCGACGGTGGCATTCAGTGGATGGTTCACTGCTACACGACGACGAAGCTCTATCCGTACTCCGAGCCGCTGGTTGACAACGCCAACTACATTCGCAACTCTGCGGTGGCGGTGGTCGATGCCTACAGCGGCAAGATGGACTTCTACATCATGGGCGATGACCCGATCATCCGCGCCTGGTCAGCCATCTTCCCCGACATGTACAAACCCTTCGAGGAGATGCCAGAAGAGCTTCAGGCACATGTTCGCTATCCCAACGAGCTTTTCGCCATCCAGTCCGTCGTCTATTCGACCTATCACATGACCGACCCCCTGGTCTTCTACAACAAGAGCGACCGCTGGGTCATCCCTGGTCGTCCTGAGGGCGAGCTGTTCAACGCCTATTACATGACGATGCGGCTCCCCGGCGAAGACAGCGAAGAGTTCCTGCTGATTTCACCCTTCGTCCCGGAAAACCGCCAGAACATGGTCGGCTGGATGTGCGCTCGCTGCGACCCCGGGGTTTTTGGAGAACTGGTGCTTTACACCTTCCCGACTACCAGCCTGGTCTATGGACCGGAGCAGGTCGAGGGTCGCCTCAACCAGTTCGACAAGTTCTCCGAGAAACGCTCACTCTGGGATCAGCAGGGTTCCAGCGTGGTTATCGGACGGATGGTGGTCATCCCGATTGACGACTCGGTACTCTACGTCCAGCCGGTTTACCTAAAGGCTGTCGGCAACCCGATTCCGGAGCTGCGCCTGGTGTTGGTTACCTACGGTACGGAGATCGCGATGGACACCACCCTCGAAGGCGCGCTGACGCAGATATTTGGCTCGGCAGCTCCTGTGGTTGAGGGAGATGCCACCGAGATCGGTGAAGAAACAGTAGATACTGTAGAGGCTGGTCTTACCGAGGAAGCGGTTGAACTACCCGTACTCTCCACGGAAACCGCCGAGCTGGCGGAGCTGCTGCTGAAGACTTACGACCGTGGTCAGAAGGCGATGCAGCGTGGCGACTGGGCTGCCTATGGCGAGGCTGATGCCGAGCTTGAGCGGCTGATCAACGCCATCTCAGAGAGTTTGTCCGAATAGCACGAAGCAAAGCTTTTGTCTGTAAGGGCGAACCTTGTGTTCGCCCTTTCTTTACGCGGGCATCGAGAAGACTTGCTCCCGTTGAAGCCCTTGGCTATAATCAGCGGACTCAGGTAAATCAGGAGGAAGCCCTTGCGTCGCTACGGTCTGCTATTGTTGATTCTCCTCGTCGCGTTACCAGTCAGCGCGAATTACTACTTCGAGCTGCCCCGGATGGTTGCCACAGTGGCGATCAATCCCGCTGGCGACTGCGACATCTACTACGAGCTGACCTTCGTCAACCGCTCCTGGAGCCAGCCCGTGGACGTGGTGGACATCGGGCTGCCCAACGATGGCTGGGACATCACCACGGCGGCGGCGTGGCAAACCTCGCCGCTTGACGAGTTCCCCACTCCGGTGAGGAACGAGGAGTACAAGGCCGCCCTCGTCCAGACTGGTGATGAAGAACACACCTGGGAGCAGGAGGCTATCACCCAGCACGGGCAGCGGTGCAAGACCAACGGCTCGCTGATCAGCCTCAGCGACATCAACAACAGCGAGTACGTGGAGGGCGTGGAGGTCTGGCTCGACCAGCCGCTTTACGAAGGCGAAGCGGCAACCCTCTTTTTCCAAATCAAGACCTACCACTTTATCTATCCCGATGACGACAAAGACGACTACGCCTCGGTGGAGTTCGCGCCCACCTGGTTCGGCAGCGAGTACGTTAGCGGAACCAAAGACCTCACGATGAAGATCGTCTTCCCGCCCGGAGTAACGCCCGACGAGACCATCTATCACGGACGGGAATACGACTACTGGACAACTATTGGCGAAGGTGAGAGCGAACAGTTGGTCTTCGTCTGGAACGACCCTTACGCCGGAACCGGGTATCAGGCGGACAACGTCGGCGTTAGCTTCCCGCGCAAATACCTCGCCGATGACGCGGTCTATGTACCCAGCGCGCTGGAGGAGTTTTTTGTCGGGGTCTGGATGTTCATCGTTGATATTTTTGAAATGTTCGGCTTCTGTGTTCTGCCCGTAGGCTTCTTCATCATCAGCGCGCTGCTCTCGTTCATCGGTCGCAAACGCCGCCGAATGCACTACCTGCCACCCTCAGCCGCCGTGGAAGGAATTGGAATCAAGCGCGGACTCACCGCTGTAGAAGCCGCCGTGGTGATGGAACTGAAGCTGGACCGCATCCTCAACATGATCATGTTCGGGATGATTCGCAAAGGGCGAATTGAGGTAACCAAACGCAAACCGCTCAGCTTGAGGAAACTCGCGGTGGCTAACTCAGTCGGTGCCGCAGCCGTCAAACCAAAACTCCATCCTTACGAAAACGCGTTCCTGGCAGCCCTCGATAACAAAAGCGGCAGACTCAGCAAGGGCAAGCTGCGCTCCCTGTTTATCAACCTGATTCGCGCGGTCAACAAAAAGCTGAAGGGTTTCTCTCGCAAAGAGACCAAAGAATACTACCGTGCCATTGTCGAAAAGGCGTGGAAGCAGGTTGAGACTGGTGAGAACGGCGAGATCAAGATGGAAGCCTGGGACAGAGAGCTTGAGTGGGTACTGATTGACAAGGACTTCAACGGTCGCACCAAGCGGGCCTTCGGCGACCTCTACGTCCCCTACCCCCACTGGTGGGGACGCTACCACCCCAGCTACAGTGGTGGTGGAAATCTCGCTGGTGGCTCTGTTGGTACGGGAGGAAGCTCCGGCGGTGGCTCCTCACCGGGACGACTGCCCCACCTGCCCGGCTCGCAATTTGCCAACGACCTTGCCAACGGAGCCAGCGGCTTCGCCGGAGGTATATTGGGTGACGTGAGCAGCTTCACCGGCTCGATTACCGACTCGACCAATCCGGTTCCCGTCAGCACCTCGTCGGGCGGCTACAGCGGTTCCTCCGGCGGTGGCGGGAGTAGCTGCGCCTGTGCTTGCGCCTGCGCCGGGTGCGCCTGTGCCTGCGCTGGCGGAGGCAGATAGCAGCTTAAAGCTACACCGTTCTGTCTGAGCTACGGTTACATTGTCCAAAACTCAAGGAGGTTCAGATGCGCTGGCTACCCGTGCTTCTCATGATTACCTTTACCATGCCCGTCCTGGCTGGCAGCATCGTTGTTGGCTTCTGCGATGAATGCGGCTACAAAACCGATGAGTTCTTCGAGGGCGGCGGCATGACCCCGGGTTACGCTGCCGAGGTTTACCGCGACCCCGAAACCGGAGAGTTTCACCTGGTTAGCTTCAATATTACCCTGGCTGTCGCCAATGGAATTGCCGTTACCATCAACAATAACCATCGTGAGATTGGCGAGCTAACCGTCGAAGAAATCGCGGTCAACATCACCAACAATCACCGTGGGATTGGAATGGAACTTGCCGAGGAGATAGCAGTTAACATTACCAACAACCATCGCGAAGTCGGAGAAGTAACCGCCGAGGAGATAGCGGTAAACATCACCAACAACCACCGGGGTGTTGAACTAACTATGTTCTGGAGAGCTCCCGAAGTCTTGGGCGAGCTTTTCCTGGAGGACAGGCTGCTCGCTGGTGTTAATGTTCATGCTGACGCTGCTGGAAGTCTGTCTCACTGGGAGTTGGTCAACGTTGACGCTCGGAACCACTGCCCTGCCTGTGGTGGGAATACCGTCAAGTTTGAGCGAGTCGGCAAGTGGGACTAGGTCTAAATCGGCACAATCGAGCTGGATAACCTTAAAAAAGATGAGACCCCTTTTGGGGTCTCATTTGTTGAGCAAATAGCTATGCGACCTGACTACATCTCGGCGGCCAGTTCCTCGGTCATCTTAACCTTCGCCTCAAGTAACTTCCAGCGGAAGTCTCGCTGTTTGCGGATGTGGTCAATATGCTCCGGCTTGAGATGTTTGAAACGCCCCTGAAGACCCAGATAGTCCTCCAGCGGTTTGAACTCTTTTGGCTTGTAGTTGATCTTGTAAACCCCGTCAACAACTTCGTAGAGCGGCCAGATACCCGTGCGTACCGCCAGGCGGGCAGCCTGAACAGAGAAATCAGCCTGCATCTTCCAGCCCGGAGGACAACTGGCAAAGATCTGGATGTACTTGGCTCCCCGAATCTCTTTTGCCTTGTTGACCTTCTTGATGAAGTCTTCGGGATGGCTGATCGAGGCGGTGGCGGCGTAGCGGATGCCGTGAGCCACCATGATCTCCATGATGTTCTTTTTCTCTTCCTTCTTGAAATGCCGCACCGGGGTGGTGGTCGTCCAGGCACCGTAAGGCGTGGAGCCGGAACGCTGGATTCCGGTGTTCATGTACGCTTCGTTGTCGTAGCAGATGTAGATGATGTCTTCATCTCGCTCGACGGCTCCGGAGAGAGCCTGGAGGCCAATGTCTGCCGTACCGCCGTCTCCCGCCCAGGCGACCACGTTTGTGTGGTCGTTGCCCCGGATGGATAGACCATTACGAATACCAGCCGCAGTAATCGCGGCGGTCTCGAATGCCGTGTGGAGGAGAGGAACCTTGGTGGCGGTATAGGGGAATGGACCATCAATAACGCTCCAGCAACAGGCCGGCAGCGTGAGGATGGTGTCCTCCCCCAGAGCCTTGAGAGCGTAGCGCATCGCCAGCACAGCCCCACAGCCCTGACAGGCTACGGTTCCGCTGGTAACAAGCTCCTCCTGGGGAATGGAATACTTCATCTCGTCTCCCTAAAGAATATTTTGTTAAGAGGTTTCTGCCCAGCCAGCTTTTCTGCGGAAAGATTCACTCTGTCGCTGTTGTTATCACCCGTACCAACCCCTCGCGGGGAAGAGCGGGATAACGACAACCTCGCGAATCAATCTCTCCGGCTCCGGCTGCCCAGAAATCTCGTCTGGAAAGCCGCTAGAGCTTGGCTCCCTGCCAGTTGATGTCTTTTTCCGGGCGGGTCTCGACAACGAGACGGATCATCTCGTAGGCACTGTCCACGGTAACGTCGCGACCACCAAGTCCGGCGATGAAGCCGTGAATTTCCGGACGGTCGGATTGGGAGTAAAGCGCGCTCTTGATTTCGCTGAAGAAGGCTCCCTCGGAACCATAGCTGATGTTTCGGTCGATCACGCCGAGTCGTTTGCGACCCTTTGCCATCTCGCGGACCATCGTCTTGGGGAAGGGTCGGAAGAGGCGAACCTTTGCCGAGCCAACCTTGATACCATTATCGCGGGCGCGGTCAACGGCATCCTTAATGGTACTGGCGATGGTTCCGGCGACAAAGACCACGTAGTCGGCATCGTCGGTACGGTAGCCCTCAATAGGAAGGTAGCTGCGACCAAACATTTTTTCAAAGAGCTTGCCCTCTTTGAGGATGACCTCGTAGGCCTGCTCCATCGACCGCTGCATCTTGATCTGAAGCTCAAAGTACCATTGATCCGTTGTTAGCGATCCGTAGGCTGGCGACCCCTTCGTCGGGTCAAGGTCATGCTCTGCCTGATACTTGGGCAGATACTCGTCCACCAGCTTCTGGTCGGGCATATCTACCGCCTCGGAGGTATGCGAGAGGTAGAAGCTGTCCAGGGTCAGGAAGGCGGGGAGTTTCACCTGTTCGGCGATTTTGAATGCCATGATCATCGTATCCATGACTTCCTGATTGGACTCGCAATAGAACTGAATCCAGCCAGTGTCCCGCCGGGAGATGGTATCGTTATGGTCAGTCCAGATGGTCCAGGGTGGTCCCATGGAACGGTTGATGTTTGCCATGACGATGGGCAGACGGGCATGGGAAGCCCAGTGCAGCATCTCGTCCATCAGAGCCAGCCCCTGGGAGCTGGTCGCCGTGAAAGCTCGCACCCCTGAAGCAGAAGCACCGATACAGGCTGCCATCGCCGAATGCTCGCTCTCCACCTTAATGAAGCGAGCGTCCATGTCGCCGTCGGCGCACAGCTCGGAGATTTTCTCAACAATCTGGGTCTGAGGGGTGATCGGGTAGGCTGCCACAACCTCAGCGCGGGCAATCATCGCTCCGTAAGAAACCGCGTGGTTGCCGGTAAGCACCTTTTTCATTTACTTGCCCTCCTCAATCATCTCAATACAGCTTTTGGGACACTCTACAGCGCAGACACCGCAACCCTTGCAGTAGTCAAGATTAAAGACAGGGTAGCCATCGGCATCTTCGGTAATCACCACATCGGGGCAGAACTTCCAGCAAATGCCACAACGGGTACAAGCGTCTTTATCAACCACCGGATAGACGTTCCGCCAGGAGCCAGTTTCGTTGACCATCATCGAACCCATGGTCTTAGCCATCAGCGGCAGATCGTCAATGCTTTTAATCTCCACAAAATACTTGTTCTTTGCCATCCAGGTAACCTCCTCCTCCCGCAGGGAAGGACGTAGATTGTCGGTTACACCTTTATCGCTTCATAAGTTTCTTTTGCCGCCTGAGCGTTGAGCTTCTGCTTAACCGGAGCCGATTCCTCGACGCAGTCCATCAGCAGCTTGATGTCGGCAGTTCCGGTAACGCGAGCCGCCGCGCCCAGCATAGCGGTGTTAACGATGGGGCTGGTTACCGAGCCAAGACCAAGCTCCACGGCTATCTTGGTGGCGTTAACCGTGAAGACCTTGTAGTCGCCCTCGAGTCCCCGTTCCGTCGTAATCTGCTCAACCGATTTCTCGGTGTTGATAGTCAGCGTTCCCCCGGGCTTGATGCCAGCGGTGCAGTCCACCGTGTTCATCAGGGTCTCGGAGAGAACAATAACGTGGTCCGGGGTGTAAATGTTGTGGCGAGCGCGGATAGGACGATCATCGAGGCGAACAAAGCTTTGTACCGGCGCGCCACGACGCTCTACCCCGTACATGGGAAACGCCTGAACACTCTTGCCACCCCGGAAGGCGGCATCGGCATAGATGGTGCAGGCACTTGCCGCGCCCTGACCACCTCGTCCATGAAAACGAATCTCAATCATCTGAGTTTCTCCATTTCATTGAAGGACTTTTAAGCTCATACCTTCGCAAGAACAAACAATGACTCTTTACAGATCGTTTCGCGTACTGCCGCTTCAGGTTACGCTGTTCGGAGCCGTCAAATACCACCCCATTGACTACCACCCCATCAACGTAACAACCGGAGGGTACTCGCTAATTGCCCTAAAGACAAGGGGTGTCTTCGGCAACTATCTGACCTCATCAGGAACGCTGACATCGTGGCAAGCGGCGC
>SWBW01004776.1_pt1 | contig 15154 bp, 10 predicted proteins | sample 4693041 | NCBI WGS metagenome assembly SWBW01 (sample SAMN10267271, study PRJNA491770) | bioreactor metagenome | isolation source: DHS bioreactor inoculated with marine methane seep sediment | place: Japan: Omine Ridge, Nankai Trough | collected 2006-05-06 | reverse complement strand
CTACCAAAAATCTCTCTATTGTCAATGCGATTTTCTGTAGGACTCTTTCAAATACATGCTTGTTATCATTGCCTGTTAATCAATAATTACAATATTGAAAAAGTCATGACCATTTGCACTTATAGTACCAACCAGTTTCCCACCGTACGAAGAAAACATGATGAGTGACTATAATACAGCTTATAGTCTAAAATGTAATGGTAGTAATATATCTACCTGTATTAAGAACGATCTTTATAATCTAACTTTTAAAAATCAATACCTTGCTATGCCTGTCTGCCTGATGGCATCCAAATACCTTCAACTTCACCTTCCGGGCGATGATGTGTACTGGCTAGTCTGCCGGATGGCATCCAAATACCTTCAACCTCACCTTCCGGGCGATGATGCGCACTGGCTAATCTGCCGGATGGCATCCAAATACCTTCAACCTCACCTTCCGGGCGATGATGCGTACTTGCTAATCTGCCGGATGGCATCCAAATACCTTCAACTTCGCCTTCCGGGCGATGATCATTGTTCGCAATATTTACCGAATTGTCAGTATTTTCAATGCTTGAAACGTAGTTTAACTGTATCCCTGCGACACATGTTAACACAAAAACCAATAAACTTAAATGGAATAATTTTCTAAGATTTTTCATCGTACGGTGCTTTAAAATGTGAATGAATAGTAACAGCTATTCAATTGTTAGTACCCAAAATTCGATTATTTATACCCCTAATCCCTTAAAATGTTCCATAATTCTGTTAATTTTTAACAAAAAAAAAGGGGCGTGGCATTCAGGTTTTTTTTGTACATTTATCATTGGAAATGAACAAAAAACAGGCAATACTATTCGTTTTCCTATTGTTAATTTTTAACATTCAGGGAAAAGCCCAGGTGAATTTTAGAATCATTCTTGATAATTATTCAGATTCATCCGTTTTGCTTACTTCCTATTTTGGAAATAAAATAAAACTGGTGGACACAGCAACCATCCATGAAGGTGTTTTCACTTTTAGTAACACAAGCTATCCAGACGGTATGTATATGCTTGCGAGCCCTTCAAAAAATAAACTTTTTGAGTTTATTATAAATAATGAATCAGGGTTTACCATCTATTATAACGTGAATACAACCACACCAGTTAAAGCGGATGGGTCCTTAGAAAACAAATTGTTTTTCAAGCATCTTCAACTTCGCAACGATATCTATCGGCAAGCTATACAAATGAATGATAAACTATCCAACAAAGGTACCCAAACATATCAAATCGAAAAAGCAGAAGCGAAACTGGATTCTTTAAAAAAGGCACTGGAGCAGGAAGAAATGTCAATTATTTCCTCCTATCCTGGTTTATTTATCACTCAGATTCTTATAGCAGGAAAGGAAATCAAGATACCACTTTCCATTGCAGGTGACAGCCTTCAAAGTTACCTTTACTATAAGGAGCATTTTTGGGATGGCATTCCATTAGAGGATGAACGGTTTTTAAGAACCCCAATCATTGATCAGAAACTACAGGCATATTTCGACCATGTCATATTTTTAGATCCCGACTCAACGATAGCTGCTATTGAAACGGTTATTTCTTTAGCCAGGCCATCAAACGAAGTAGTCAGCTATATATTATGGTACCTAATAGTCAAGTATCAGAATCCGCAATACATGGGTTTCGACGCTGTGTTTGTCCACCTGGTCGACCAGTATTTATTAAAAGAAGAAGTGATGAATACAACCCCTTCTATTCTTGAAAAATTAAAAGAAACATCAGATAATCTAAAACCATTATTAATTGGTATGCCAGCTCCTGATTTAGTATTGATGGACACAAACGATCGTTTTGTGTCGTTTCGTGAGTTGGATTCAGAGTATACCTTATTGTTATTCTGGGATATAAACTGTGACATTTGCAAAGATGAAATAGAAGGACTACAATTAATTATCGACACAACGAGCTATAATATAATTGTTTACGCGATCAACACCAACAATGATTTAAACAGATGGAAACATACTATCAAAGCAAGAAATATGCGCTGGATCAATGTAAATGGCACCCATAGCATCACAAGCGATTTTCATAAATTATATGACATTAGTGGCACGCCCCGGATGTTTTTACTGGACCGTGAAAAAAAAATTATGGCCAAACATTTTAAAGTTGAGCAATTAATTCTTATTATTGAAAACCAATTTTTGAAAAACAAGCATTGATAAAGAATTTATAAAGACCAATTATGAAATAAACAAGCAAAACCAAAAGTATTTTTTCAGAACCTTTTTCGGGTAAAAACGTATCCTTATCTACTTTATAATACTTTTTGTGTGCTAACTTGTTAATTTACAAACAAAAAAGCAATGACGATGAAAATTCGTATATTTTTAATTTCCATATTCGGACTGTTCGTGGCGAATGTGTATAGCCAATGTGCAGTAACAGCTAACTTTAACTATTCGTATACCGATTGTAGTACCATACAATTTGTCGACAATTCGATTCCTGCGCCAAATTATAATTTAGTACAATGGGATTGGGACTTTGGCGATGGGAATGTGGGCTCAGGCCTGGTGGTTTCGCACACATTTGTACCTGGCGCAGTCGTTACAGTTACGTTAACTGCCACAGCCGATTCTTCTGGCGTAACATGCCAGGATGTATATTCGATACCCATTACGATTCGTCAATTGCCTGATGTTTTTGTTTCCAGCAATCCCAATCCTGGATGTGTTGACGAACCGGTGAACTTTTTTGGATCTTCAGGTTTTAACATAATTTCATGGTCATGGGATTTTGGCGATGGAGCAAGTTCCAGTCAACGGAACCCGCTTCATACATATACCAGTGCAGGCAGCTACAATGTTACTTTAACTGTTACTGATGTAAATGGCTGTGTTAGCACTCTTGACCCACCTTATGTACAAGACGTAGGAGCGATTCCAGATGTTGATTTCACCTGGGATCCTAGCCCAGGCTGTCTGGACGCACCCATTCAGTTTACCGGTACTTCGGCAGCTACCATTGCATCATGGCAATGGAACTTCGGGGATGGTGGCACAGCATTTCAGCAGAATTCTTTGCATACATATAATACACCAGGCGTTTATACGGTAACTTTACTCGTTACTTCAACAGATGGATGCACCAATTCAACAAACCGGCAAATAACAGTCAATCCACTTCCCAATCCTAGTTTTACAAGCACATCACCCGCATGTGCGAGCGATACGGTTCATTTTACAAACCTGTCAACTTCACCCAACGGTTTTATAAACCAGTGGATATAGGATTTCGGTGATGGCAATACAACCACGGTTGACTTTCCTGATGATCCTAACGTATCCCATTTATATGCCAACGGTGGTACTTTCCAGGTTTATTTAACAGTAACAGATTCCGATGGCTGTCAAAATACAACCTCACGACTGGTGCAGGTAATTCCCAATCCGGTAGCAGATTTTGCCTTTTTGGAAGATTGTTTTGGTGATCCGGTTCTATTTACCGACTTATCATCACCCAACGGGGGACCCGATTTATTCTCATGGGCATGGGACTTTGGTGATCCTACTTCAGGTATCAATAACTTTTCAACATTACCTAGTCCGTCTCATATATTCACTGCTCCAGGCACTTTCACAGTGACGTTAATTGTTACCAATACACAAGGCTGCGTTGACACAGCCACACAAGATATTACGGTTGCAGCACTTCCGAATGTTGAATTTACAATGGCCAATGACACGGTTTGCTTTGGCGAAATTGCATCCTTTACAGGAACCGGAGCTAATGTCATTTCATGGGTCTGGGATTTTGGCGATGGCGGCACTGCTACAGGCCCTGCACCTACACATTTATATAGCCAACCCGGAACCTACACAGTTACACTCATTGGAACTGGTACTGACGGTTGTCTCAACTCCATTTCACATGATATTTTCATCCGTCAAAACCCGGTAGCTGATTTCTCATTTGTAAGTGGATGTCTTACTGATTCCGTTTATTTTACGGATCAATCAACAAGCAACGTTGGGTATATTGCCTCATGGAACTGGGATTTTGGAGACGGATCAGCTACTTCCAATTTACCAAACCCGGCACATTTATATGCAAATAGTGGTACCTTTAATGTCCAACTGGATGTAGTTGATGAATTTGGATGTACACATTCTGTATTTCAGGCTGTTACAGTTGCAGCAGCGCCCACGGCTGATTTTGACTACAATGAATATTGCCTGGGGAATGAAACTGAATTTTTCGACAACTCTTCTCTTAATGGTGGTTCTGCAATAAATTCATGGCAGTGGAATTTTGGCGATCCATTGTCAGGTGATAATACTTCAGATTTACAAAACCCAACACATATTTTTACTGATGCCGGAACATTTACTGTGACCCTCATCGTTTCAAATACGGATGGTTGCTCCGATACTACCACACAAGATGTTGTTATTGATCCACTACCAGTGGTTAATTTTACGATGACAAACGATACCATTTGCCTGGGTGAAACCCTGCAATTTAATGGTACGGGTACCAATGTAACCTTCTGGAATTGGGATTTTGGAGATGGCATAACAGACAACATACAAAACCCAATACATTTATACACAACTACAGGCACTTTTACGGTTACCTTAACTGGAACAAGTTCTGATGGATGTGCCAATAGTATTTCACAAGATATTGTAGTACGAGAAGTGCCTACCGCAGACTTCCTGTTTAATGATGTTTGTTTGGGTGATTCCACCTACTTTCAGGATCAGTCGTCGGCTAACGTTGGCTTTGTAAACGGATGGATATGGGATTTTGGTGATGGATCACCAACTTCAACTCTGCAAAACCCTGTGCATCTTTATTCTGTTGCCGGCGTTTTCAATGTGTCTTTAATTGCCTTTGACAGTTTTGGTTGTACGGATACAATCGTTCAAACAGTTCAGGTTTTTGCGAATCCCAATGCTGATTTTACTTACCAGGAAACCTGCCTTGGGGATTCCGTCTTTTTTAATGATAATTCAAATAATAACAATGGTCCGGATATTGTTTCATGGTCATGGGATTTTGACGATCCGCTTTCAGGCGTAAATAATTTTTCAAATCTCGAGAATCCAAGCCATTTATTTACAGGCCCTGGCACCTATGATGTTTCACTTGTTGTGACAAACGAACAGGGCTGTTTCGACTCGATTATTCAAAATATTGTGGTTGATACGCTTCCGGATATAGACTTTAATATAACTAACGACACCATCTGCTTGTGGGAAATTGCTGAATTTTTTAGTATAAACAACGGCCCTATCAGTATTGCTTCGTGGTATTGGGATTTCGGAGATGGTATATTTTCAACCAACGCTAACCCCATCCATTTATACACTCAGCCAGGATTCTACACGGTAACTTTGACAGGAACAGGAGCTGACGGATGCGAAAGTACCGTTTCAAAAACTATCTTGGTAAGAGAAAGTCCTGTAGCTGATTTTGATTACAACAATTCTTGCTTTGGCGATTCTATCCAATTTCTTGATCAATCATATAGCAACCAGGCTGATATTGTTTCATGGGACTGGACATTCGGAGATGGAGATACTGATACCCTCCAAAACCCGATCCATTTTTACCAGGCACCCGGAAATTATAATGTCAGGCTGATCGTTTTTAATGAATTCGGCTGCTCCGATACAATAAATAAGATCATTCAGATATTTGACAATCCCGCTGCAGCATTTACTTTTAACCTGGAATGTGATACTTCTGGCCAGGTTTCATTCTTTGATGATTCTCAGGCAGGAAATGACAGCCCGATAGACTCATGGACATGGGATTTTGGTGATGGATACACCTCGAACGAAATAAACCCCGTACACATTTATAATTTTACAGATAGCTGCTACGCTGTTGTTTTAACAATTGTAGATACAAATGGCTGTGCTTCTGTGGACACAAATCTTGTATGTGTCCGTGATAAACTTTCAATAGATTATACAGCCTCTGAGGTATGTTTTGGAGAAGCTACATTCTTTGATGCCGACTTTTTACCTCTGAACGATACAATAGTTTATTTCAGGTGGGATTTTGGAAATGGTACACCATTTTATACATCACCTGAAGACACGGTTAGTTATATTTATTCCAATTCCGGAACTTACAGAGTTGTACTTACCGCCCTTGATATTTATGGATGCTCCGCGACATATGTAGACACCATTAAGGTAAATGATTTACCGATACCCGATTTTAGATACATCATGAGTACCTGTGAAGAACCTACACAATTCATTGATGAATCGGATGGTATGGGTACCAACATAGCAAGCTGGTCATGGGACTTTGGAGATTATTCTTCAGGCATCAACAATTTTTCAAATTTGCAAAATCCAACGCATACATATCAGCCAGACGACAGCACCTACCAGGTAAAATTAATCGTAACCAATTTTAATGGCTGTGTTGATTCGATAGTGAAGACAATCGTTCGAACCCCATGTCTTGATGCAGAAATCTACTTACCGGATCATATTACTTGTGATGGTTCTGAAATATGCTTTGCCGATTCCTCTGTAATTTATAGTAATTACATGGAGATAACCCAATGGGAATGGGACTTTGGTGATGGCAATACTTTGATATACGATTTTTACCAGAATCCAATCTGCCATACCTATGATGCAAGTGGAACTTACGAAGCATCCTTAATTGTTACGGCTCAATCAGGTCAAAATATTTTAAAGGATACTGCTTTTCAAACTGTTATTGTGGGTCCAATTCCAACAGCTGGCTTTGCCGTTACTGGAGCCACTTGTTTTGAATCACTCACACAATTCAGCGACCTTTCAGAAGGAAATGGCGCCGATATTGACCAATGGTGGTGGGACTTCGGTGATGACACAACCGCTGACGACACCTCATCATTACAAAACCCAACTTACATATATCCCTCGGCAGGTGTGTATGATGTACAATTGGTGGTAACCAGCATATACGGATGTACAGATACCATTCTAAATACGATTGAAATTTTTGACCGTCCTGAAGCGAATTTCTCGAATACAGTGGGATGTGTTGATCATGAAACTTTCTTCTTTGATGAGTCAATTGAATCGGGTTCGCCCATATCCAACTGGTATTGGAATTTTGGAGATCCGACCTCAATTGCTGATTCTTCTGATAGGCCAAATCCGGTTTACATATACAATGAAGAGGGCATCTATAATGTGTCACTTATCGTGATGGATAATAACTTCTGCCGTGATACAGTGGAATATGACGTAGAAGTTTACGAAAGGCCTATCGCTGCTTTCGAAGTATTTGAACAATATGAAGTTCAGCAAGGCGAAATTTACCTTAACAACCTAAGTGTGGGCGCTTCTACCTATTTCTGGGACTTTGGAAATGGCGAAATTTCAGAAGAAGAAAATCCAGTTGTGCAATATTCAGAAGATGGATTTTATACCATTACTTTAATCGCATACAGTGATAATGGCTGCCCGGATACTACTTCCTACGAATATGAGATGATGTTTAAAACCCTGTACGTACCGAATGCATTCATACCTGGTAACTTAGGCTGGACTTATGAAGACGGAAGGTTTATTGTGAAAGGCGTCAATCTTTCTCGATACCGGATTGAGGTATATGATGCCTGGGGTGATTTGATTTGGGAAAGTGATGCGCTCATTGATGGCCGGCCAGCGGCAAGCTGGAACGGACGAAACGAAGGCAACCCGAACCTCGATTTATGCCCAGCCGGAGCTTACACCTGGAAAATTGATGCTGTTTTTAAAGACGGCACCAAATGGAAAGGCAGCGACAATGGAGATGGAAATACGAAACCTTACGGGACCGTAACCTTAATTAGATAAATAAACAAGCAAAAACCATTTAACGATGACACTTACACTAAAGAAAATATTCGTAATAGTAGGCGCGCTGGCACTGTTTGTTTTTAGCGTATCTGAGGTAAAATCACAAGACATAACCTACTCGCAACCCTATAATAGCCCTACCTATTATAATCCGGCGATGGTAGGTCTCACATTAGGCCTTAAAACCAGGTTTAATTATTTAAAGCGATGGACTGGCCTGAGTGGCAATTATTACACCTACAATTTTAGCGCCGATATTGCCGACAGGAATATTCCCGGCTCAGGAGGATTAGGCTTAATCTTTCAACAGGACAGGCAAGGTATGGGATACATAAAAACAACAACGATAGGTGTTATGCCTTCCGTTCGGATTCGATCTTCATACAATACATTGTTCCAAGTAGGAGCAACCATATCAGCCGTAAACAGGAAACTTGACCTTACTGATGCTGTTTTCTCAAGCCAGTTGGACCCTATTTACGGAAATATAGGCCCTTCCACATTTAGCAGTTACGGAGAAGAAAGCACTTTTTATGCAGACTTTTCTTTAGGTGCGCTGTTTCAATTCGAAAAAGGTTCAACAACCGGTGTGATTGGCGTTGCTGCGCACCATTTAACTCGCCCCGACCAATCATTTACAGGCCATACGGCTCCCCTGGAAATCAAATATGTGGCTCATGCTGATTTTATAATCGACCTGATGGAGTCAAGGCAGTTTCATGGCAAAGCCAGCGGATGGAAATTAAACCCTGGCTTTATTTATCAGCGCCAGTTATTCATGGATGTTTACCAGGTAGGTATTAACGCCTACACCTCATACGTATATTTTGGCATCTGGTACAAAAATGAAGCTTTCAACTGGGACAATTTCTCAAATATGACATTTATGATAGGTACGAATGTACCATTTACCGATGAAAACAGGATGAAAGTGATGTATTCATATGATCTTATGATCCAATCTGAACATGGATATGTGGGACCAACGCATCAAATCTCACTGGTGTTTGAATTTGATGGCGTAAGTTTCGGCAGAAACAAACCGAATACAATGAGAAGACCCAATCAGCCTATTGAGTGTTCATCGTTTTAATGAGAATTAAAAAAACATGAAGCGAAGATCAGTGAGTCTTCGCTTTTTTTTTGATATAAATTCATTCAACTGACATAAATTAGAATCGAATACATTTTCTTATTTTTGCATTAGTAATTAAACCCAAACACAGATGAAACAGCACCTACTCATTATCTCCTTAATTTTAGGCGGGTTATTATCACAAGCTCAATGGACCAGGTCATACACCCTGGATGATTTTGGCGACACCACTGATGTATTTACCGTAGAAGGTAAATCATTTGGCGGGCTTATTTATTATAATGATCCAAATGGCAGTCCGATGGGAAAATTTTGTACAAGAATTATCATTGACGCAAATAAGGATGTAGGGCTTTTCCTGCATGAAAATTGTGTTTTTGATAAGCCGGCATTCCCCGAAAACGATCCACTAAAAGATGTAACTTTCAGGATGCGAAATAGCGATGGAACCACTGAGAAAGTGAACATTTTGGATAAATGGGCCAAATTTGGCGGATTGAAACTTGAAAGCGAAAAGTTTATAGAATTCCTTGGCAATAGCAAGGGCGAAATCAGGTGTATTTTACAATCCGGGGTTGCCTATTATAAATTTACCATTGATGCCACCGGATACCAGCAAATAGTGGGAAAATAGCTATGGATATTACAAAAATTCTGATCAGCTACGTGCTGACTTCTGTTGTTTTTTTCGCCGTCGATATGCTATGGTTGGGACTGATTGCCAAAAATTTATACCGTAACTACCTGGGTCATTTCTTAAGCGACGAAGTGAATTGGGTAGCAGCCATTGTTTTCTACCTGATATTTATCGCGGGCAATATGTTTTTCGCGGTCTATCCTGCGGTGCAAAAAGAATCATTCGTGAATGCTATTGTATTGGGTGCTTTATTCGGTTTTTTTACTTATGCTACCTACGATCTAACCAACTACGCCACGCTTAAAGACTGGCCCATTCAAATTGTATTTATTGATATTGCCTGGGGTGCATTTTTATCAGCGATTGTTAGCCTCTCCAGTTATTTTATTGTACGGTTTGTGAATTGATTTTTTCGCAACTGGAGCAAACTTCCGGAATTAATACAGTAAGAATTTGAAAGGAAGATACAGAAGGACACAAATAGATGCTTGCGCCAGATTCAGTAATAGATTATGTGGGACTTAGCAGATTCGAACTGCTGACCTCTTGCCTGTCAAGCAAGGTTTTTCAATTATATTTAATTATATATTCTTAGACGCCTTCCTTAGAAAAATCAATGAAATAACTGTATTTATTAACAATTGGAGATATTTTAATATAATGCTTTATATTTGTTCATATTTGCAATTAGAGTAAACCAAGGAGTAAACCAGGAATGAATCATGAAAGCAAAAGTAATTTTATACACGGCTAAAACTTTATCAGATGGAGAGCATCCATTAATGCTTAGGATATCCGATAAGAAACAAAAGAAATATCGTTCAATGGGTACTCGTTTACCAAAAAGTAAATGGAATGAAAAGACAGGTTCGTTGAAAGGTATGAAAGCAAAGCCGAAGGATGATCCGAACTATAAAGAATATAAGGATTATCTAAACCTGAAGAAAACAATAAGTGATGTGGAGGCAAAGTACAATGACGAGATTTCATCGCTTTCAAAGGAAGGAAGATCAGTAACAATCGATCAACTTATTAAAAGAGTTGAGAACCCAGTTAAAGAAACTACTGTTCTAAGCTATTTTCAGGAGCGTATTGATTATCTGAAGGCGAAGGGAAGTGTTGGAAATGCTGAAGTATATTCATCTGCCAGAAATCGCTTTAAATCGTACATTAATAACGTGGATATAAAATTCGTGGATTTGGACAAGCAGCTTTTAAAAAAGTACAGGGATTGGCTTGAAAAACGTGGAAATTCAGACACCACCATTAGCGTGTACCTGAGAACCCTCCGAGCATTGTATAATTCAGCCATAGAAGACGGTTACGCAAAAGCAGTAGAATATCCATTCGGACGTAATTCGGTAGTAGCAGGATTAAACACTGACACGGAGAAACGTGCAATTACAAAAAAGGAGGTTGAAAAAATAAGAAAATTAGACCTGGATGGTAAATTAAAAGATGCTCAGAATTATTTCCTGTTCGGGTACCACGGGTGGGGAATAAATTTCATTGATATAGCCCTGCTGAAGTGGGATGATATTCATAATGGACGTATAAGCTATGTCAGGCAAAAAACCAGGGGTAAAAAACAGAAGAAGATCAGTTTTGCCATAACTCCCCAGGTGGATGAAATACTGGCTTGCTATCGACCTTTCACAGGCGTTGATACTGACAACTACATATTCCCAATACTTAATAAGCATATTCACATTACAGCCGCACAGCGAAAGAATCGCATCCGAAAAATGATCACCGAAACGAATAAGAACCTTAAACTTATTGGTGCGAAAGCTGGTATTAAAACAAAGCTAACTACCTACGTATGGAGGCACACCTTTGCTACTGTTTTAAAAAATGAACTGAAAGCATCAACCGAACTGATCAGTGAGATGATGGGGCATTCAGACGTAGCGACAACAGCTACCTATTTAGCCGAATTTGACAATGAGCAAAAGGATAATATGGCTGCTGGGCTGTAATCGGATATAGATAAATTCCCACTTTCCAAGTTCTTTAACAAACCATTGTTAATAAACCCATATGTGGTTAAATATGTGCAATATAAGACTTGTCGATTTGCTAAAAATGACTTTTATTACATGATAACACCTGTTTAGTTATTCACAACTTATATTTATAAGACCATACTTATATAATTTTGTATTTATAATGATTTCAAATAAGTGGATAAATAAAAAGTGAAGATGATGGAAGAAAAAGAATTACGAGAAGAGATTTCTGAGCTCAAAGGACTAATACTTGACCTAAGCCTGAATCTGTCGAGGAAAGAGGATGATGAGTACATTGACATTGAAGAAGTGTGCCAGTTAACAGGATGGAAAAGGAACACGGTTTATCAGTACCATAAGAACATGAATCTACCCTCGTATAAGTTTGGAGGAGCCCTGCGTTTCAAAAGAAGCGAGATAACGGAGTGGATGAACAATAAGATTGTACGTGCTGATGTCAAACAGAAGCAAGCTGGATAACATCGTTATGAAGAGTGTGAGCAATAAAAGACCTAGAAAAAGAGCAGTTGGTATGAGTGATAGAGCTTTTGTTAAAATTTATAAAGATGAGCTTCCTGAAGAGCTGCTATATGACCATCCGCAGGTAATGGCAATGTACATTGACCTGAAGAGTAATGCTGCCTTCTTTGATCACAAAACCCGTTTCAAGGGGGTGGATATAAACCTGAAGGTTATGGAATTGGTAATATCCTACAGAGATTTAGCTGAAAAGTATAAATGTTCAGTATATAAGATCAGGAAATCACTTAATCTATTAAAGGAGTTAGGAATGATTGAAACAAGAGCTGATGAGGGATTCACCCGAATAAAAATTAAAGAAAAATCATATAAAAATGCACAAACAGCTTCAAAATCTTTGCTAACAAGTGTTCCAGGTCAAATAAATGATGATTGTCAAACACCTATTGCTAAAATTCAAACAGCAGTAAACGTAACAGGAATGCCAGAAGGAAGAGGAAATGACAATGATTCTAAAACACAGTATAAGAATAACATAGTTAATAGGGAAAAAAATAACATTGGTTTAAAAGAAAATAATCCTGATCGTAAATTATTCTACCAGGAGGTTAATGAAATCATTGAACACATCAATTCAAAGTTCAAATCTAATGGTAATTTGGGTATTGGATTAGATTCAACATTCGATTTACACAGAAAAAAAGTAAAAAAATTATTACAAATTTCTCCTTCAAAAATGGCTCTTGAAATGGAAATCAGCAGGTATTTCAATAAGGATGATGTAAAAAATAATTCTAAAATTAACTTTGGAAATCTAAATGATCACCTCCATGAAATTTATGGGAGCCAAAATAAAGTTGATGCAGCTTAAAATTTAATATCCGACCTGTACCATAAGTCATTTTATTTTTACGACATTTCACATTAGTTCTGATTGATAAAATGATCCCTGAAAGCCTTTTATGTTGCTTATATGTTTGACTGCATTATCCTTATATGTGTGAGTAACAAACTTAATTTTTTCTACCTTTACCTCAACTATTGACCAATGGCTAACCTAACACCTGAACAAAAAGCACGGGAAAAGATCGACAGGATGCTCACCGCATCGGGATGGGTGATTCAAAACATGGATTCCATCGACTTCTCAACCAACGTTGGTGTAGCTGTCAGGGAGTATCAAACGGAAGTGGGTTATGCCGATTACATCCTTTTCCTCAACAGGACACCAGTTGGTGTTATTGAAGCCAAACGAGAAGAGGAAGGTCACCACCTGACGATAGTAGAAGAACAATCTGGTGACTATGCTAAAAGCAAGCTGAAACACTTCCAGAATGATCCGTTGAGGTTCGTATATGAAAGCACGGGCATTCTAACCCGCTTCACTGACTTCAATAATCCCAAGCCCCGCTCACGACCTGTATTTACATTCCACCGACCCGAAACATTATCGGAGTGGATGAAACAGGAAGAAACACTTCAGTCCAGGTTCGATAAAATACCTGTATTGGAGATGAAAGGCTTGCGTGATTGCCAGTACAATGCCATCGACAACCTGGAATCGTCCTTCAGAAACAACAGACCACGAGCTTTAATACAGATGGCAACGGGATCGGGTAAAACATATACCGCAGTTACTTTTGTGTATCGGTTGCTTAAATATGCCAATGCCAAGCGTGTACTGTTCCTTGTTGATACCCGCAACCTGGGTGAACAGGCAGAGCAGGAGTTTATGAAATTCATCCCCCAGGATGATAACAGGAAGTTTTCGGAGTTATACGTCCTGCAACGCTTGCAGTCTTCTTATGTGCCACCTAACAGCCAGGTATGTATCAGTACCATTCAACGGCTCTACGCCATCCTGAAAGGCGAAGACCTGGAAGCCGAGGTTGAGGATGTCAACCCAAATGAAAATCGATCTTTATGGCAACCCAAAGAACAACTACCTGTGGTTTACAACGAGAAGGTTCCCATGGAGTTCTTCGACTTCGTGGTCATTGATGAATGCCATCGTTCAATCTATAACCTATGGAAACAGGTATTGGATTATTTCGATGCCTACCTCATCGGTTTAACAGCTACACCCGACAAACGTACATTTGGCTTCTTTAACGAGAATGTGGTCAGTGAATACTCACATGAAGAGGCTGTTGCTGATGGCGTAAATGTAGGTTATGAAGTATATACCATTGAAACGGAGATCACCAAAGAAGGTGCAAAATTAAAGGCTAAGGAGTTTGTTGATATACGTGACAGGCTCACCAGGAAGAAAAGATGGACACAGCTGGATGAAGACATGGAATACAATGCCAAACAGCTTGATAAAGATGTGGTCAATCCAAGCACCATACGTAACATTATACGAACGTTCAGGGATAAACTGAAGGAGATATTCCCTCAGCGAGATGAGGTGCCTAAGACGCTTATTTTCGCTAAAACAGACAGCCATGCTGACGACATCATCCAGATCGTACGTGAGGAATTTAATGAAGGCAATGAATTTTGCAAGAAAGTAACCTATAAAACTGAAGAAGACCCAAAATCAGTGCTGGCACAATTCAGAAACGAATATAATCCAAGGATCGCTGTTACTGTTGACATGATAGCCACAGGAACGGATGTAAAGCCACTGGAATGCCTCTTGTTCATGCGTGACGTTAAATCAAAGAACTACTTCGAGCAGATGAAAGGCAGGGGAACCCGTACCCTCGACTATGAAGACCTGAAACAGGTAACACCTTCAGTTCATACTGCTAAAACACACTTTGTAATTATTGATGCCATTGGCGTAACCAAATCAGTAAAAACAGATAGCCGACCCCTAGAAAGAAAGAAAAGCGTTCCCTTAAAAGACCTGATGCAAGGCGTAATGCTGGGAGCACGAGATGAAGATACTTATCTATCACTGGCGAGCCGAATGGCAAGGCTTGATAAGCAAATGAGTAAAAAGCAAAAGGACAAGTTTAGTGAACTTGCTAAAGGGAAGAATATAAACCAGGTAACCCATATGCTGCTCAATCCATTTAATCCAGATGAGGTAGAAGCTGAGGCAAAAAATATCCTGAACCTCGGCAAGGATGATATAGTAC
>SWBW01008341.1_pt1 | contig 15169 bp, 12 predicted proteins | sample 4693041 | NCBI WGS metagenome assembly SWBW01 (sample SAMN10267271, study PRJNA491770) | bioreactor metagenome | isolation source: DHS bioreactor inoculated with marine methane seep sediment | place: Japan: Omine Ridge, Nankai Trough | collected 2006-05-06 | reverse complement strand
ATCTTCACGGTTTACCTGCTGGTGATTGTTAAGGCGGGCTTCCTCATCGCGCCGGCAATCGTTGGCACGACGAAGAACGACACCTTCGAGACCATCTTCGAGATGTTCAGCACTGTCTCGGCGCAGCCCTGGCGACTGGTGCTTTACGAAATTGTTCTCGGTCTGATTGCCCTGCTTGCCCTGGGTATTCTGATAGTCTTTGTTGTCCTCGCGCTCAAGCTGATGTACATGGTCTTCGGCTACGCCTGGGGAACCGACTTCACCCAGTACGTCTTCCCGCAGGCGGGGTACTACACCTTCTCCTTCCTCAAGACCCCGGCGGCGATGCTCCACGAGGCGACCCTCTGTGGCATGAACACCTGCCTGCAGACCGGGCTTGTTTCGCCGGAGCTGATATTCTCCATTCCGGGGATTAGCTGGATCTACTACCTGCCGACGATGACCGCCATCGCCGTTGCCCCCAGTGCCGGATTGCAGGTCGCGGCGATTATCTACGCCGTCTGGACAATCGTGCTGCTGGGGCTGGTTATCAGCTACTTCTTCTCGACGATGTACACAGGACACGCGCTGATTTACCTGATTCTGCGCAAGAAGAAGGACGACGAGAACCTCCTCGAACGCAAGGACTACGACGAGGAGTTCCCAGAGTTTGAGGTGCCGGAGGATAAGGTTGAGGATGACCTCGTCCCGCCGGAGGATGCTCCGAGCGAAGACGCACCGACTGAGGAGAAAGAGGACGAGTAACCCTCACTCCTGAGCGATGATATGAAGAAAAAACGGCGGGCCGCAATGGCTTGCCGTTTTTTGTGAGGTGGAGCCAGTGAATCAGTTATCTTGAAGCGAACAAGGCTAAGAGCGGCTGAGACGGTCAGCTACGGACAATGTAGGGCGGGGATTTTAATCCCCGCCGCTTAGTAGCTACCAAGACAATTATAAGGGTATTCATCCCATCTCCTGCACAATCCAAGACGAACTGGATTGTTCAAAATGTATTCTGTTGCTTTCTTCAAACCCTCTTCATGCCGAACCCCGTGGTCGTAAAAGCTTGTTTGCCACAGTGGCTTTTCAACAGAATAATTTCGAGCAATCATGTTGATATGCCGTTTCCAGGCGGCAATTAAATTGCATAAATCAATTCTTTTTACTGCCATCAATAGATGTATGTGGTCGGGTAGAATTGAAGCGGCTGTTAAGTGGCATCTCTCTGACAACCACTCACCGAGGCTATTAAACACGTCATCCGTAAACTGGCATCGGGTAAAGAGTCTTCTTCGTCTATAGGTGCAGACGGTAATTGAAAATACCTGCCCCTGATTGGAGTAATTCTCCAATGCTAGTCGAGGGTGTTTGCGTTTGGAGTGTTGGTTAGAGTATGTCATAATTTTATAATGGATAAAACGGCGGGGATTAAAATCCCCGCCCTACATTTACCTTTATCCTGTGTTTAGGCTCGCTAACAGTGCCTAAGCATCTACAGAGAGATGAGATTGGGGCATTGAGATACTCGCTCTCCCCCTAAAACTCCCATCCTAGCGTAAAGTGGAAGACGGCATCCTTAAAGTCTCTGCCGTCCCAGGGCCATGCCCAGTCCAGGCGGATTGGCAAGCCCAGCGATGCCCAGCGGATGCCCACGCCCAGGCTACCCTTGAGGTCGTCGAAGTGCCAGTACGGCTCCTCGGAGAAGACGCTGACGGGCGCGTCGTTGTCCCACGCCATGCCGAGGTCCATGAAGCCGATGCCTCGGATGTCGCCGATGATGAAGCCGGGCAGGAAGCCGATGTCGATCCGGTCAATCAGCGGCAGGCGCAGCTCCATATTCAGGAAGCTGACGTTGTTGCCGACGAACTCGGTGTAGCCGAAGCCCCGCAGGTCGCTGGCTCCGCCGAGGTACTCGAAGTTGTCCGTCGGGTCGCCGCCGAAGCTGTGGCTGGAGTAAATCCTCGTCGCCAGGGAGCTTGTCCCCAGCAGCTTGAGGTAGCCCCGGAAGTCCAGAGCCAGACCGTTGAACTCCCAGTCCGAGCCAATTGCCTTCGTCGGGCGGAAGTAGGAGAGGTTGGCGCGCACGCCGCGTAGCGGATGGTAGTAGCTCCACTCGGTGTTGTCGAAGACCAGGGAGACCATCGGCCCGAAGATGAACTGGCTGTCGTCCTGGGTGGTTCCGTCGTTGAAGGTGTGCTGCCACGCCTGCTCGTAGCCGATAGCGGAGGCCTCGAAACGGAAGGTCTCGCTGAAGGGGTAGGAGTAGCTGAGTTGCCCGCCGGTGTTGCGCTGCCAGGAGTAGCCGTCGGAGGTGAGGTAGTAGTCCTTCCAGGTGAAAACCCGTCCGCCGAGGGTGGAGCGGTTCTTCATCCAGTAATAGCCGACATCGAGGTCGAGGTCATCGAGGCTGGAGATGCTGACCAGCCCGAACTGGGCAATCAGGCGATGGTCGCCCAGGGTGTCCGAGGCGGTAACGTAGCCCAGTGCCTCAAAGACTCCATCTGTGGTGTAGGAGGCCTGCGCCATCGCGCCGTCAATCTTCAAATCATAGAACCAGGGGAGAAGCTGACCGAGCTTGTCCAGTTCGCCAACCTCCACCCCGCTGCGGATGGGTAGCTCTGGGGCAGAGAAGACCAGCTCGTCGGCGGAGCTGTCGTACTCCTCGGCAAGCGAGTCTTCAAGGTCGAGGCTATACACCTGATAGGTCATTCCCTGATAGGCGTTGAAGACAATCTTCTCGCCATCGGCGGAGACGCAGGGGTTAAAGATGTCGCGGAGAGAGTCGGTGAGCTTGATCAGGCCGCCGTCGGCGCGGTTTAGTTGGTAGAGGTTGCTCGGCCCCTGTCGGTCGGAGCTAAAGACAATCGCCTCACCGTCGGGGGTATAGACCGGATAGCGGTCTTCCACGGCTCCGCTGGTCAGGGTGGTGATGTCTCCCGTCGCCAGGGTAAGCTCGGCGATGTGGGTTCCGTCTTCTTCCTCCAGAGAGAAGGCAAGGTAGCGACCATCCGGCGAAGCCGCTGGTTGTTGCTCCATGTGCGGGGTATCGGTAAGCTGGGTCAGGTGGCCGTCGGTCAGACGAAGCTGGAAGAGGTCAAGCTGCCCTCCCTGCTGGGCTGCCAGATAGACCGACTCACCATCGGGAGCGTAGGTGATACTCCTCAGCGCGTCGAAGTTTAGCTCGAAGTCGCGATAGAGATTGCCATTGAGAACATCGACCAGATAAACGCCCAGCCAGCCGCCCTCTTTGGCAATAAAGGCAATGCTGTCGCCGTCGGGAGCAAAGGCAAGGGTTCGCTGCCCAACCTGAAGATAATCGTACTCTCCGGCATCGGCGAGCTTGTCGAAGACCTCACCCTCTTCAGCGTCAATCAGATAGATGCCCGCCTTCTCACCGAGGTTGGAATAGACTGCCACCAGTTCGGCGGAAGGTGAGAAGACCGGACTGAGGTAGCTGGTGTACTCTTCGTCAAGGCGAGTCAGCCGATGGCAGAAGTCCTCAGGGCGGCGACCCTCAATCAGGTCAACCCAGTAGCGACGCTTCAGGTCGGTCAGCCACTCGTCGGTGAAGTCGTTGAGGTCAGCCCCGATTACCTCTTCAAGCGCGTCGGAGACGCTGCGCTCCGGGATGGCGGCAATGGCATCGAGTAGTTCCGGCAGCTTCTCTTCACCGTAGTGGTCAACGAAGAAGTCCAGCGCACTCTGCCCCTGCTTGTAGGTCAGGTACATCGCCCAGCCGGGAATCATCTCGCCGTAGCGCAGAAGCTCCAGCGGCAGGATTCCCTCACTAAGAACTGCATCGCGGAGAACCATCCGCCCGTCGGTATTCCAGTCTCCGGCAACGTGATCGGCAATGCCCTCCATAAACCAAAAGTCCGGTACTCCAATTCCGGTTTTCAGCAGCTCGCCGGCGACATCCCGATAGAAGCGGTAGAAGGTAAAGACGTGGGTCAGTTCGTGAACCGTGGTCTCCCACATTCGCGGCTGGGAGCCCTCAAAGGGAATCACGACGCGGTTGCGCAGCGGCTCGGTAAAGCCGCCGACCCCTTCGGGCAGGAACTGGGTGGTGATGTTGGTCTGGCGGAAATCTCGTCCTGAGGCGTAGAGGATAAAGGGAATCCGGTGCATCGGCTCGCTGTCGAGTCGCCCGCTGACCTTCTTCCAGGCGGCTTCCGCCATCTCCGCTACGGCACCAACGAACTCCCCGCATTCTGGATAATAATAAACGTCAAAATGCTCTGTGGCGAGGATGCTCCAGTGGAGTTCATGGTCACGGACTTTGTTCCGCCCAAAGGAGCCGTACTGAGCGGAGGCAGTTCCAACCAGTAGCAGCAGCACGAAAACGCCGAGGGCTATTTTTCTAAAAGACATGGTATTCCTTGGTGGGCTATCTAATATCTTTGAATAGATGCTATTTCGGTCGCCTGAGACAAGGGGCTTTAGCCCCTTGCTATTTTGCGGTGTATCTCAATCCCCGCAAGGGGTTGAAACCCCTTGCCTTAAAGATAACTCACACATTCGTAGAGAGATGTGAGTTTAGCATCTCTCTTGGCAGCCGGACGTTGTCCGGCTAATGGGCGGGTGTGGACACCCGCCCCTACAGGTATTTGATGTTGGTATTGGCTGGTTTATAGGGGCAACCCCTGTGGTTGCTTATTCTATTATCGGGCAAGACAGGGACCTGCCCCTACGGCGTGTATCATCACTCGCGTTGCCTACGGAACGATTATCCGGTACTCCGGTTTTTCGTGGGGTTCCAGGGAGTTCCGGGTCTCTTTGGTAATCTGCCGAATAAGCTGGTTGAAGACCCCCATCAACTCGGAGTGGGACGGCGTTATCGCGACCGTGGCTGCGTCAACCTCGGAGCGCAGGTCGGCCTCGCGCTTCCAGATCAGCTCGCCACTCTGACCGTCGTAGCCCTTCAGCGTAATCTCCAGCACGTAAACCTGCGTCTGGTCGCGATTGTAGGCATCGGTGGAGCGTCCGACCAGCATCGAGGGTCCGGCCTCCTCGCCTACGTCGTAGGCACTGGAGAGCCGCTCGGTATAGTCCATTCCGCCGTAGCGGTAAAAATTGACCGTCCCGATTACCACCAGATCGGCGGGAAGCCGCCCGGCAAGGTTGGTCAGGTCGTCAATCCGCAGCTCGTCGAAGTCCCCAATCTCGGCAATGCCATCGAGGACGGTTTCCAGCGGCACGATGTTGAAGCTGGGGTGGGAGTCAATCACTCTCCGTAGTTCCTGAGCGGTTAGCTCGCCGAAGCCCCACTCACCGTCGTACTCGAAGTCGAGGAGGGCGATGGTGGAGTAAACCGCCGGGTCAAGCTCGCTTTCGGCGGCGGTGTAGATAATAACCTCGCTACCCGGACGGCAACCTGCCATTAACAGGACAAGTATCGGCGCGAGAAGAAGGATCGTTAGCTTATTCCACATCTTTGTCCTCCTCTTCTTCACCTTCAGTGTCTTCTTCTTCCTCGGCAGGGAAAAGCTCCGGGTTGGCTCGGCGGAAGGCGAGCAGATTGTTTCGGTAGATGTCATCACCGGGAGCGGCAGCCACGGCGGACTGGTATAGCTCCCCCGCCTGGGTCAGCTCACCAAGAGCCTCACTTGCCACGGCAAGGTTGTTGAGCAGTCCGGCATCGCCCGGAGTCAGTAAAAGTGCTTTCTCCCAGCGATGGCGGGCTTCCTCCCAGAGTCCCTCTTTGGCACTGCGGAAGGCGAAGCCGCGATAGTCCTCGACGGAGGCACGCTGCCGACAGCCCAGTCCTCCCACAAGGAGGAGCAGCAGGCAGCCGACAACGAGAAGCGAACGAAAATATCTACTTTTGCTCATTTTCCTCCGTCTTCCGATTCAATATCAGCTGGTCGATCTCGACTTCCTGACGACTGCCATCGAGAAGCTGGAGAACCACAGTGCCTTTGAGCGTGTTTGCTTTTTTCACAAAACCGGAGCCGCCGGATTTAAGCTCAACCCGGGTGCCGCGTTCGGGCATCCACTGCCGCGCCTCGGTGTAAAGGTCGTTCTCGTGGGAGAGGCAGCACATCAGCCTCCCGCAGAGTCCGGAGATGCGAACGGGATTGAGAACCAAATCCTGCTGCTTCGCCATCTTGATGGTAACCGGCGTGAACTCCTTCATCCAGGAGGCACAGCATAGCTCCCGCCCGCAGGAGGCGTAGCCACCGAGGCGGCTGGCCTCGTCGCGAACCCCGACCTGACGCATCTGAATCTGCATACCCAGATCTCTTGCCAGAATAGCCACCAGGCGACGGTAGTCCACCCGCTCCGGGGTGGTAAAGATGATGGTAATCAGGTCTTTTTCTACGGCGGCGGAGACTCCAACCAGCTTGAGCGGTAGTTTCTCCAGATTCTCGTTGAATAGCCGCCGCGCCCGGTCTTCTATTTCAGCGGAGCGGGACATCGCCTCCAAATCGGACTTGCCGATCCGGTGCAGCACCCGGCAGGGAAGATGATATTTCGATTTCTCCCGGACGGGGAAGTCCGCCCGCACCACCTCGGCGAAGCGTTGGGCATCGTCAAACTCCACCCGGTAGTACTGCCCGGCGCGGAGGTCGGCATCCTGACAGCAGCCGAGCAGTCGAACCCGCTCCTCACGGAGCCGGAACTCAACATACCGCCGCTGATTGCAATTATTCTGAGTTGACATACAACCTGACACCTCTTATAAAGCCATGCTGTGAATGTTGTTGTTTGCGGAAATCTGCCTAAGCTGCTCAACTCATGGGGGTATCCCTAATCTTGTGGACACTTCAGCAGAGGAAACTAACCCGGACTAGCCGCCATAGTAAAGTTTATGTGCCAGCTTCCGCAAATACACGGGGAGCTTTTCGATGGGGTACTCACCACGAGCGATAGGCCATAGGTTGCACCACCACTCCGGCTCTCCTGCCCAATCACCCCAGGAACCTTTAATCATCACCAGGCTACCAGCGAGAGTAATCAACTGTCGGTCGAGTTCGTGTACTTCGGAGTTATCATCAAGTCGGTCTCTCACCTCGATAATTGAGGCTATGATCAATTTATCAGTATCAAGAAGCCTTAGGTACTTCTTGTAACGGGCAAGTTCCTCGCTCATCCTTACGCCTCCACCAGCCAAAACGAGAGGTTTCGATCAATTATTGAGTTTAACCAGCCCCCTACTTCATACGTGGACGGCTGAGGGTAAGTTCACCGAGAATAGTTTCCGCCGTGAGTCGGACATTGGTGTTGGCGTTAAGGAACGCCCCGGCTTTGTTTAACTCCCTGACCGCCCCGGTGAGCCAGGCATCGGTTGGCTCGGCGGCAAACTCCACCCCTGCCAGTCGGGTCAGTTCCTCAAACAACTCACGGGTACCCTCCCGCTTGCCCAGCTCTCCGGCAGCGGCATAGACTCCGACCAGGTCGCCCTGCTTTACCTTTTTCCAGATGTCCTGAGCGGTGGTGTGGAGATTATCGTCGCCAACCAGAGCGCGCGCCCGGGAGAGCGAGCCTTCAGCCCGGGCGGCTGCGGAACGAGCCGGCTCCTCTTCTATTCCCTCGGCAACAAGCAGTTCGTACAACAAGCTCTGACTCAATCCATTACAGCGCAGCAACTGGCAGCGGGAGATAATCGTCGGCAGGAGGGAATCCAGAGCCTCTGTTGTCAGCAGCATAATCGAAGCCGCTGGAGGAGCTTCCAGCGTCTTCAGCAGAGCGTTCTGCGCCTCCGGGGTCATCCGCTCGGCACGAGGAATCAGGGCAATTTTGCGTACTCCCTCACGGGGCGAACGAGCCAGAGTCGAGTTGAGCGTCCGCGTATCTTCGATCTTCAGGCTCGCGCCATCGGTTGGAAGAGAGATGAAATCGGCATAGTTACCATGCTCAAACCGCTTGCAAGTTCCGCAGCTTCCGCAGCCCGTATGATTTTCACATGCCAGCGCGCGAGCAAAGTCCCGTGCCATGGTGGACTTGCCAACCCCCGCCGGACCGTGAAAGAGATAGGCGTGCCCCAGGCGTTCGCCGGAAAGTGCCGCCGAGAGCAAACCGACGACGGCCTCCTGTCCCTGAATAATGGTGTTGAGTTGCTGCTTCGTCATTTTATATTCGACTCAATACCCTTTGGTTTGACGCAATTAGCCATTGAGAAGTTTCAGTACACGCTGGCTGATCAGTTGGGCGATTTCCTCGCGGGGTCTGGTAGCCGGGATGGTCAGAAAACGTTCTGCTTCTCGCTCTGCCAAAGTAAGATACCCTCGGCGGACTCGCTCCATGAACGCCAGTTCGCGGCTTTCGATAGCATCGGCGGCTCCGTTGGAGGCATCAGCCGCTCGCCGTAACCCGGCCCCGGCTTCGATGTTCAGCAAAATAGTCAGCCCCGGTGTGAGTCCTCCCGTGGCGATTCGTAGAACATCCTCAATCAGTTCTTCGTCAAGCCCCAGCCCGTAGCCCTGATACGCCCGGGTGGAGTCGATGAAGCGGTCGAGAATCACCACCCGTCCCTTACTCAGGGAAGGGCGGATGACACGCTGAACCAGCTCCGCCCGCGCCGAGCAGAAGAGGAGCAGTTCAGCAATCGCGCTACGCTCCACGGCACCATCGAGAAGAATCTCACGCACCCGCTCCCCCAGCGTTGTGCCACCGGGTTCACGCAGAATTAACGGATTATGCCCGCTCCGGCGCAGCGTCTCTGAAAGTAAGTCAAGCTGCGTACTCTTGCCGGAGCCGTCAATTCCCTCAAGGCTGATGAGAAGATTTTCCATTTAGGTATGATTTAAGAATGGGGCTGTTGCGAAAATCTATCCCTATACAAAGGTGAGCTTCGCTCATCTCGCGGCGGGCATTTTTTGCCGATGAGGCAATGCCCACCCTACATTGACGACGACATTTCTTTGCTACGAAGACAAGACACAACGCTTAGTGTTGCTGGGATTGTAGCATAGTGGGCAGAGCCTTTGTTATCATCACGGGCTGAGGGGTTTCATAGTGGATAAGTCAGGGACGGGTTTTGCTTATAATTGAGCTTCCGGTTTTGGTGTTGTTGCTGTTACTCTCCGCCTTCTTTTCCGGCTCGGAGACGGCTTTCTTCTCGCTGAGTCGAGCGCGGACGGAGGCACTGCGTCGTTCCTCTTCGCGTAGTGAACAGGGAGTAGCCGACCTTATTTCCAAGCCCGTTGGGCTGCTGGTAACGATTCTCTTCGGCAACATGCTGGTGAACATCGCCGCCACCTCGCTGTGGACGCTGCTGGCGTTGCGGGAGTTCGGCGAGGAGTTCTTCGAGCTTTCGGCACTGGCGATGACCTTCTTCCTGTTGATCTTCGGTGAGGTTACGCCAAAGAGTCTTGCCGCCTACCGCCCCCTCGCTATGGCGAAGCGCAGCACCAAACCGTTGAAGCTGCTCTATAAGCTGCTCTACCCAATTCGCCAACCGCTGACCAGGCTCAGTTCCGCTCTGGTGCGGAGCATCGGGAAGCATTCCTCTCCCGAAGAAGCCCTCACCGCCGAGGAGCTGCGTACCGCCCTGACTCTGGCGCGCGAGCAGGGGGTAATTGACGAGATAGAATCCTCGATGGTAGAGCGGATTCTCATTTTGGAGGAACGACTGGCACGGCAGATGATGACTCCGATCAGCGAGGTTGTTTCTCTTCTGGTGAACACGCCGCCCGCCGAGGCTCTGGGGGTTTTCCGCCGTCATCAGTACGCTCGTCTGCCGATTAAGACCGCAGATGGAACAGAGTGGCTGGGACTGATTCGGGCAAGGGACATAGCTCAGGCGGTCATTGTTGGTCCAGCAACGAATCTGCGTCCTTACCTGCTACCGTTGCATCACGTACCGGAGTCCGCCAACGCCCTGGCTCTGCTGCGCCACTTCAACTCGACGGGCAGCCACCTGGCTCTGGTCAACGACGAATACGGCGTTTTGGCTGGTCTGGTTACCCTTCAGGACATCCACGGCGAACTTTACGACACGGCGAATAGCGGTGAGCGGAAGCTCCGACGGTTGGAGCCGGGGGTCTTTATTTGCGAGAGCAGCCTGGGACTGGACGACTTCAACCGCAATCTGGGTACCGACATTCAGGATCCCCATTACAACTCCATCGGCGGGTATCTGACCGGATTACTGGGGCGGATTCCCCAGTCGGGCGAGCGGCTTAGCGCGGCGGGCTATTCGTTCACCGTGCTGGAGGCAACTTCGACTAAAATTGTCCGCCTGCTGGCACGAAGGGAGGGTGATGAGTAGCCTGACAATGGTTCTGCTACTGTTGCTGTCCCTCCTTGTGGTGGCGTTCTTCGCTGGCGCGGAGACGGCGGTAATCTCGGCGAATCGGATTCGGTTGGTCCACCGTACCCGTCGGAAGGATAAACGCGCCCAACGCGCCCTGCGCCTCCTCCACAAGCCGGAGCGTGTCGTAACCACTACTCTGGTGGGAACAAACTTTGGCGTGGTCGCCGCCTCAACCCTGACCACCGCCCTGGCTTTGGCAATCCTTCCCGCTAGCTGGGCGGATTCCGTTCCGCTGATTACCTCCCTTGTCCTGGCTCCGGTGCTGATGGTGCTGGGCGACCTGCTACCCAAAGCCGTTGGGCGAAGCTACTCCGACCGCCTGACCCCGGCTCTGGCAACACCGCTGCGGGTCTTCGGCTACCTGTTCTGGCCAATTAGCATCGTGGTTACCAGCCTGACTCATCTCCTCTTCCGGTTGTTGAAGATTACTCCGGGAGAAAGTGGCAGGCTCAGTCGCGAGGAACTCCGGGTGATGGTGTGGCAGGGTAAAGAAGAAGAGGCAATTGAGCAACACACCGCTCATCTCGCCGATGAGGCCTTTACCCTCACCCTGCGCCAAGTTCGCGAGGTGATGACCCCGCTGCGAGACCTTGACTCGCTGAGTACCGAGGCCCGCGTGCCGGAGGCCATCGCGAAGGCCACCGAGACCACGGACTCCAACCTCTGCGTTTATCTGGGACGGAAGGACAACCTCGTCGGCGTAGTTCCGGTAAAGGAGCTGACCCGCGCTTCCCTCGGCACCACAGTGGGGAAGATAATGAGTCGCCCGCTCTTTGTTCACGAAGGTCGTTCGCTGAGTGGTCTGCTGGCGGATTTCCGCTCGCACAGCGCAACCCTCGCCGTGGTGGTTGACGAGTACAAAAACGCCCTGGGGGTAATCTCTCTGAACGGTGTGCTTAATTCCCTAACCAGCCAGATGCCCATTTAGGCAAACTCCACCCTACCTGACAGCAACCAGTAAACGAGCAACTTTTGCTTAGTTCACCGCTGCTATGTGTATCTGGCTTGGGTGAAAGTATTATCGTGCTGTAGCGTCTTGATCCCCTTGAATAACTAGTCCAACCATGATGCATCCAGAAAGCATCACAGTACCCTTACTGCTGGTTGGTTTTGACGTTGAGACAAGGGAAATCAACACTTAATCCAAAAGTCTCGACTTGTTTAAAGTACCATTGTCGAATCATTAACGATCTGACAACGACCTGCCCATTTGGAGAAAAGTCCAATTCGATAAATTGCTCAAAGACCCCACGAGGTTAACTGTGCTGCATCGCCACGATCGCTTCACCGCCGCTATTCTGGTTGCCGGAGATCTGATTCTCTCCTTCGGCGCGTTGCTGTTGTCCTATAACCTCCGCTACGTCTGGAAGCTCTGGGGCGAGACTCTGGGGCTGCCCGAAAATATCCCCAGCTTCTACGCCTACCTTCCCTTTGCCATTGTCATTGTCATCACCACGCTGTCCGTTTTCGCCATCCTGGGACTCTACAGCCGTGGACGCTTTCAGGGTCGTCTGGCGGAGTTCTTCGCCCTCATCCGCTCGGTTTCACTGATCCTGATTATCGCCTACGGGGTAACCCTTTTCTGGCGGACACCAGCCCTCTCCCGCTGGCTGATGCTCTTTTATTGGGTGATTGACATCCTCTTCCTGACCATTTTTCGCAGCTTCCTGCGCGGTATTGTCGCAAAGCTCAGGAGGCGTGGCTTCGACAGACGCAAGATAATCATCATTGGCTCCGGTTCTCTGGCGGGACGGGTTGCCGAGAAAATTAACGAACACCCGGAATACGGCTATCAGCTCCTCGGCTTCGTCAATACTGATGTCGGGGAGACCGTTGACCAGCGTCTCTCCGCGCTGAAACGCCTCGGCAACTTCGATAAACTCGCCACCCTGCTGGAGCAGCTCCACCCCGACGAGGTCTTCGTGGCGGTTCCCTCCAAACACGACCGTCTGCTGGAACTCCTCGACACCTGCGAGGCGGAAGGCATCAACGCCACCATCGTTCCCGATATCTTCGATGTCCTCGTCGGCCGCTCCATCCGTCGCGCCCAGATAGAAGACATGGACGGTCTGCCCCTTATCGGCGTGCGCCAGGTACCGCTCCACTCCCTCTCAAACCGCTTCCTCAAGCGACTCTTCGACCTCAGCTTCGCCACTGTCTTCCTGCTCCTTTTTTCCTGGATCTACGCGTTAACCTTTTTGCTGGTTCGCCTGACCAGCAAGGGACCAGCCCTCTTCAAGCAGGAACGCATGGGGCTGGATAACCGCAGCTTCATCTGCTACAAGTTCCGCACCATGTACCAGCAGCCCGCGAAGGACTCCGACACCATCTGGACAGAGAAAGACGACCCCCGGATTACCCCCCTCGGACGTTTCCTCCGCCGTGCCAGCATTGACGAACTCCCCCAGTTCTTCAACGTCCTCAAGGGCGAGATGAGCGTGGTCGGCCCACGACCGGAACGTCCCCACTTCGTTAAACAGTTCAAAGAGCAGATTCCCCGCTATCTGGTGCGACACCAGGTCAAGTCCGGCATCACCGGCTGGGCGCAGATTAACGGACGCGCCGACATTTCCATCGACAAAAAAGTTGACCACGACATCTACTATATCGAGAACTGGTCATTCTCCCTGGATCTGCGGATTATCGCCCTGACCGTCCTCCACGTCCTTCGAGGTTCTAACGCCTACTAGGCAATGTGGTGCGTCGCGTTCCAGTATCGCAATTTACCAACGAGGGTGTTTTCTGACTCTGCGGACGCGATATTTCCTGCCACTGACCGTTGCCCGGCGTGGTTGAGTTGAGGTAAAATCCCCGCTGTGAAATCAATCACCCCCTTCCCTCCACCGATAGTGAACAATGCGGATTAAAAATCACCCAATTCTTGAGTTCAAGCATACGCGGCAGGTCGGCTTCATCCTGGACGGCGAGCCGCTGACCGGATACGAGGGCGAGCCGATTTCTGCCGCTCTCCACGACCACGATGTTCGCATCCTGCGCTACTCTATCAAAGAACACCGCCCGCGCGGTTTCTTCTGCGCCATTGGCAACTGCTCAAGCTGCCTGATGGTGGTTGACGGTGTTCCCAACACAAGGGTATGCGTTACCCCCCTCCGCGAGGGGATGCGGGTGGAGCGTCAGCACGACAAGGGACATCTGCTGCCGAAGGAGGATGCCGATGAGTAGTTTTAGCCTGAAACCACGGCATCAGCCCCGGCAGATAGACTTGTTGATTGTCGGTGGCGGTCCAGCCGGGCTTTGCGCGGCGGTGGAGGCGGCACCTTTCGGATTGGACATTCTGGTGGTGGACGAGAACGACCGTTTCGGCGGGCAACTCGTCAAGCAGACCCATAAGTTCTTCGGCAGTAAGCTCCAGCGAGCCGGAACCCGGGGATTGGTCATTGGCGAGGATCTCGTTAGTGAGCTAAAGGAGCAGAGCAACGTCCGCCTCTGGGGCGAGAGCCACGTGCTGGGTATCTATCCCGATGGCACCGTAACCCTGGAGCAGAGCGGCGTTTATCGCAAGTTCCACCCCCAGGCAACCATCGTTGCTACCGGCGCGGCGGAGAAGTTCCTGCCATTTCCCGGTAACGACCTGCCCGGAGTCTATGGTGCCGGAGCGGTGCAGACGCTGATGAACCTCCACGGTGTGCTGCCGGCAAAGCGACTGCTGATGGTCGGTGCCGGGAACATCGGGCTGATTGTCAGCTACCAGTTGCTTCAAGCGGGCTGTGAGGTCGCGGCTATCGTCGAGGGGCTGCCGAAGTACGGCGGCTATCAGGTTCACGCCAGTAAGATTGCCCGCGCCGGAGTACCGATTCTGACCCGCCACACCATCCTTGAGGCTCGTGGCTCGGAGCGGGTGGAGGGCGCGGTCATCGCGAAGATTGACGATAACTGGCAGCCGATTGCCGGAACGGAGCAAGAGGTTGAGTGCGATGCCATCTGCCTGGCGATTGGGCTTTCGCCCCAGAACGCCCTGCTGCGGATGGCGGGAGCCGAACAGTTGATGCTCCGCGAACTGAGCGGCTGGGTTCCCAAACGCAATGCTGTGGGAATGACCACGGTTGAGCAACTCTACGTGGCTGGCGATGCCGGGGGCATCGAAGAGGCCTCCAGCGCGATGATCGGCGGGCGAATCGCCGGACTGGACGCGGTTCGTCAGCTTGGTCTGGTGGAAGGTACTCCCTACGACGAGCGGATGAGGCAGCTTCAGGGCGAACTGGCAGGACTCCGCGCCGGACCAGAGGGCAAACACATCCGCAGCGGAATGAAGAAAGCGGCAATTGGCTAGCGGTAAAAATCCTATCAGAATTATGTAATGAGAGACGCTGACCGCGTCTCTTTTATTATTATCCCAGTGGTAACTGATTGTATTTACAGGGTATTTCGTGTCAATAGCATTTTATATTTGACACTCAAGCTATACTTATGAAACAATGGTCTGGTGCGTTAACCTCAACTCTTTACACCGTTTTGCCAAATTACTCAGACCCTCAATTGGATAACATAATGAATCCGGAAAATGACAGACAGCGGCTCGGCGCGGAGCTACGCGGGCTTCTGCAAAAGGGCGACCCTACCGCCCTCGCTGAGCTGCTGGACGAGCATCATCCGGCGGACCTTGCCCAGGGCTTTGTGGAGCTTTCCCCGGACGAGCAGGAGCAACTGCTCACGTTCTGGCCCACGGCGCGGGTGGCGGAGCTACTCAGCGAGCTGGCGGAACACTTCGCCGAGGGTTACTTCGAGAGCGTCCATCCCTCGGTTGCCGCACGGGCGTTGGGTGAGGTTCCCGCCGACGAGGCCGCCGACCTCCTCTTCGATCTGGAGGAGGACGAGCGAGAGGTCATCCTCAACCACCTGCCCTCGGAGGAAGCCACCGATGTCCGAACGCTGCTGGGGCATGACGAAGACACCGCTGGTGGGCGGATGGGG
>SWBW01008037.1_pt1 | contig 15190 bp, 9 predicted proteins | sample 4693041 | NCBI WGS metagenome assembly SWBW01 (sample SAMN10267271, study PRJNA491770) | bioreactor metagenome | isolation source: DHS bioreactor inoculated with marine methane seep sediment | place: Japan: Omine Ridge, Nankai Trough | collected 2006-05-06 | reverse complement strand
GCTCCCCGCTGGTGAGCTTCAAGAATAGCCCTGCCGGTACGGCGGTCGCCCCGTGAAAGAGCGGCTTCAACAAACGCCATCCGGGAGCTGTTCCAGCGGATGTTTATCTTGCGATGCTCCAGCCCCCGGCGGAGGTAATCCAGCCGCCGCCCCAGTTCCTCTTGCGAAACCTGAGCGACCCACTGGAAGGGCGTGTAGGGCTTGGGAATAAAGGGAGAAAGTGCCACCTTGACCGCCTGCTTCTTGCCAGCTTTGGCGGCGCACTGCCGTGCCAGCTCAATAAGAGCGTCGAGGTCTTCGTTGGTCTCCGTGGGCAGACCAAACATGAAGTAGAGCTTGATGGTGGTGAAGCCGAGTTGGAAGATTCGCCCCGCCAGGCTCACGACCTCTTCGTTGGTGAAGTTGGATTTATTAATCACCTCGCGGAGTCGCTCACTGCCAGCCTCCGGCGCGATGGTAAGCGAGCCGAGCCGTCGTCGGGCGAGGAGATTCTGAATCTGAATCACCGCTTCGCCAACCCGCAGGCTGGGAAAGTTAATCAGCGGGTCGTACTTGCCGGAATCGGTCAGCACCCGGCGGATTAAGTCCGCCAGCCCGTGCCAGTCCGTCGAAGAAAGCGAAGACACCGTCGCCTCGGAGTACCCGGTCAGTTCAAGCTGGCGGGTTAGCTCGTCCCAGGCCTCGTCCACCGAGAGTGAGCGTACCGGGCGATAGGTCATCCCCGCCTGACAGAAGCGACAACCGCCAGTGCAGCCGCGCATTACCTCCAGCGTAACCCGGCTATGGACGATATCGGCGGAGGGAACCATTGGTCGTTCGATACGCGGCGAGAGCTGGGCGACACGGCGTTCCACCACGGGGGCGGATTCTGTGGGAATCAGCCAGCCAGTCTCCGGGTCTGGCTCAACGGGAATCCGCTCCGGCAGATAAACCCCGTGCAGCTTGCCCAGTCCGGCGACTGCCTGCTCGCGGTCGAGACCATTCTCAGTCTTACAATTTGCCAGTACCGCGACCATCTCGTCAAGAAAGTCTTCGGATTCACCGATAAAGGCAGCGTCAATAAAATCAGCCAGCGGCTCTGGGTTAAGCACCCCGGGACCGCCGACAATAATCAGCGGAAGATTGGCAACACCACGGCGTTCCTTCGTTAGCAGCGGGATGCCGGACAGCTCCAGCAGCACCAGCAGGTTGCTGTAGGAAAGTTCGTAGCTGAGGGTGATTGCCAGGACATCGAAGCAGTTCAGCGGGCGAAGCTGCTCCAGTGAATAGAGCGGCTCGTCGCGCTTCTTTAGCTCCTTCTGCATGTCCGGCCAGGGGAGGAAAGCGCGGTCGCAGGCGGATAGCTCATTCTGGTTGAGGCGGTCGTAAATCAACCGCCCGCCGAGGTGGCTCATCCCAAGTTCGTAGGTATCGGGAAAGCACCAGCAGAGGTTCACCAGCCCGGCGGGGTTCTTGCGCCAGGGGTTGAACTCCGTGGCAAGATAGCGCGCGGGTTTTTCTACCAAAGGCAGGATTCTTTTCAGGTCGTCCTCACGCACCAGCCAGTTCCTTTGCAGAGGTAACTTCAGGAAAGTCTAAAGGAAAGTCTAATCACCTAGCCTGATTGTACCATTCGTTAAAGGGCGAACACAAGGTTCGCCCCTGCAACAGCTTGCGGATGTTGACGGTAGGGACTAACCTTGTGTTTGCCCTTCCGTGAAATAGGATGATTCCTCCGCATTGGATAAAACGGCGGGCATTAAAATGCCCGCCCTACATTAACTACTCGCGTTATTCTAATGCTCTACTTGCTGATCACGGCGCGGGTCGTACGCAGTTCACCCGATGCCTCCAGACGGAGCAGATAAACTCCGGCGGGCAATTCCGCGGTTTCCCAGGCAATCTCGTGGCGACCAGCGGAGAGGTTCTCTTCTACCAGCGTGGCAACCCGGCGACCGGCGAGGTCGTAGGCAGTCAGGCTGACGGTCGAATCAGCGGGCAGAGAGAGCGAAACGGTGAGGCTGTCTGTTGCCGGACAGGGCCACGGAGTCGAGAGGGCGATGGGATCGCCGGAGCGGTGCCAGTCAATCTCTTCGGTTTCAAAGATGAAGCGGGTTCCGTCGCTGGCATGGGCAATCAGACGGTAGCTGTAGCTGCCCTCGCCGGGGATGGTCGCGTCGAGGTAGCCACCGCTGGGGTTCAGTCCAGAGACCAGCATTTCTTCGAAAACTCCGCCCTGACGGTAGATGTCAACGCCGATACAGTCGCCGCTGGTCTCCCAGTTAATCAACACGCCTTCTTCGCGAAGCCGGGCTGTGGCATCGGCGTACTCCACCGCCGTGGATTCGTCCTGGGTACAGAGCAGCCAGCCGTTGGGGTCAAAGGTCAGACCGTTAACCGCCTGAGTCATGTTCACGGTGAGGTGTTGCTCGCGCTGGTTAACATTGACGGTGATGACCTCGCTGCTGTCAGCGTAGGTAACCTCGAAGTCAATCGGCACTACGAAGACGCTGGGGGTGTTATCGTCGGTGGACTGGGTCTGGTTGACCTGAATGTGCAGGACGGTGCTGCTGCCGCTTCCCGTTGTCCACCAGTACCAGTCGAACTCCGGGTAGCCCGCCTTGATCAGCCACTGGTCGGCGAAGATGTCCAGCGAGCCATCGCCCGTGTAGTGGTCGTCCATCACGCCGATGAACTCCACCGTGGTTGCTGTGCCTTTATAGTTGAAAGCGTCGATGTACTCCTGCAATCCGGCGAAGAAGTCGCTGTCGCCCATCAGGTGGCGCATCATGTGCAGCACCCAGGCACCCTTTTTGTAAACCGTGGTGCCAAAGAGTTGAGTAGGATCATAGACGGAATAGCGATTGTGGTTGTCCTCGGAGAAGTACAGGCTTTTAAAAAACTCCATATAATCCTGGAGATCTTGCTGACCGCCCAGATGCTCGAACCAGAGAGCCTCGGTGTAGCTGGCAAAACCTTCGTTGAGCCAGATGTCCGCCCAGATTTCGCAGGTAAGCCAGTCGCCCCACCATTGATGCCCCAGCTCGTGGACGACGACTCTGTCATTGTTATTGTTACCCGTAATCAAGCCGGAACTGTAGCTGGTCATAGTGGTGTGTTCCATCGCTCCACCTATTTGCGTAATCATATGACCGTAACGAGTATAGCGATAATCGGTGAAGAGGGTAGAAAGATGCTCGATCATATCTGCCGTGGGGGCTAAATCGATTTGCGAATTTTCGGATTGGCTCTGGTACACATAGTTATCAATGCTTTTGCTTCCGGAGCCTGTGTCGAAGGAGTCATGGTAAAGATAGTAATCACTGGCAGCCATTGCAATCAGGTAGGTCGGCATCTCGAAGTCAGCTTCCCAGGTGTGGGTGCGGGTTCCGTCGCCGTTGTCAACAATGGGAGCAAGCTCACCATTTGCAGCGACCTTCCAGTCATCGCGAACGGTATAGTGCTGATCGCAGGTGAACTTATCGTCGGGCATGTCATAGCAGGGGAACCACTCGCTGGAGTCCCACGGCTCGGTAAAGGTATGGATAACCCCTCTGTTTGCAACATGGGCGTACATCCCCGAAGTCGGCGCGCCGTTGTAGTCTATCGCGATGGTGAACTGCTGTCCGTCGTTGAAGGCGTCGTCAAGGGTGATGGTGAGAACATCGCCGGAGCGACTGTATTTGAGATTCATCGAGCCACGCTTAATCGCGGTAACGCTGAGGTTACTGGCAAGCTCCATCTCAACACTACTAAGCCCGTTCTGGTCGGATTCCAGCGTCCAGGTGGCGGTGCCATCCAAATCAAAGGGGCTATAAACAAGGGTCAGGTCGAGGTCGAGATGCAACTGGTCGTAGCCGGCTCCGAAGCCCGGAGGCTGAACTCCCTCGGCGGCTTTAATGGCGGAGGTTGCCTTGATTGCCATCTCGTAGGCAATGGGGTCTTCCAGAGGATCGAGGTGGTCGAGGTTACAGGCCGGGGCAACCGCAGCCAGAATCAAACTAAACAGAACAATATAACGCATTTGAAACTCCGTGTCTGAGGAAAAGGTAACAAGCAACAACGGTTCACTGTTACAACAAAACTTCCCCTGACGCAAGGGGCAACCACAGGGGGTTCCCCTACAAACATATTCTAAACATTCTCGTGGGGTTAACGTAGGGGCCGACCTTTAGGTCGGCCCGCAAATTACAAAAGGGCAACCACATCTGGTTGCCCTCTCTGCACGATAACCAGAGAAACCTACCTGCTAATCACGGCTCTTCTGGTGATAGCGTTACCCTCTGCTTCTAACCGGAGGAGGTAAACGCCTGTTGCGGCGACGGAGCTATCCCAGCTTACGGAATGCCGTCCGGCGGTTTGTTCACCACTGATCAGAGTCTCGACGAGGCGACCTGCGACATCGTAAATATGCAACTTCACCGTAGCATTCTGGGTCAACTCGTAGTGAATAGTCAGGTTCTCGTCAGCCGGGTTGGGGTAAGGATCGCTCAGAGTCAGCTCGCTCACCATTCCCTGAACGATGACTTCAGAAGGGCCGAAGCGGCTGACTGTGCCGTCAAGCTCCGTAACCTCAAGATAATAGGCGTATTCCACGCCCGCCTCGGCAGAGACATCGAGCCAGCTCGTCGCCGAACCGGAGAGTTCTCCGCTGATGTCAACTGACCCATTTTGGGTCAGTGTGTCATTTTGGGTCAGTGCGTTTGAAGACACTGCGCGCAGAACGCTGACCGAGACAGGTTCATCACCGACGATAGACCAACTCAGCAGCACGCCGTCATCCGCAACCTCGGCAGCGAGGGAAAGGTCGTCAACGCCGGAGGCATCAGGATCCCAGTAGGCGTGTGTTAAGTTATGCTGGTACCCATGCTGATATGAGAGATGAGGATTATTTGAACTATCAAAAGTCAACCCAAATTGATTACCAGCACCGTCACTATCTACCTCTTCGAACTGCCATGATGCACCATCGTGATGGGCATGCATAAGATTGGTTTCATAGCCATCATATTTCCAATATGCAATATGAGGTCTACTATAGCAATCTACCCTCAATGTGGAGTTTGTAGCATAATACGAATAATCTACGACTTCAATCTGCCAAGCTGAACCATCCCAATAGGCATGCTTTAGACAATCGTTGGTGTCGACATAATAAGAAATGTGGGGATTATCCGAAGAATCCAGAGCCAGGGAAGGTGTACGGTCTACGTATTCTTCAGAGTCCACAGTTTCAATCTGCCAGGCGGAGCCATCCCAAGAAGCGTACTTGAGGTCATTGCTTATACTATCCAAATATGAGATGTGAGGTTTATCAGAGGAATCCAAGGCTAAAGAGACAGAACCCGAAACAATTATTTCAGAGTCCACAGTTTCAATCTGCCAGGCGGAGCCATCCCAAGAAGCGTACTTGAGATCATTGCTTGTACTATCCAAATATGAGATGTGAGGTTTATCAGAGGAATCAAGTGTCATGGAGGGCTTGCGACCTTCTGAATTCACAGTTTCAATTTGCCAAGCAGTTCCATCCCAATAACCATACATAAGGTCATATACAAGGGAATTATATACCACATGAGGATAATCCGAAGAATCTAGAGCAAGTGAGAGTTGGTGATAAGATCTACAAGTATCAATAACTTCAATAGACCAGATAGTGCCAATCATACGAGCGTATCTCAACTCATTTATATTGGGTGCCGAAGAGTATAAGATATTTGGTTGATTTGAAGAATCAATAGCAATGCAGCTTGAATTGGCATACTGATCATCGGGATAATGACACTCATCCACGATTTCAATAACCCACGCACCAGCAGTAACCACGGAAAAGGTAACCAGCAGCATTACTATTAGTTTCTTCACTTCAGCCTCCTCAGGCGGATTGCTTAAATGGTGGAGCGAGTGTATCCACTGAACTACAGCGCAATATCCGTGCCAGTATTCACTAACATTTGAAATAACCACCCAGAGTGCTGCTACTCCAGTGTCAACAGGATAGCGGCAATCTTACCCACTGTCAAGCACAGGTTGACTATGGGGCAAAACCTCCCCGCGTGGGGGAGGTTTTGTAACAACATTGAGCAGCTACTTAGGCTGCCGCTAGTACAGTTCCTCAATCACTTTGACCACGCGGTTGTAGCGGGTGTCGCGATTGTAGTTCGGCGCGTAGATTTTAAAGCGGTTGGAGTCGCCGCCCAGTCGCGCCTCAATCTCGTACATCGTCTGGTTGCTGGTGGTCATGGTCTCGTCGGAGGGCAGCTCGAAGATGCCGTTTTCGAGAAGCACATCCCACAGCGCGTAGCCCTGCCATTCGGGCAGGCTGTTCTCGCTGTGCCGCAGATGCCCCAGGTCGTTTTCGCTGTCCCGGACGTGGGTAATCGCCCCGTGGCGGTCGTAGCTGATGGTAAGCTCGACGAAGCGCATGTCGGCGTAGTCAAAGCCTCCGCTGGCGCGCATGGTGATCTCCCAGGCTGGGAGTGGCTCGCGGTCGTCGTAGCGGCTGGGGTCTGGCGCACGGCGGCAGCCGACCAGCATCACGGCAAGTGTCAGGGCAAGGGTTAGGGTAAGGGTGAGCAGGAGGAGTTTACGCATGGTTGTCCTTTGATTGGGTTAAGTGCTGCGAACGCCTTACCTTCACAGTATAGACCTGTTTCCTGAGAATAACAAGTTGGGCTAACTCAGCCGGAAGGGAGCCACGAGCCGCCGACCGTTGGCGAAGACCTCGGCGGGCAGCCGCTTCTGGTTGGGAGCCTGAACCTCGGTAATCCGCAGCAGGGAGCTATCACTACCACCGTCAGTGCCGCAGACCACCAGCCAGCCTGCGGTGGTAATCTCAATCACCGTTCCCGCTTCGATGGCGGACAGATCAACGCCTTCGGTTGGAGTAGCAAGCTCACACTGGTGGATTTTCAGCCGTTCACCGCCAAGCTCGCAATGAACTCCTGAGCGACCGAGCAGCCCCCGCCAGCGATTGTAAAGCTCCCGCGCCGGGAGGGCGAAGTCGAGACGACCATCCTCCCGACTGAGCAGGGGAGCGAAGCTCGCCTCATCTTCGTTCTGGGGGCGAAACTCAGCTTCCCCAGCGGAGAGCAGGTCAATCGCCTCACCGAGGGCAGAGCAGCCCAGCTCGGTCAGCCGTTGGAACAGTTCCGGGGCGGTTTCTTCCGGGGCAATCTCCACCTCACGCTGGACGATAATCTCCCCGGCATCCATCCGCTTAACCATCCGCTGAACCGTAACCCCGCTGCGGGTCTCGCCGTGGATAAGGGCGTGATTCACCGGAGCGGCTCCCCGATACTTGGGCAGCAGGCTGAAGTGGAGGTTAATCGGAGCCAGTCGGGGCAGGGCGAGGAGTCGCTTTGGCAGGAACTTTCCGTAGGCGACAACGACGAAGAGGTCGGCCTCGTACCGCTGTAGCTCCTCGATAAGCTCCGGCGAGCGAGCGGACTCTGGCTGAAGAATCGGCAGTCCGACGGACAGCGCAAGCTCTTTAACCGGAGAAGGCGCGAGTTTCAGCCCCCGTCCGAAGGGGCGGTCGGGATTGGTTACCACGGCAACCACCCGCCGTCCCTCGTCTAAAAGAGAACGCAGCGTCGTGGCGGCTACCTGGGGCGTGCCGAAGAAGATGATCTTTTCGTTTGGGGTCATAGATGTATTCAAAAGGGTTTAGAACAAGGAATGCGCATTTGTAGGGGCAAATCTTGTGTTCGCTCCTATTCTTGCAATGTCCCCTCCCCCCTTTGGGGGGAGGGATTAAGGGAGGGGGGCTTTCTGGTTTGTTCCTCACCACAGTCCGTGGGATGAATCCCCGCCCCAGAGGGGAGAGGGGGAAGGTTGGCGTTGCTACCCTGTTTCTTCTACTTCGTCTTCCAGCTTACGCAGCCAGCCCGTCTTCGAGAGTTCCTCCAGGGCGCGGAGCCGCTTACCCAGCAGGGCGCGGACTGCCTTGCTGACGCGGTCGATAAAGAGTACACCGTCGAGGTGGTCAAGCTCGTGCTGCAAAGCGCGAGCCGCCAGACCGTGGAACTCGCCCTCAACTGCCTCGCCGTCCAGCCCCCGCGCCCGCAGCGTAACCGCGTCGCTCCGAGGCACCCGGGCGAAGATCTCCGGCAGGCTCAGGCAGCCTTCCCGATCCACAAACCGCTTACCCGTCAGGGTCAGCTCTGGGTTGATCAGAACAACCGCCGCTCCGGTCGGGTTCTCGGAAAAGAGCCTGGCGTTAACAAGCACCAGCCGCAGGTTTTTGCCAACTTGGGGAGCCGCCAGCCCAAGCCCCTCAAACGCCGCCATCGTCTCGCTCATATCAGCCGCCAGAGCGCGGATCTCGTCGGTAATCTCGTCTATCGGCTCGCAAGCCTCACGCAGGGTCTTATTGCCGTAGCAGACAATCGGTAAAACACTCACGGGAAACCATCCTTCTCCGTAACAAAAATGTGACTTTTTTAGGTACTCCCAGTTGGCGGTAGCCTAGCACCAGCTTCCTCTTGCTGTCAACGGCAACGCGGTGCGTTCCGCCCCTACAGGGTCAAAATCTCGCGGTTGCTATCCCCTCTCCCCTTTGGGGAGAGGGCCGGGGTGAGGGGCTAATAGATAAACCGTAGCATCAGGAGTTTTTACGGCGGGCATTAAAATGCCCGCCCTACATAAACCTCGTAAAATCAAACGCCCTTGCAATTCCGGCGGGCCGACCTGAAGGTCGGCCCCTACGCTAACCCTCGCGGATGTTACGGATACGCTGGTAGGGGCGCACCCGTGTGTGCGCCCTCAGAATCCATCTACGCGCCCATTCAGGGCGGACACATAGGTCCGCCCCTACAACGTCAAAATCTCACGAGGGGTTCCCCTTCCCCCCATTGGGGGGAAGGCTGGGAAGGGGGGCTAACAGAAAGATTGCTATCTATATGATAAACCGTCAGATGGGAGATGGTAAGGCTGCGCAATGCTCCCATCGCAAATTTGCTATTCGTCGAGAACAGCCCCCCTCCCTTAGTCCCTCCCCCCTAAGGGGGAGGGGAAGGTTTTGACGCAATCGCAAAATCTATCCTTTACAAAACATATCATATTACAGAAAAGGGCGAACACAAAGTCCGCCCCTACAGGTTGCGCGTGGCACGGAGCTACAATGTTATCGGAACGCCCTTTGCCGTGGCACTCTCGTCGGCGGCGGCGAGGACTCGCAAAATCCGCAGCCCCTCGGCTCCGCTGCCCAGGGGAGTTTCCCGCCCCTCACAACAGGCGAGGAAGTGATCCATCTCCCGGTAGAGCGGCTCGCCGTCGGGGATGGCGAGCTGCCGCAGGGCGTAGGCGTGATGCTCGGTGTGCGCCGAGCCATCGTCCGCCGTCAGCGGCTCCGCCCAGTTCGGGTGCAGCTCCACAGTCCCCGCCGTGTCGTTCCAGTGCAGCATCCCCTGGTCGCCGATGACGGTCAGCTCCCGCCGCTTGAGGGGGTCGAGCCAGCTCAGGTGGATGAACGCCTCCCGCCCCGACGGAAAGCTGAGGTTGAGCTGGGCGAAATCGGCGATGCCCGGACGGATTCGCTCGCCGGTCTGGCAGGCAACCCGGTTCGGCCACTCGTTAAAAACCAGCACGGCGTTAAGGATGTCGTGGGGTGCCAGGCTCCAGAGGACGTTCTCCACGGCGCGCACCCGCCCAAAGTTCGTCCGGGTGCAGTGGAGGTGCGTTACCGAGCCGATCTCCCCGCGCTCGATGGCGGACAGAACCGCCTCCAGAGCGGGATGATAGCGCAGCACATGGCCGACCAGCAGGGGAACCTTATGCTCGTCTGCCAGGGCGACCAGCTCCTCGCCCGCGGATACGGTGAGCGCGAGGGGCTTCTCCACGAAGGTCGGCAGCCCCCGCCGGAGAGCCGCCTTCGCCAGCTCGTAGTGGGACTCCGCCACGGCGCAGACCGCCACGGCTTCTACGCCGGAATCGAGCAGAGCGGTAAAGGACTCCACCAGAGCAGCCTCCGGGGCGATTGCCGCCGCCTGCTCCTTACCCGCCGGAGAAGGATCGAAAACCGCCACCACCTTCGCGCCGGGATGGCGTACCAAATTGCGCAGCACGTTGCGTCCCCAGCGGCCAACTCCCGCCACACCAACCTTAACCATGCTTTCTCCTTTTTATCCGATGACTTTTCGTAACTATCTGACTGCGGGGATAGTAGCAAAGCAGCCGCGCCGCTTCAACTCCCTCGGCTTGTCGAATATGAAACAGAGCGAAGACCAATCTCAATGAGAATCGGCCTGCCCCTACGGGTTCCCGCTGGTGATCATCTAAGCGACCAGCGGGAGCGTATCCGTGGAGATAAACGTTATCCCGTGTTATTCATCATCCGCGAGTCTATGCGCAGCTTTAAGCTGCTCTCAAATAATTCCAGATATTTCTCCGCCGATGCCTGCCAGGAGAAGTCGCTGCCGAAGGCGTTTTTCTGGAGGTTGCTCCAAATCTCGATGTTGCTGAAGGCTTTCAACGCCCGGTCAACGGTTTTGAGGAACTCCTCGGCGGTGTAGTCGGTAAAGGAAAAGCCGTTCTCGCCCTCGGTGATGGTATCCGCCAGCCCCCCGGTGGCTCGCACCAGGGGAATCGTCCCGTAGGCAAGGGCGATGAGCTGCCCCAGTCCGCAGGGTTCGTAGCGGCTGGGCATCAGGAAGAGGTCGCTGCCGGCGTAGATCCGCTGGGCTGCCGTAGCGTCGTATTTCAGTGCCACGGCACACTTTGTGGGATGGCTCTCCCGCAGTTCCCTGAAGAGCTGGTGGTACTCGGCTTGCCCGGTTCCCAGGAGGACGAACTGTAGCTCTTTGGCGAAGAACCGCTCCGCCGCTGCGGCGAAGATGTCCAGCCCCTTCTGGTCGGCGAGGCGGGTTACGATGCCAAAGAGGGGCAGGTCGGCGCGTTCCGGCAGACCGAACTCCCGCTGTAACTCCTTCTTACAGATAGCCTTGCCGGATAGGTCCTCCGCCGAGTAGTTTGCCGGAAGCTCCTCGTCAGTCGCCGGATTCCACAGCGCGTAGTCAATCCCGTTCAGCACGCCGTGGAGGTCAGCCTGCCGACTTTTCAGCACCCCCTCCAGCCCGTAGCCGAACTCGTTGGTCTGGATTTCACGAGCGTACTGCTCGCTCACCGTGGTCAGCAGGTCGGCGGAAACCAGCCCCGCCTTGAGCAGGTTCGCCTTGCCGTAATACTCGATTCCCTCGGTGGTGAAGATGCCCTCGCCGAGACCGATCAGTGGCAGAGCCTCCTCCGGCGGGAAGTTGCCCATGTAGGCGAGGTTGTGGATGGTCAGGACGGTGGCGGTTTTCGCGAAGAACGGGTACTCGCCACGCTTTAGCAGCAGCGGAACCAGGGCGGTCTGCCAGTCGTGGGCGTGGATGATGTCCGGTCGGAAGCCAGCGGCTTCCGCCGCAGCCAGAATCGCCTTGCTGAAGAAGATGAACCGGGCGGCGTTGTCGGGATGGTCTTCTCCCTCAAGCTGATATAGCCCGGGGCGGTCGAAGAAGCGCGGGCAGTCCACGAACCAGGCGGTGTAGCCCTGGGAGCGGTCTTCGAGCAGGTCGAAGGCGACGGACTCCTCACCCAGCCTGACGGAGAGTCCGGTCAGCAGCGGAGTCAGGCTCTGCCCGACCTCCCGGTAGCGGGGCATGATCAGCCTCGCGTCCCGCCCCAGCTCGGTGAACAGCTTTGGCAAGGCTCCGGCGACATCGGCAAGCCCGCCGGTCTTGGCGTAGGGGACGACCTCACTGGCGGCGAGAAGTATCTTCACGGTGGTTCCTTTTTTGCGTCGCTTCCCATTTATTCTACCCCCGCGTTGAGATAAATACAAGGCAGCGAGGCGATATGAACAAAGGGCGAATACAAGATTCGCCCCTACAAGCGCGGATGGTCTTTAGACAAGGGGCTTTAGCCCCTTGCGAATCTGGAGCAATCGCAAACCTCAGCAAGGGGTTGAAACCCCTTGTCTCAACACCTAGCGTTGCCTAGATTCCCGCTTTAATCTCGCCCCAGGTGGCTTCTTCCACCGCCGCGCCGGAATACTCCAGATAGAGTGCCGGGCGGAGGTTGGGGTCGCTGGTGTAGTCGCTGGAGTACGAGGAAGCATGTTCATCGCCATCGTTGTCGTAGAGGGCGAATCCCTGGTTAGTCCAGGTGCCGTCGAGCCAGTTCTGAACATAGGTAGTAACATCGAGTATGTACCAACCTGTGTCGGAGGGGTAGTTCGCGAAGAATGATTCGTGAACCGCTGGCATATTGTTCCAGGTCAGGGTGTATTCATCCCAGTGGCTGGAACACGCCCCTACCTGAAACTGCCCCGCGCTACCGTGAGAATAAACGTTCAGGTATAGCAAGGCGAGGGTAACGGTTGCCCCCTGATACTGGGAGTCGTTCAGCCCGGCGAACTCGATAAAGGTCGCCCAGGATATAGAACCGTTTGTCCCACAATGCAGATTCTCGCTACCACCGTAGTTATCACCTGGGTAGTGGGAATATGTATAGGTATCCTTACCCACCGCGCCGTCAGGCTGGAGGGTTACGGTAGCGGCACCAGCGACCAGGACAAAGACTAAGAGCAGAAGGGTAATCGCGCGCATAGTTTTTCCTTTGGGAGAATTGTGAATGTTTTGTTTTGCAGAGGCAGCCTGCCGCCATCCCCACGCTACAACTAATATAGCAGAAAACCTCTCGTATTCCAAGAGAAAAGGGCGAAGACCAATTCCTAAGAATTGCTTCGCCCCTGCAAAACATATCCATTACAGAAAAGGGCAGGCACCAATCTCAATGAGAATTGCTTCGCCCTTGCGGGGTCAAAATCTGTCGGATTGTCCGCCTAGAAGGCTGCCTTTATCTCGCCCCAGGTGGCTTCTTCGATTGCTGACGGTGTGTAGTCCAGCACCAGCTTTGGGCGTAGGGAGGAATCGGCGGTGTAGTCACTGGAACGTACGTTCATATAATCGTTGGTAGTGCTACCAGTGCTGTTATAGAAAAATAACCCGTTGTTTGTCCAGGCACCGTCAAGCCAGTTCTGAACCCAGGCTGTAATATTCACCGATAGCCAGCCAGTACCTGGAGGGTAATTCTGAGAAATGGAGGCACTGAACAGTGTAGGTCTGTTGTTCCAGGTAATCGTGCTTTCATCCCAGGTGGAGCCTACGGGCTTGACGTAAAATATGTCAGTTACATCCCCGCCCATGCTATAAACATACAGGCTCAGGATGGCACTGTTAACTGTTGCTCCCTGATACTGGGAGTCGTTAAGTTCATTAAACGCAATATAGGTTTCCGACTGGTTACTACCATATCCCCAGGCTAAGGTAGGACTAGCTCCGTAGTTGCTGTTTGGTGTGTTGTCAAAAACCGAAGCATCCTTCCCCACCGCGCCATCGGGCTGAAAGGTAACGGTATCGGCACCGGCGACCAGCACCAGAGCGAGGAGCAGAAGGGTAATCGCGCGCATGGTTTTTCCTTTGGGAGAATTGTGAATGTTCTGCTTTGTAGAAACAGCCTGCCGCCATCCCCACGCTGCAACTAGTATAGCAGGAAACCTCTCGTATTCCAAGAAAAAAGGGCGAAGACCAATTCTATAGAATCGCTTCGCCCCTACGAGTTCCCATTGGTAATCAACGAAGCGACCTGCGGGAGCTTCTCATTTTCCAGCGGGGGATTTAACAAATACCCACAGGATTGTGATAAACTAAACTCGGAGTTGTTTGTCGCAGAGCAGATAGGTTCCGCGCGGTAAAATCGATAGTTATTTTTTTACATTTTGGCAGATATTTCTGCCAGCTAAACGAACAGCAAAGGAGCTTGTCTTGAAAATAACTCAAATAGTGATATTTGCTCTCCTCCTTGTCGGAGGAACATTCGCGGTACCCGGTACCGCTACCCTCAGCTACGATGACGGGAACGGTAGCTGGACGGAGACCGAACTCTCCGATGTCCCCGCTGAGGCTCCTCCGGCCGGCAATCCTCCCCCGCCGGATACCGAGATTCTCTGGAACCACGAGGTTGCCCAGGGTTCGATACCACGGTTGGCTGTTATTGGCTATAACGATGACTACGTTTGGCAGGGCGGCTGGAACAGCTCGGTACGGCTTTTTGAGATGGCTGGTGACGGCACCCCGCTCTGGGAGGTCAACCTGGGTGACAATGAACACGTTAGCGTGGCAGCGGCGCAAACCGAGGACATTTTTTACGCGGCTATGATAAGTAGCGGTGTCTTCAATGTGTATAAATTTAACCACACCAGTTCCACGCCGGACTGGGTCTGGGATGGTGCCGCAGCCGGGTACGACGGTTCACGCTTCGATTACCCCGGACGCGTAGCCTGTTCCAGCGATGGTTCAGTGTTTGCCGTTGGTGGCGACGATGGCAACTCCCTTGCCGTGATGTTCTTTCACGATGACAGTTCCGCGCCTTTCGTGATTTACGAGGATGAAACCGTTCCTAGTGGGGCGGAGCAGGTTCGCCTGACGGCTGATGGCAGCAAGTGCATCTTTAAGTCTGCTTCAACCTTCTACCGGGTGGATGTGGCAACGGGTACTCTCGAAGATACTTACGAGATAGGATACGTTACTGATACTTTTGCGATTAGTCCCGACGGCTCGATCGTGATAGTTGGCTTTATGAATGGCAAGGTGCTTCAGTGGGACGGCAGCGAGTACGTGCATCTGCTTGACCTTCGCGACCAACTACGGGCTGGCGTGGCAGTAGCGATTGCGCCTGATAACGACACCGTTGTCTTTAGCTGGCGTTCCAGTGAGTGGCTCGACATTGCCATTTCCCTGTATTCCCTTGCCAACGGTGGCACGCCCACCTGGACATGGGAATCAACCGGTGCTACCGGTAATCAAACGGACTATCCGCGGTGGGCTGACATCTCTGATGACGGTGAGTGGATTGTTGTTTGCAGTTGGGGAACCCAGAACAACGCTCATCCTGAGGTTTTGGTCTTCAACAGCGGCAGCCCCGACCCCTGGTTTACTATTGACACTCCGGGGTCTCCCTTCACGGTGGATATCAGTAGCGATGGACAATATATTTGTAGCGGTGGTAAAGCTGTTCACGCCAACACCACGGGTTCTGGTGGCAATGTTTATGCCGCCCACATTGACCACAACGTCGCTGTCGAGTCCGTTGACCTCTCCGCGAATAGTCGAGACGAAGGTGTGCTGCTGAGTTGGTCAATTGTTGGGGATGAACCTGCCAGCGTCAG
>SWBW01000159.1_pt1 | contig 15199 bp, 12 predicted proteins | sample 4693041 | NCBI WGS metagenome assembly SWBW01 (sample SAMN10267271, study PRJNA491770) | bioreactor metagenome | isolation source: DHS bioreactor inoculated with marine methane seep sediment | place: Japan: Omine Ridge, Nankai Trough | collected 2006-05-06 | reverse complement strand
CTCGCGGGCTGCGGTCCTTGGGGAAGGTGCGCCCCTGGATCTGGTCTCCTTGTGCCACGCCCAGGGGAGCGAGGATGCGGGCGTCCGCGAGGCCGCGGTCGGGGGCGGCGCAGGGGGCTGGTCGGGATCGCTGCACCCGACGAGGAACACCAGGAGGAGGCTGGCGGCCAGCAAAAGAGGCGGGAAAGAACGACCTCGGTCGGAGGGGGGCCGGGCGACCATGGGGGCCACTATAGCAGGTGTCGACAGGCTGGTTTCTATCAGCGGAGCTTCACACCGTGGGGACGCGGACACTCGCCGATCTTCGCCGGCTTGGGCCAGTCCTGGTGATGCATGCTGTTGCAGCGGTAGGCCTCATCAAGCGTGGCACTGGAGCTGATGCAGCGCGCGCGCAGCGGCCAGAGCTGTGGGCCGTCCAGATCGCGCGCGGTGATCATGCGCAGCAAGCAGCCCTCGTCATACTCGGCCGTCGGCGTCTTCTTGACGCGCAGCTTGTGTAGCTGCTCGCAGACCTGCAGCGGGCGGGCGCTGGTGCGGCAGAACTGCGTTAGCGCGGCGTTGTCTGACGCGGCTGGCGTCGGTTCCTCGCTCGCGGTTGTCTTCTGGCAAGCGGCGAGCAAGCCCAACGTGACGAGCGCCAATGGGGTTAACCCCCGGCGTCCTTTCCCAATCGAAACCAATTAGCGGAGGAGGAGGGATTCGAACCCCCGGATGGTTGCCCATCAACGGTTTTCAAGACCGCCGCCTTCGGCCACTCGGCCACTCCTCCATGCTTACTCAGAGCATCGACGCTCGGCCGACAACTCTCTGAAAGCAAGTGATTTTTCCATAACCCGCGGTATGGGATTCGTCAATCCTGAGTTTTGAGGGGTTTACCTCCGACGGCGAGGGTCTTCAGCGCTTCGTCCACCGCCCCGAAGAGCTCCTTGCCCCGCAGCCGCACCAGCTGATCGAGGGTTTTGTCCCGGGCGACGAGCTTGACCACTTGGTAGCCGACGAAGTAGCCGACCCGCTTGGGGATGTCGGCACGCTTGCCCGCCCCGAGGAAGAAGTCGCGATAGGCCGCCTCGGTGGTGCCCTTGAGGTGTGGTCGCAACTCGGCTGCGAGTTTGGGGAGCAGCTCCGTCCCCCGGCGGACCATCGCGTCGCTGAGCACGAGCTGGGGCCAGGTGGCCTTGGGGTTGAGCTTATGGGCCACGTACACGGCCAGCCCCTCGTTCCACAGAGGGTAGAGCAGGGTCCGGTCTCCCGCGGGGGAGGGGTTCACCGCGCCGTGGTGCATATGGAACAGCTCGTGGTGGAATAGCGGCTCCAGCGACGCGTCGGCGCCGTGGAGCTTGGCGATCTTGTCGATGCCGAACAGCAGCGCCATCTTGCCGTCCACCTTGCGCACCGCGCCGTCAAAGGCGTCCACGGCGACCGTGAAGTACACCGATCCGCGCCAGGAAAAATCGGGGAAGGCGTGCTTGAAGCTGTGATCGAAGCGCCCCAGGTTGGCCTCGATCTCCCGGGTCAGGCGCCGCATGGTCGCAATTCGTTCAGGCAGCTGCGGCAGCCACTCTCCCAGCCGCGCGTCGAGGGAGAAGGCCTCTGTGCCGGCAGTTCTGCCGATCACGTCCTTTGTATAGATCTCGGGGTGAGCGGCCGCCACGATCGTGCGGAAGAGCGCGATCTGCTGGTAGGGGTCCTTGCCCTCGGCAGCCTTCCAGAAGCGCCAGAACGGCGGGAGGGTGTCGACCTTGGTGTAGTGGGTCTTGACCGCTGGTTTTTTCGGTGGCTGCTGTTGCGGAGACGCGCAGCCGGACCAGGCGATGGTTCCGGCGATGATTGTGGCGATAGAGCGCGCCACGAGCCGCCAGAGGATCTCCGTGCATTGATCTGACATGGGCTCAAGATACCCCAGATCTACCCACCGAGGTATCGGGTGTGCGGCAGCGCGTGGCACACGTCCGTCGCTGTCTGATAGTCTATCGGGACACGGAGCATGGCTTATGAGAGGTGCGAGATGACGCGAGCGATGATTGCAGGTGCGAGCTTGGTGTTGCTGCTGGCTGCCGCCGGGTGCGGCGATGACGACGCCGACGCGCTGGGGGTGGGCGCGAGCTGCGCCTTTGGAGACAACTGCGGTGCGGGGCAGACCTGCCTGTTGGACTTCAAGGGCGGCTACTGTGGGCTGGAGGGCTGCAACGCCAATGCCGCCTGCCCGGAGAACGCGGCCTGCGTGACCCACAACGGCAAGGACTACTGCTTCCGCACCTGCTTCGACAAGGTCGACTGCAACGCCAACCGGCCAGCCGACCAGGAGGCCAACTGCAGCTCGTCGGTGACCTTCATCAGCGGCAAGAAGGAGGGCAAGGTCTGCTTGCCGCCGAGTAAGTAGCGCCCCGACGCTAGTGACGACCAGGCCAGGCCGGGAGGGCGAGCAAGTAGGTCACTGACGGCAGGAGAGCATCCTGCAGGAATGGTAGGGTCCTGTCCCCAAGGGCAAGCAGGGCAGTCTCATTAGGCAAAGACGTGGATCTGAGAGAGAAAGCGCGGATCCAGCCTTGGATTTCATGCGATGGCGGGAGAGCGGTTCGTCCTTGAAATTTAGAGCGTATTCAGCTACACGGGTTGTCTGGCCCGCCTTGGCGGTTAGCACCTGGAGAGATGACCGAGCGGCTGAAGGTGCTCGCCTGCTAAGCGAGTGTGGGTTTATCGCCCACCGAGGGTTCGAATCCCTCTCTCTCCGCCACCGGTGCCAGGCTTTGAGGATCTTGACATGACAAATCCTTCGAGCTAAGGACTCCGGGTTGTAGGAGAAGGAAAGGGCGCATAACTCAGCGGAAGAGTGCCATCCTCACACGGTGGAGGTCGTAGGTTCAAATCCTACTGCGCCCATATAGAAGAGCCTTTGAAGACGCCTGGTTGGCTGTGACTGCCACCCAGGCGTTTTCCTTTCTGAGGGTTGGGCGTACCCTCTGGGCGTACCCTGCATCCCAATCATCCGGCTTCCTCCATCACCAACCGCACCATGGATTTGGCCGCTTCATCCCGCTCGGACCGATCCACGGTGGCGTAGATTGCCTGTGCTTTCTCAGTCCGCCAGCCTGCCATAGCCCGACGAACGAGCTGGTCGACACCTGCTACCCTCAACAGGTTCTCCCAGGTCCTACGCAGGCTGTGGGCGCTGATATCGGTGATCCCTGACGCCTTCACAACCTTCAGCAGAGGCTTCTGGAAGATCGAAGGGCTGCGATACCAACTCAGCCGATCCGCACCCCTCCTGGTGGCCCCAGCGCGTGCCTGGACCAAACTGGCCGGGAACACCAGCTCTGATTCCAGTCCTGGGCCCTTCCCCGGCGCCCTTGGGTTCGTCCTTCCTTCAGGGCTTTGACGGCCCTGGCGGGATTGGACGGCAGTGTTCCATCCAGCACCGCGTCATCGAGGACACGGCGAAGCACACGAAGCCAGCCATTGCTCGTGGTGTTGGCTCGGCCTTTCTTGTGACGGCTGATCCACTCCCGAACATCAGCGGGCTGGATCGATCCGAGATACATCGGACCAAGATGGACTGTCACGTGTGCCAGTGCCTCCATGTATCTCACCTGAGTTGAGGGGGCCAGCTCATTACCGTGGACCCTCATCCACTGCTCGACGTAGCCGGCGAAGCGCTCCTTCGTAGGTCTTGGGGATGGTTCCTGCCCCTTCAGCCTCTCCTGCAGCTCCACCGCTTTCGCCAGGGTTCCTGCTACTCCCTCTCGTTTCCTCCTTCGGCCCGTACGTGGATCGTTCCACCTCACGCGGACCAGAAACCGGTTCGGACCGTCTTGCCGGATCCCTGGCACCCCCGTGGGCTTGGGCCGGGTTGTCTTGTAGGGCATTTGAGCCTCCTTTCCCGGCCGGGTGCTCCAAGCTGTCGCCGGCGAGGGTACCACGGACGAAGCGGTCGAGGGTCTCTCGGTGGAAGCGCCAAGTCCTACCGACCCGCCCATCGGGGGGGAGTAGGCCGTTGCGAATTAGACGGTTGATGGTTGTCCGGCTGCAGCCTAGGTACAGGCGAGCTTGGGCCATCGTCATCCACGGGGTTTCCATTTTCCGCTGAGGACTGTTCATTGAGTCAATCCTGGGTTCGCAGTGGAGTTCACTGTATTTCACTCTCCTCAACGATGAGCATAGAGGTGAAACCGAGGGGCTCGTTCTGGGTTGTAGTAGACGGAGTGAAATCGTGTGGGAGGTGAAATGGGGGTAACGCTTCTGAACTCTCCCCCTCTTTGCTTTTACGTAGCTCTTCTGCTTTCTCTTTGGGTGACCAAGCGGTCACCCCCCCCGTGACCAGGCTGTCACCCCCTGAGAGTGATCTCTTGTCATCCCGTGGCCCAACGTTTCTTAAGTGTTCTCGCGATGATGCAATGATATCAAAACGGCTTGAGTAGGTTTCCAGAACAGCAGGCCACTCGTGCTCCTTGTAGCTAGCCCGCGAACGTCAGCCAAATAGACAACAAGATCACCCAACAGGCTCCGCCGACGAGTTCCATGGCCACGTGGGGCCAGGTGTGCAAATAGCCCTCGGCGGTCCCGCCGAAGCTGTGCCAGCAATACCTGCTGACACCGCCGAGCATCCACATCAGCGAAGTAGTACCCCCGCAGCGTTTCAATGGCTGCGCTCAGTTCACGATGTTGCCGGTTTTTCTCCGCCGTTAGCTCCTGCTTTTCGCGTTCGCGGATGTATCGAACTGCGAGCATGACAATCCCATGGTCATCAGAAAGGTCTTTGTGGCGATGGAGCATCTCGATCTGTTCGACAAGTGAGGGTTTGCTCCACGACTCTTTGTCGTCCTCTAGTAGTTCTTCGGCGGTCTGGAATACGCACTTTTGCCCGCGTAGGAGGGCTCTCTCTCCCTCACCAAGTGGGCGCCCCAAGGCCTTTTCCAGGGCGGCTATTTCTTTCTCACGGTCGTAATCCGACATGGCTGTTGCCTGGCTTTTCCACTGCGTTATCCCCGGGAGCAGGGTTGGTTGCCCCCCTCGGCTGGGCTGCTTACGAACGCGAAGGTTCACCCAGCCGTGGGGGACCCACTCTCTAGTCGATGGATGCTGCGTTCGTAAGCAGAGCCAGCATTCAGCGACGTGGCGGTGGCGTCAAGGGTGAACACCTGACCGTGCAGAAATGAATCGTGGCTCGAATGGATTGAGTGCGAGAATGATGAGTGGCAGAAAACCTTGCCGGCCTGAGCTCATTTGTGGTTGGCTGACCTTAGGTGGGATCTCCCCAGTTTCCTCCCAACTGACCGGCAAGCCCTAGGGGGGTCGCCACGATCCGCGTCCTGGCGCGACCAGCGAAGAGGGGTAGCAAATGGCCAGTTCTCACGAAAGGAACCGCTCCACAGCCCTGCGACCGGAAGCCAGCAGCCTGGCGTGGGTACAGATGACTGGGCAGCAACACCAAGCATTCGACAGCATTTGTAGTCTTCTTGCGCAGGCCACCACAACACTTCGCAGGTCCGCAGCCACGGACAGGGAAGAGGGCGATCAAGGGTCAAACCACGAACTTGAGGCCCCTCCAAACCTGGTCTGCCTGCTTGACGGCGATCGTGGTACAGGCAAGACCAGTCTGCTTCTGACCCTAATGCAGAACTGCGGGAAGACGGACAGCCGAGGACTGGTAGGTCCTGCGGGCATTTTCAGGGGGCTCGACAAAGAGAAGGAAGCCACACTTATCGGCATTCTCAAGGCCAAGCTTGCACCAATTAGAGGGCGGCTAGTCTGGCTCGAAACCCTGGACATGGAGCCCCTACCCAGCTCCACGAACCTGCTGGCCGCCATCCTGGCTCGGATTGAACGAAGCATCGAGAAAGGAGGGGCCTTCGGTTTCGAGCCATTCGCCTCCAGTGGTTCTGCACTTCGAGGAGGCCTGCTGGACCCGGTTGGCGATGAGAGGCAGGTAATGATGGAGTTCCAGCGTCTTCAGGCCGACGTGGCCCTCGCCTGGGACGGCAACCTCCTCCAAAGACAAGCCCACCTAGACCCCGATCCGTTTGCTGTGGAGGTGCGGCGCGCTGAGTTTGCACGGCTTGATTTAACTCGGCGCCTGAAGATGGTGGTCGATGCTCTGGCAGAACAGCTGTCAAGCAGGGGACAAGTATCGAACCCCGTCTTCGTGCTGCCGGTCGACGACTTCGATCTCAACCCGGCCAGGTGCTTGGACCTGATGAAGCTGATACGGATGGCCCGTGTTCCGCGTCTATTCACTCTGGTGCTGGGAAGCCAGGACATGGCTCAGCGAGTATTCAAGCAGAAGATCATTGGCGACCTGATGGCGGTCCGTGGGCAGACGGAATCACCTGACGAGGAGATTCTCAAGCTCGCTTCTGAAGTGTCGGCCAAGGCCATTCGCAAACTCTTTCCACCATCTCAGCGTGTAGAATTGAGCGGTCTGAGCGTCGCAGAGGCTTTGGATTTTAGGCCCTTGGACCAATCAGAAACCCTTGAGCAGATCCTCGGGCGGCTTCAAGCGCCGGCCGCCAAGCGCGACATCCTGTATACGTCAAAACCCGATGCGGAACCCAGCTTCAGGGATTTTTTCCTCGGACGATGGGTGGGTATTCCTGTTGGCGGGGTCGCATCGCCGAATGGAAGACAGGGGGACGCCAGAGATCAAGAGGAATCCGGTGGCCCGAATGGTACGAACAACAAGATCGAGCGAGACCGTCGAGGAATCACCTACCGGGCCACGGGCATGCTCCAACTGCCGCCGCGCCCTGCTATCGATCTATGGATGAAGCTTCAGAGGTTGGCATGCGAACTAGAAGCTGAGTCCGGAACCGGTGCTCAACCCGTCTACAGGAGGTGGACGGCAATAATGGACGCAATTGCCGGCTGGACCAAGGAAATGGCCGGTGAGGAGCTATTCGTCTCAAGCAGGGCTCAGAAACAAATTGCAGAAACTCTCGTGCGCCACATAGATGGGGAATGGGAGTTCGACAGTAGCTGGCTGGCTCCGGTTGCTGCAGTGAAGTCAGTGAGGACCCTTGACGTGGGGGTCAGCCACATAGTGCTAGGTACGACGCGGCCCGGGGGTCTACATCCCGGCGAGAAGACATCTAGCAATAAAGAAACTGACCACCACGAGCCCTGGCTGCCACGCCGCGTATCTGCATCCCTGGCTCTTGTTCACGACCTCGCTTCACTTACCAATGTGGGCCTGTCGACCAACCCCTACCTCGCTAACCTCAAGGCGCACTATAACTTGGTCAAGGTTGTCTGGCGCTTGCCTTCTCTGAAGGAGGTATCGTTGCACTGGTGGCCCCCAGAGTGGCACTGCTTCTGGGAGGCGGACCAGCTGGAAGCGTCATGGTCCCGTCTTGTTTATGAGCTAAGTCCAGAGAAATCAGATGAAACGGATCAGTTCTTACTACAGTACCTGTTTTATCACTGGGTTGCCGTCTGTACCTCCGTGTTCTCGGGGAGTCCGTGGCACATCCTTTGGGATGAGCTGCCCAAATCAGATGTAGAGTCGTACAACGATAACTTGGCGACGCGATTACGCAGACTCGTTGCAGAAGAAGTAGGGACGGGAATCGATGATGGCATCTGGACCACCGTGGCTGACGAGCTCGTTTGCCACCTTGGGTACTATAGCAGGCATTTTCACGACGACTGGAAGATGCGTTTTTGGTTCATGCGGATAGCCCTGATGCTCGCACCCGAGGCGGGGCTCCCCTCAAACGTTGCCAGAGGTTTCCTGAAGAACGATGTCCTCAGAGAGATATGGAAATCTTACCGCTACCGCGAGCCATATCTAAAAAGCCGCCAGCATCTCTGTGAGGCCTTTGTCCAGATGGGCGAGCCAGCATTGGCCCTGCTGCTGTTCGCGCCGAGAGTCTTTGAAGCGAGGGTTCGTGACGCGGGAAGGAAGCTCACAGACATCGCCTTAAAAGGCGGCGTAGTGGGGGAGTTTCTGATGGGCACTGTCCCAGAAATCATGAGAATGCTGGATGGCGGCTTCAAACTGAGTGATTGGCTTACGCCAGATCTCGTGCAGGCCTTCGGAAACCTCAAAACCTCTATTGAGAAGATCAACAAGATTCCACCAGAGGCACGCGAGCCATGGGGCGGCGGCCTGGAATTCAGTATGATGGTCGAGCGCTTCTATGAACTCCCCGAACTGCTCGAAAAGTACAAGAATGCCTTTGAGCACCCCTACAGCGACTACCCCGACATGTGCCTCGCTGGACCCTTCGTGGATGACCTCGCCAAGAAATATTCATCGTATGGCTGGCTGAAGCCCTGATCATTCGAGATGGCTACCTCCCGGCTTGCCAGCCTGCCAATCGACCACCTGATCGCCGAGACTGCGGCGTTCCCAGTCGCTTCCCCGGATTCATTCTTCTTGCACACCACCTGTCTGCACCCATGCATGAAAAATGGCACGGACAAGCTTTGGCGCAGCGCCGAGCGAGTGTTTGCTGGTGCATTTCCGGCATTCTCCATTGATGAGTTGGTGGCCACGCGGGATTTGCTCTGGTTTGCAGGTTCGCCGTGGGACGTCGTCTTTCTAGGGGATTACCTGTGCAAGCTAGCGGCCGATTTGCTTGAGCATGTCGGAGGAGATGCAAGGCCTCGGGATTCAGCCAACTCGATGCCATCAGGCAGAGGCGGTCCAGGCTCGCCATGGGCCAGGGCACGCCGTTCCTGGCGCTGGGTCTCCTTCGCTATACCGCCGGACCTGTTGCTTGCAGCGATGGGCGTAGGCCAATCCGAAATCCCGCGTCAGGTCCACTTGATGGCTCCCGACTTGGAGCAATGCCTGGCGGATCGTGGCTTTGCAGAGCCGCACCTGCACATTGGCGCAAGCATGGATTTCGCCACGCTTTGGGCTGGAGTGCTATGGAATCTGTCCCGGTATGAGTTGAAGGAGGATGCCTTCAAGAGCCCGGGCGCTTGCTTCGACGAGGGCCGTGAACTCGGTCCGTGGTTAGTACGGGGGGCCTTATGCCGTTACGTGCTCGGCTGTTTCTTGGCCACAGATCCTGTCAACCGCCCGGCGAAATATAATTGTAGCGACTACCTCTCGACGAGTGTGCTCGGACGAACAGTGGAAGTGGCAGGGCCCACCGCAGCGGCGCTTCTCTGTCAAGCCCTGGAAGATCTGGCCTGGGCGCGGCTGACTCGACCCGGGGCCGCCTACTCGGACCTCCAGGGGCTCTACAGCAAGCTCACACGACTGCAAATGCATGCTTTCCCCGACGACCTCGCTGACGCTCAATGGGCCGATCCTCTCGCTCCACAATTCTCACCTGGGCAGGATGGCCTGCCGACGCCGGAGATGCAGTTCGTGGCCCGAGGACTGGGCTACCTCCAGGCCCGCCCAAAGGACGCGTGCTTTGCGCGGCTTTTCTGGCAGGTTGTACGGTTGCGTGCAGTTTTCTATCGCCACGTTGTCCAGCGACCAATGACGCCTGGCCTGCAGTGGTTCGTGCGTTTCTACGGCCGGCTGGGTCCGGCAAAGCGGCATTTCAGTCAAAGGCTGCTCGTGCAGGCGGCGGCGCAGACGAGCGGTCTAGGTCGTGGACTGCGCTCTCTGGAATTGCGCACGACTCCGAAGCCGAAGGTAACGGACATGCTGGCTCTGGTCCAGCAGACCATCATCGCTGCAGCGGATCTCACCTCAACAGAAAACGGTAAGACGAAGGAAATGCCGCCTGGTGAGTTCGAGCTGGGCCTTGTGCTCCATCTGTCCAAGGACCGGGGCGGTGGCGGTCGAGTTGGCCTCAACCAAGCCCACTGGATCAACAGCAATGCTGACCCTTCTGACCATAAGACCAATCCTACAGGCTACCGGTACGCGAACTTCTACGCAGTTAAGCGGCGTGAGGCGCAGTCCCTGGCGTGGCTTTTGGTCAACTTCCCCACTGCCCTTAAGGTGGTGCGTGGCATCGACATCTGTACGGACGAGCTCGGCGTCCCCACGTGGGTAATGGTCCCGCTGTTTCGCTTCTTGATCGACACGGGGAACCATGCTTCGGCGGTGTTGAAGCAGGATCTCGGGCTCGATATTTCACCCCTGCGCGTCACGGCCCACGTGGGCGAGGACTACGTCCACCTGCTGGGTGGTCTGCGACGAGTGGATGAGAGCCTCGAATACCTGGGATTGCGTGAGGGTGATCGGATCGGCCACGGTGTTGCATTGGGGGTCAACGCGCAGGAGTGGAGCGCGAGAACGGCCCGCATCGCGCAGACCCGCGAGGAACGTCTGCTCGATCTGGTGTGGGAAGGGCGCTTCTGCCGACGAGAGTGCATTGGCGGAGGCGCCAACAATCGTTTGCTCAAGCGTTGCCACGAGATTGCCCGGTTGTCCTCTCTGATCTTCGGGGAATACCTTTCACCTGAAGCGGTAGAGCAGCTCTACGATGATTTGCACCGTGAGGCGATTCTGAAGCAGGTTGGTTTTCCACAGGGAGGTCTCCACCTTGCCGGAATCGACTCAGTAACACGGTGGCCAGGTCAACCTGAGGAGCGACGACGGCTGGACCGAATCCACAAGTATCTCACGAGCCCGGAAGTTTTCAGCCAAGGACAGGTGCTTGAATGGATCGACACGAGTGACGAGGGGGCGATCCTCGAAGAAGTCCAGCAGGCTCTCAAGTGCAAGGTGGGGGCACGGAACATCTCCATCGAAATCAATCCCAGCTCCAACCTGCTGATAGGCAACCTCGGAGACGTTCGCAACCACCCCTTTTGGCAGCTACAGCCGCCACTGCTTCCGTCGGTCTCCAATCCCTCGCTGCTGGTCCCAGCCGAGGGCGCAACAGTGGCAGAACTGCCTCAGTTATTGGAGCAGGCACCTACCGTGAGTGTTTGCATCGGATCGGACGATCCGATTACCTTCGCGACCACGCTACCGGGAGAGTATCAACTCGTCAGCGATGCGTTGATTCTCGCCGGACTGTCCAGCGCTGCGGCTGCGGGCTGGATCGACAACGTTAGGAACAATGGACTGCGGGCTCGCTTCACCTTGCCCGGACCGTATAGAACACTGTCGATGGATACCGTGCCGCGTCGTGTTAGCTTTGAGCCGATCCTGTGAAGGTGTGAATGGTGCCTTGCTCGGCGGTGGTGGATTGCAGGCGCTCAGCACGGCACAAGGGAAACGGCAGCCCACAGAATGTGGTGGCTCGACCGCTACCGTTTCCGCTCGGTGACGGTGTGCTCATGGCCTCCTCCATCAACGAGAGGTGACTACCAAATCGTCGCCTTTCGCGTTGGGGTCCAAGTCGGGGCGGTGGAATACAACGGTTATTGGCGCGGAGTGGCTAGACTTGTTTGCTTGAAGGTCGATGATACGAGTGGCTACATTGGCGAGTGAGGCCACGGAGGACGCAATCTTCGGGTCGAGCGCTCCGGTGCGAAGCTCTCCGATCGTCTCGGCCACAAGAGCGAGCACGTCGGCGAGCGTTAGTAGTTTGAGCCGCGCGGCGTCGGGTGGGAGCACCTTCACCTTGCCCTTGGCGCGCCCACCGGCCTGACGTGCATTCCGCCGCTTCGCCTCCGCTTCCAGACTCGGGTCGTGGTTCATGCAGAACACCCCCGATCCGCCACTCCATGGCGCGAACGGGCAGGGCTTGCCTTGCTTGGTCTTGGCGGCACAGCGGCGCTGAGCGAGCATGGGAGGGGCGATGCTTGGAGTACTTGGCGCCATTCCCTGTCAGCGGGCAGTGTGGCGGTGCGGTCTGCATGCTGGCCAGCCTCCCCACCTCGAATCGCCGCTCAAATGCTGAGCGATGGCCTCCGAAAAGTGTGGTGAGCGCGATTTCGCCGTGCTCGCGGAAAGCGTAGGCAGTTATCTCATCGCAGGCGATCTGGAACTGGACGTCGGACAAACGGACGTCCGACGATTGCTCATTAGCTGTGAAACCCTCGTCGTTGGCTAGCCCGTGAGCCACACATTGCGCTTCGTACTGGGCGAGGAAGCGCTCGCAAAAGAGCTGCTGGTGGCGGTCCTCGGCGACGCCAATCAAGGCGCTGGCGATCAGAAAGAACGTGACATGTTCAGGAAGAATCCCCGCCGCCCGAGCCTGTCTTCCAGCCGTGAGCAGATCTGCCCAGGTGGGCGGCTTTCGATTCTGGCCAATGTTGTGTGATGGGGTCATTGTGCAACGGCTCCCCCTCGCCGTGTTGAGGTCTGCTCACTCGTCGCAGGAAATGGGCGTACCAGCCAGGCGTACCCTCGAACGGTACGCCCTGCATTTTGGTTGATCAGCTTGGAACACTCGACCGTAGTCATTTCATCAATTTACCAATCATCTCAAGTCCGAGTCGGACCCTCACACGGTGGAGGCCGTCGGTTCAAATCCTACTGCGCCCATAACGAAATCGGTCAGTTGGAGCCTTCTCCACTGACCGATTTTGCTTTTCAGGGCAACGCACACCACCATGCACACCACCTGGTCCTCCTTGTCCTTGACTCTGATCTGACAGTGTCGGCATCCATGCCGCAACGACCCTGACGAGGGCAAGCAACGCTCCAAACTTCACACTTTGGGTACTTGTGCCTACAATCCCACCGGGATCCGGCTATCCCAACGCGGTGGTGAATAAAGGCGCGCGGCCAATGTCCTCGGGTGATCTCAATATCGGCAGGGTCTTCAACCAGACCTACAAGGTCGAGCAGTTGATTGGGGAAGGGAGCATGGGCACCGTCTACGTGGTGTCCCACACCAGGGTTAAACGCCGGTTCGCGCTCAAGCTGCTCAAGTCGGAGCTGGCCAGCGCCAGCCCCGAAGCGCTGACGCGCTTCCAGAGAGAGGCCGAGATCACCAGCGGGCTGGGGCACCCCAACATCGTCGAGGTGCTGGACTTCAACCGCACCGCGGACGGAGCCCACTACCTGGTGATGGAGCTGCTCGATGGCCAAGACCTGACCTCCCTGCTCGACAGGCCCCAGCCTGTGGGGCTCGAAGAGGCGCTGACGATCCTGCGGCAGGCTGCCTCGGGGCTGCAGGCAGCCCACGAGGGCGGCGTGGTCCACCGGGATCTCAAGCCATCCAACCTCATGCTCTGCGACTACGCCGGCCGCCAGGGGGTGGTCAAGATCCTCGACTTCGGCATCTCCAAGGTCCTCGGCCACGAGTCGTCACTGACGGCGACCACGGCCGTGATGGGCACGCCGTTTTACATGTCGCCGGAGCAGGCCGACGGGCGCTCAGCCGAGGTGGACGCCCGCAGCGACATCTTCTCGCTGGGCGCCATCGCCTACCACCTGATCAGCGGGCAGCTGCCGTTCCCGGGCCACTCGGCCCTCGCGGTGCTGTTCAAGGTGGTTAACGAAGTGCCACCGCCGCTCCAATCCCTGCGCCTTGACGTCCCGATGCCGCTGCAGGCGGCCATCGAAAAGGCCACGAGCAAGGACCCCGGCCAGCGGTACCCCACCATGAACGCCTTCATCGCGGCGCTCGTCGACGCTTCAGAAGACACGGTGGCCGAGGTCCCGGTGCGCGCTGGGGTGGCCGCTGCAAGCGCCTCGCTCGCCGGTGGGGCACCTGTCGCGGAGGACGACCCGCTCGCCGGCACCCTGGGTGACATGATGGGTGAGGTCCTGCCCGGCCGCCCGCACGGCACGCGTACCTACGCCCTGATCGGCGCCGCCATGCTGCTGGTCTTCGGCGTCATGGTGATGATCATCGCCCTCTACCCCGACAGCCCCACGGGCAGCACCTTGTCCGCCTCGCCGCCCTCCGACGGCCAGAGAGTGCAAACCGCGCGGAACGAGACCGACGCCGCGCCGCGGGGCAGCCCCGTGACGGCCTCGCTGCCACCTGACGCGCGGACGTTGGTCGAGGCGAAACAGTCACCAGCAACAGCACCTGCCTCGGCCCGCCAGGACTCCGGCCACGACCAGAGCACGGGTCGCCGCGCGACCCGCAAGGAGGTGAAGCACCGCAGGACCAAGCGTCTGATGCGCGGGTCGGTGACGATCACCACGTTCGATCGTGGTGAAGAGCCGCTGACCGCCAGGGTCTACCTCAACGGCGGATACATCGGGCAGAGCCCGATCACCTTCTCGGTGGCGCGGAACCGCGCTCACCGCATTCGTCTGGAGGCCTCAGGGTTCCGAACGGTCCACCGCCGAATCAAGCTCCGTCGACGTAAGGTGACCCTCCCCTTCCGGCTGGACCCCACGGGCAACAACAAGTAGCGTTGTGTCATGCGATCCGTGGTCCTGCTGGTGATGGGATCGTTGGCGGCCCTCAGTCTGGCCCCGGCGGCCTCGATCGCTGGTCCCGCCTCGCCCCGGGGACGCGGCGCCAAGACCGACCTGCTGAAGCAGGGCGTGCGCCTCTTCAGCCACGGGCGCTTCAACCGCTCATTACGGGTCCTCGAGCTGGCTCACAAGCGGGCCGCGAAAAGGACAGTCGATCGCCGGCGGACGGCGAAGATCTTGCTCTACATCGGGCTGAACCACGCCGTGGGTGGCCGAAGCAAGCTCGCCAAACAGGCCTTCTCCGCCGCGCTGGCCCACGACGCCGATCTGCGCCTGGAGGCCCGGCGCTTCAAACATGATCTGCAGCAGATCTTCGACCGAGTGCGCGACCGGCTCGTCCTGCTCGCCGTGTCGGCCGACCTCGACGGAGCCGTGGTGGTGGTGGACGGTGAGGTCATCGGCGCGGCGCCGCTGCGCGCGCGTCTGGGCGCCGGCCAGCACGTGGTGGAGGTCCGCCGAGAGGGTGCGGTCTATCAAACGTCCGTCGAGCTCTCGCGGGGTCGCCCGGCCTCGGTCCGCGCCGTCTTGCGGCGCGCTGAACCCTTTCCCGCAGCCGCCGGGAGAGACCCCGCGCGGCGGCGCCAAGACGCGCCCTCGTTCTGGGGCCGGCGGAGACTATGGACCTGGGTGGCGGCCGGCGCTGCGGTGGCGGTGTCAGCCGCGTCAATCGGGGTCTGGGCCTCGGCCAACGCGACCCACAAAAACGAGTTCACCTCCATGTGGAATGAGTACGACCCGGATGCTCCGGACGCCCGGGTCCAGTTCGCCGAGCTGGAGTCCAAGGCCGGCTCCATAAGCGATCACGTGCTGGCAGCGCGGGTGCTCGCCGGCGTGGCGGGCGGCCTCGCGATCAGCGCCGCCGTGCTGCTCTATTTCGAGGGGCGACCCTCCCCGGAGCGAAGCGTAGGCCGCGGACAGAGTGTGCGGGTCGCGCCGCTGTGGGGCGAGGCGGCGGGC
>SWBW01001505.1_pt1 | contig 15218 bp, 16 predicted proteins | sample 4693041 | NCBI WGS metagenome assembly SWBW01 (sample SAMN10267271, study PRJNA491770) | bioreactor metagenome | isolation source: DHS bioreactor inoculated with marine methane seep sediment | place: Japan: Omine Ridge, Nankai Trough | collected 2006-05-06 | reverse complement strand
CGTTTAGTCGCTCCCGCTGGTCGCTATCAGCTCAGGGAGCGAGTGAAACGAGCGTGTACGCGGGAGTTATCGTAGTCCAGTTCAATTGGTCAGCCGCGAGTCCGTGTCCAGCTTCAAGCTGGGAACGCGGTGCGTTGCATCACACTTTCGCGAATAGAATACCAGCCAAACAATCCTCATCCCTACGTTTAGTCGCTCCCGCTGGTCGCTATCATCTCATTCTAACCGTCTGTCGTCTCGACCATCGTCCAGCGCGCCCATAAAAAGATCGAACTCAAAACGGAACTTGTTAGCAAGAAAGCTGTCTTCGTCTAATTTTTTCCCCAGAAGGCGCAGGAACTCCACCACCAGCCGGGTTATCCGATGGTGGGTGAAATACTCATCGTCGGCAAGGTCGTTGTGTATAAGCTCTCGCTCGAAGGCCTTAATTACAAGGACAGGATCGATCTTCAGCACTGCCCCGTCGCCAGCCCGTCGCAGGTATTTATCGAGGGAGTTTTCGCGAAAAAGCTCTTCGAAGATCAGACTGGCGGCATCGGCTCCCGTTGGTCCGTGGAGGGAGAACTCGCCGCAGGCTGACTCTACCAGCCGCAGGAAGCTGCCCCCGTGGAGGAGGCGGTCGTTACCCCAGCGCAGTACCTCGTAGAGAAACCCCTGACGGAACTCCTCCAGATAACGCTTGAGCTGCGAGGCTATCTCCTCTTCACTCGCTTCGGGTTCGGCTTCGCTCAGTTCTTCTTCTGGCGCAAAATCCATTTCGCCTCTATTCTTCGTCTTTTTCTCGGCGGACGTTGGCTCCCAGGGCGGTCAGCTTCTCTTCAAGGCCTTCGTAACCACGGTCAAGGTGATAGACCCGGTGAACATGGGTTTCGCCTGCCGCTGCCAGTCCCGCCAACACCAGTGCCGCCGAAGCTCGCAGGTCGGTTGCCATCACGTGGGCTCCTGAGAGCTGACTCATTCCATGAACCACGGCGGAGTTCCCCGTACGGTGGATGGTTGCTCCCAGGCGGACAAGCTCCGGCACGTGCATGAAGCGGTCGGGATAGATGGTCTCGGTAAAGACGCTGATTCCCGGTGCCAGGGTACTCATCGCCATCATCTGCGCCTGCATGTCGGTGGGATAGCCGGGCCAGGGGGCAGTGGTGAGTTCAACAGGATAGAGACCGCCGGTGCCATCAACCAGCACCCGTCCCTCGCCTTTGTCAGTGCAGTAAACCCCGGCCTCATCCAGCTTTGCCACGATGGGCTTCATCATGCCAAAGGGACAGTTGGTCAGCGTGAAGCGTGAGTGAGTAATGCCAGCGGCAACCATCAGCGTACCCGCCTCGATGCTGTCGCTCATCACCGAGTAGTCCACGCCGTGGAGCGAGTCCACTCCCTCGATGGTCAGGGTGAGAGTGCCACCACCCTCGATTCGCGCGCCCATCGCGTTGAGGAGATTGCAGAGGTCAACGGTCTCTGGTTCCAGAGCGGCTCCCTCGATAACCGTGGTTCCCTTTGCCAGCACCGCCGCCATCAGCACGTTGGCGGTGGCTCCCCGTGAGGGACCATTCGGACCGCGCAGGTTCATCCGCGCGCCGATAAGCTGCTTCGCCTCGGCAACGATATAGCCATGCTCCACGGAGATTTTCGCGCCCAGAGCCTCCAGACCCTTCAGGTGCAGATCCACCGGACGGGTTCCGATGGCGCAACCGCCAGGCAGAGAGACCCGCGCTCGCCCAAGCCTTGCCAGCAGTGGACCAAGAACGTTCACGCTGGCACGCATCTTCCGCACAAGTTCATAGGGCGCGGTGTCTTTGATCGAGCCAGTGGCGTTCATCGTGGCAGCGTGGTCGTCGGGCCAGTTGACCTCAACACCAAGATGTTCCAGTAGCTCCAGCATGGTAAAGACATCCACCAGCCGGGGGAGATTACGCAGCGTCAAGGCTCCCTCGGTTGCCAGAATCGCGGCGGCGTACATTGGCAGCGAGGCGTTCTTCGAGCCGGAGACGGCGACTTCACCAAAAAGCCGCGCCCCTCCGCGAATCACAAACTTGTCCACAGGACTCCTTAATAGTAGATGAGTTGAACAGGTCAATGATAGCAGTCTCCGCCTCTCCGTGCAATCAGCATTATTCTGGCAAACCTGCTAACGGCAATAAAGCTGGTAAGCTCTCCCCAATGCTGGTAAAATGGGTTCGTCGGGGGAGTGTCCGACGAAGAGCCAACCAGCGGGGAACCAGCCCGTGAAGAACCGTCCAGGAGAACCACTCAGGAGAACCATGCCACCAAAACGCTGGCCAGCGACAAATCAACAACAAAGGGGAGAGTATCGCCTGCTCTTTCTTTCCTGGGACGACACCATCCGCTCGCCCATCGCCAAAGCACTTTTGGACAAACGGGACAACGGGAAGGTAATGGCTTACTCAGCGGGCATCCACGCCGGTGAAAAGGTTCACTACCTGGCTCATCACGTGATGGCCGAGGTTGGCATCTCCCTGGCTGGTCTGAAGCCCAGAGTAACAACGGAGGTCGCCGGAATCGGTTTTGACCTGGTGATTACCCTGAGCCAGCGTGCCAAAGCACTCTGTCCCAAGTGGACGGGTTCGCCCACGGTGAACTGGCTTTTTGATAATCCGCTGGAGGTTGTTGCTATCCACGGCGGACGACTCAAGGCCTTTCGCGAGCTGCGCGATAATCTCGACGACCGCATTCAGCAACTTCTCAACAGCTCACTGGAGCGGCTGGTCGAGCAGGCGCGCCACCTTGCCACGGACTAACTAGCCCGACAGATTCTGGAAAAATGAAACCTGAAGAGGTTAAAGTTATGATTCTGGCGGGAGGCCGGGGCGAGGGGCTTTCGGTGCTGACCGCCCACCGGGCGATGGCGGCCGTACCCTTCGGCGCGCGCTATCGGCTGATCGACTTCGCCCTCTCCAACTGCGTCAACTCAGGCTTCTACGACATCACCATCCTGGCTCAGTATTTTCCAATCTCCCTGCTCAACCATATCGGTGCCGGGCGTGCCTGGGATCTCGATCGCAAACACACCGGGCTGAAACTCCTCCAGCCGATTCAGACCGACAGCGATACCAACTGGTATCGAGGAACGGCGGACGCTCTGGCGCGGAATCTCCGGCAGTTTCAGCAACACCGCTACGTCCTGGTGCTGCCCGGAGATCTGCTCTACAAGATGGACTTCTCCCAACTGTTGAGCCAGCATAAACGCCGACGGGCAAAGCTGACCATTGCCACGGCGGCGGTTGCTGCGGAACAGGCGCGTCGCTACGGCATCGTAACAGCGGACAAAGACGACCGCCTGACCAGCTTCGTTGAGAAACCGGAACAGCCGGGCGGCAATCTTGCCAGTATGGCGATTTACCTCTTCGACACCTCGTTCCTCGTCCAGCGACTGGACGAACTACCCGCCGGACGGCACGACATTGTCCGCGATCTCATCATCCCCGCTGTGGGCGAGGGGATCGTCCATCGATACCAGCACGACAGCTACTGGGAGGATGTGGGCAAGCTGGGAGCCTACTATCGGGCGAACATGGAGCTGCTTTCTGGTGGCAACACCCTTCTTCGCAGAGACGCGGAGAACCCCATCGCCACGCCAACCGACGAGATGCCGCCGGCGAAGTTCGGTCCCCACGCTCAGGTTCGGCGGAGCCTGATCGCCAACGGCTCGATCATCAACGGTGAAGTAGTGAACTCTATCGTCAGCCGAGGCGTTTACATAGAAGAAGGGGCAGTGGTGCGCGATTCGCTCCTCCTCGGTCATACCCAGGTTCGCTCCGGTGCCATCGTTGACCGAGCGATTATTGACAAGTGGTGCGAGGTCGGAGCCGGAGCGCGGGTCGGTTGTGGTGAAGTCAATTGTCGCAACGAGCGTTTTCCCAACCTGATAACCGACGGCCTGACCCTGATTGGCAAGGACAACAAGATTCCTGAGCGAATGAAAATTGGTCGCCACGTCTGCCTGGATACATCCCTGGAGATGGCGAATCTGCCAGCGAACCTCCCCTGCGGCTCTTCCTGGGGCGAGTTCTCTATCTAACCAACCTAACCTCAATCATCCTAAGACCTTAGCAATCGCTAGGTGTTGACGTTAAGACAAGGGGTTTCAACCCCTTGCGGCAATTGAGATACGACACAAATTTGCAAGGTGGCTCAAGCCCCTTATCTTTGACAAGAAAAGTCAACCTTAAAACAGCCTATGAAACCACAAGCGATTATTTTCCTCCTCTGTCTGTCCGTCGTCTGTCTCCCCATCTTCGGAGCAGCCAGCGAAGGCGAAACACTTTACCTGAGCGGAGCCACGGCGGAGCAGGAGCAGGAGCTTCGCCAGGTCTGGCAGGAGCTGCGGATCCTGCCGACCGAGTTCAGCCTCGACTCACCCTACCCGGAACTGCTAACGCTGATGATTGCCGACGAGCAACTGCTGCTCATCGAGCTATCCGACGGTGCGGCGGGACTGGCTGTCCGGGGACGGCTCCTCGGTGAGGACGGCTTCGACCTCGCTCTGGGGACAATCCACACTGGCTACGAGGCAGAGCATCTGGTCGAGGCGGTCTGGCAGCTTCAGGGACATATTGAGTCTGGAAAGCTCCTCAATACAGAGCGGGCGATTCCCCGTGAACTCTCCACTCTGGTCGAGGAGCTGGAGGGAATAATCGGTCAGGGCAGCGCGCCTCAGCAGGGACGGCTCAACCAGCCCGCTCTTCTGCGGGAGCAGCGCAGCCAGGCTTACAGCCGCGCCGAGGACGACTTCTTCCGTCGGCTCAATGAAGCTCTCTACCTGGAAACCCTCCTCGACGAAACCGAATACCGGAAGGTCCGGGCTGCGGTTCGCTTTCACCTCTACTGCTATCGCGATGAGAAACTGGAGGACGGCTCCCGCCAGTTGAAGCTCCGCTTGAGCGACGACGGCATCCGCGAATTGGCACGGTTGATTCGGGGGTAAGGTTAGCCCCCGTTTGAGACCATGCAAGGTTTTGAGACCCCAAAAGTCCGCGATTTTGGTATTAGCCCCGCCCTGGTCCATGGACGAGTTCATCCCCAAAGTGGAGGGGGGCAGTAAATCTACACAATGCCATAACAAAAGACCCCTTTCGGGGTCTTTTGTGTACAACGGAATTGAATCTTAGAACCAGATCAAAACGATGCCGAAGTTGAACAGAAGGGCGAGGATACCAAGGAGAATCGCAATGATTCCGAAGATGCCCTGCATCGGAGCGATCTTGGTGAAGATAGCTTCACCTTTCTCGCCCATGAACTTCGCGATGAGGTTGAAACCGAGCAGGAAGCCCAGGACGATTTCAACGATGGCGAAGATCAGAGGAAGAATACCAAAGGCCATGAAGCCGATGGCGGCGAGGAGGTCAATGACACCCCAGATCAACATACCGATACCGATGATGCCCTGGAAGGGGGCGATTTTGCCAATAATGGCAGCGGCTTCGGGCTTTTTCTTGACGATCATCGATGCGGCACCGAGGATGCCGCCAACGATCAGGATGATAGCGGTAAGCATGTGTTACCTCCGTTAGGGTAGGTTTGTGTTGCAGCGAGCAAGATGATAGAGCAGATAAAGCTTGTGAGGCGGCAATCGACAGTTTTTTAGTCCGCTGCTTACGCTCCAGCAGTACAGTCCACGATTGCAGGGAATAAAGAATATACCCCTAAGCCTACTACTCAAGTATTGTAGCAGAGACAATACCGATGAGCAACACTTTTTTTCAGCTTTGTTGGGTTTCCGCCATTGCTCAAGTATCGTTCAAAGTCCCACCGGTCTGCGAACTCTAATGACCTGATGCCGTTACGCCTTAATTTTGGCTTTTGGCTCTACGAGTTTCCAGATCAATATCGCCAACAAAACCCCGACTACGGGACCTACCGCGTACAGCCACAGCTCAGAAAGAGCCTCGCCGCCAGCGAAGAGCGCGGGTCCAAAACTACGAGCCGGATTTAGCGAAGGTCCGGAAAAGGGCGCGCCAACAAGAATCGCCGCCGCGAGATAAAGCCCGATGGGGAATGCCGCCAGCTTGGGATCTCTGCCCTTACTGGTTGCGGTAAGGATTATATACATGAACAGGAAGGTAAGGGCTATCTCGCTGATCAGGGCTGATGTCGTACCCAGGGTACCGATTCGCGTAGCGGTGAAAGCAAAATCTGCTGCCACTCCTCCACCCAGCATAAAAAGAAGCGCGCTGGCTGCCGTTGCTCCGGCAAGCTGAACAAGCACGTATCCGGGGAGATGCTTCCAGGGCAGCCGACCGACCACGGACATTCCCAGCGATACCGCCGGATTGAAGTGTCCTCCGCTAATCGACCCCAGGGTGTGGACTCCGGCGTAAAGAGCGATACCAAAAGCCAGCGCGATACCGACCAGCTCCGCGTAACCAAGCTCACCACCGCTTACCACAGAAGCGGAAAGAATTGCTCCAAGAGCGATAAACACCAAAATAAAGGTACCCATAAACTCAGCGGCAAGTCTGTTGAGCATACTCGGTTTTTCTATTTCCATAAAGCAACAGTCCCTTGTTCGGTTAAACCAATGTTCGGTTGAGTCAACATTCCCGTGCCAGACGACAGCCTGTGAAAACACCTTCTTTACGCTGGCTCCAGGTGGCAGTTGTTTTCGACGAAGAGTTTTATCAGCTCAGGATCAAACTGAGAATCGGCGTTGCCTTCCAGCTCTACCAGGGCGCGTTCCAGGGGCAGCGGATGGCGGAAGGGGCGTTCCGAAGTCATGGCATCAAACGCCTCAGCAATGGAGAGAATCCGAGCGAGGAAGGGAATCTCTTTACCTGCGAGACGGTTGGGATAGCCCTCGCCATCGAAGCGTTCGTGGTGATGGCGGATGATTTTCGCCACTTCTGACAGTCGGGGAACACTACCGACCAGAGCCTCGCCAACAATGGGATGCCGCCGGATAATCACCCATTCGGCTTCGTCAAGGCTGCCCGCTTTGCCGAGGATGCTCTCCGCCAGACCGATTTTACCAATGTCGTGGAGAATCGCCGCGAAGGAGAGGTCGGTGAGCTGTTCCGGCGAGAGGTTGGCAGCCCGACCGAGGCGAACGGAATAGCGCATCACTCGTTCGGAATGCCCGCGATGGTACTGGTCGCGAGCCTCCAGCGAGTTGACAATCGTCCGCACCGTGGAAAGATAAGAGTCTTCCAGACCGCTATACAGCTCCAGGCGACGAACGAAGGGCCGCAGCTTCTCCTGAAGCACCTCAAGCTGGTGGAGTTGTTCCGAGGCAGTCTCTTCATCATCCCAGGCTAAAATAAGGTAGCTCTTCTCGCTGAGTTCCAGCCCCACGCCGGAGTGGGGACGCTGACCAAAGGCATGTTCAAAGCGCAGGAAGTGCTTATTTTCCATCAACTTGACCGGGGTGTGCCGCGTCGGCAGATGGCTGAACCCACTCCAGGTATCAAGTAGCTTTTTGCCAGTCGGCACTTTGAGGTCTCTGGTGACGCAGTTTGGTTCCCCGGCGGAGTTCTGCCACATGGCAAAGGATGCCGTCGGCTTGAAAACACGATGGGCGTAGCGGACGAGTTCGGTGAAGAAAGTCCGCTCAACGAGGGTTCCGCCCAGCGCGTCCTCCAACTCTCGCAGGACGACCATTCCCGAAACCAGCGAGCGCAGATTTACCATCAGAGGATTCTTGTCGGGCAGCTCCAGTCCCAGCTCGTGGTATGGTTCCAGCTGAAGACAGAGCAGCTCGCCCAGTGCCTTGAGGTTGGCCTTTCCCTTCGGAGCGCAGAGGAGTACCTTGAGCAATCCCTTGAGTTTGGGGTGGGTGGTGATCGCCTCGTAGCCATTCCCGCAGGGGATGACCTCGCCTTTGCTCTCGGAGAGTGCCTTCATGCAGGGGCCGGAGAGGCTGGCCTCGAAGTCGCGGCAGTGATGCTCCTCCGAGCCGAGGCGTTCGATACCAGCTCGCGTCAGGATGGTTAGCTGCACCTGGGCAGTCTGGGCGAAGCTGTCGAGTAGCCGGGCAAGATTCATCTCGTTCAATCCTTTGATGGCTGGTCAATTCTGTGGATTACTCAGTTTCAGGCGGGGGTTGGCTCTTACTCTCCCCCTCTCCTCTGGAGAGAGGGACTATACTTCACAATTGTCTCTGACCGCCGCGACTTGCTGTAATCGCGATCTCGGAGTGGGGAAACCTCTTTTGAGGAAGAAAACCGTCGTCCACCTCGCGGGCGGGTGTGGACACTCGCCCCTACAACATCAAAACCAACGGATGAACATCTCGCAATAGTCTCAATCGTTTTATCCGGGATGATTGTCCCTAAATTAAACAGGCAACCCCTAAAACGGCATGACCAGCACCGAGTAGAGCCAGTTGAAAAGCTGGAAATAGGGAGCCAGCGCGCCCAGCCAGAAGAGTCCGATGATGATGAAAAAACCAAAGGGAGCCAGCCTCGACACCCAGTAAACCGCTTTGGGCGGCAGGAAGGTCATCAGCAGGGTAGAACCGTCCAGCGGCGGAATCGGCAATAGGTTGAACCCGCCGAGAATCAGATTGATCAGAATACCGTAGTGCAGGAACATCAGGATAACTTCGTGGGCGGTAATGCCGTTGCTGTGGAGAAAGGGATCCAGCCCAAAGACGTAGGAAACCTGAAGAATCAGGGTAAAGAGCAGAGCCAGGGTAAGGTTGGAAGCTGGCCCGATCAGGGCGATGGCGAGGTGGTCTTTCTTGGGATTGCGCAGGTTGCGAAGGTCAACGGGAACTGGCTTTGCCGCTCCGAAGATGAAGGGCGAGCCAACCAGAATCAGGATAATCGGCAACAGGATCGTCCCGATTAGGTCAATATGAGGAATGGGATTGAGGGTCAGACGACCGGCCAGCCGAGCGGTGTCATCGCCCCGTCGGTCTGCCATCCAGGCGTGCGCCGCCTCGTGGAAGGTCAACGAGAAGAGCAGCACCGGAATAGCGATAATTATGCTTTGCCAGTTCGTCAAGGCGGTTGCCTCCGAAGGTAGCCGCTGGGTTGTAGTTTTTATTGGTGGAACTAAAACGCCATACCGAAGACCAGGCTAAAACCGCCAACCTGGCTCTGTTCCTCGCTCCAGGCAAGTTCCAGTCGCAGTTCGGCGTTGAGCCGGAAGTCCTCATCACGAAAGAGGTCAACTCCGGCGGCAATGTGCGGGGTAAAGAGCAGCTCGGTAAAGCCCTGCCTCAGACCGTCGTCGTTGTGGCGGCGGTCGCTCATCGAGAAGATGGTAAAGCCAAGTCCGCCACCGAGATAGGGCGAGAAACGGTCGCCGAATTGATAGTATGCCCCCATCGAGACCGGAATCGCCATGAAGGTCGGTTCGTCGGTGTAGTCCGGCGAGTTCTCTACGACATCGGTGTAGAAGCCCAGCACCGCCTGAGCCTTGAAGTCGCCAGCCTCCAGATAGACCAGCCCCTCAAACCGCCAGGCAAGCTCGTTATAACCCAGATAGTTATTCTGCGAGAAGGGAGCGAAGAAGCCGAAGCGTCCGCCGTAGAGGATTCGTGAGGAGCCGCCTCCACCAGTCGAACCCGACGCGGAGGAACTGTCTTCGGGCGGAATCACCACGCGCCCCGGTGTGCCGGGGAGTAGTTCATCGGCTGCCAGCGTCGAGACTATCACCAAAAACAGCAGCAACCCCATCCAAAGTGATTTCATTCAGACTCCTCCCGCTACTCTTCACAGATTCTCTATCTTAGCTATCCAACGCCACTTTTTCAATTACCTTGGCATGATTTTGTTAATGGTTTCTTGAAAGACTTATCCCAGCCTTGCCTTGTAGGCAATGATCCGCTCGATGGGGTACGGTTCAACTCCCCGCGCCTCGGCAAGAGCCAGAGAGACCAAATCGCCCTGAAACACCAGCCCCAGTACGGCGGAGAGGGGATCGGGACCGCTGCCACGCAGGTAAATGGTCTGCTCGCCGTCGTCGAGTACGCTGTCCAGAGGAGGTGGTTTCTCGGCCAGAGTCAGGCAGAGTCGCCGTGGCGGTTTCCCCGGCCCGGCGGCGGTGATTTCATTATGAGCCAGCTCCGGCAGGGTTGCCCACCAGGCGAAGTGCTTGGCGTTCTCGTTGAGCTGTTGCTTCAACCGCAGAGCAGCGGCCGCCGTCAGCGGACAGGTTCCATAGACGGTAACCGGTCGCTCAATCAGGCTCTTTGTGATCACGGAAATCGGGGCGAACTGAGCGGCACCGAGGTTGCTCCGCAACTGCGTCAGCGCGGCGGTGGTTCGTTCCGGCTGACCCAGCTCAACTCCACTCAGCCGAGAGCAGACCCGCAATCCCGTTCCCAGCAAAAAGCCAAAGGCAACCCGGGGAGGCAACCCGCCGGGAACGTTGAAGACGGGACGCTCGCGCTCCCGCAGCAGCTTCTCCAGCTTCCCTCCCGTGGTAATTCCGGTAACCGGAACCCCGGCGGCGAGGGCATCGTTCACCGTAGCCAAAGTCTCAACGGTATTGCCGGAGTAGCTGATCGCCAGCACGGCATCGTTGGGAGTCAGCCAGCTCGGCGCGCTAGCCCAGTTCCAGGGGATAATCTGGACTGAGGTGTTGTCTGCCAGAGCCGCCAGAAAGCGACCAGAAACTCCGCTGCCGCCCATTCCGGCTACCAGAATCCGCCGGACGGGAGCGTCGGGAGCTTCCAACTCACTTAGTCCCGCTGCCCGGTAGGCAAGCTGTTCAGGCAGACCGAGAGTCCACTGCCACATCTGCGCCGCGCTGGGATAATTCATCATTCTCCTGTAACCTCTGACCTCTGTAGCACTAAACAAACAAGAGGGGGCCGCGCAGCCCCCTCTTTGCAATCAATCACTGGAATCCGTCATCGGTGTCTGAGGCTGGTCGCCGTTATTTATAGACCTTTGCCTTCTCTTCGCCGTTGATGACCCGGAACGCGCCTGCGGCTAAGGCACCGAGTTCGTCCTCGCCGGGATAGACCAGCACCTTGCCCAGCCACTCGATTCGGGGCATCAGCGGATTTATCAGCGCGACGTTGCGGGCGATGCCTCCGGTGATGACCACGGCATCGTGCTTGCCTTCCAGCACCGTCGCCATTGCGCCAACTTCCTTGGCAATCTGGTACGCCATCGCGTCCATAATAAAGAGAGAATCCTCTTCACCAGCCAGAGCGCGTTGCTCCACATCGATGGCATCGTCGGTACCCAGATACGCCATCATTCCGCCCTGACCGACACACATCCGCTTTAGCTCGGAGGCGGAGTATTTGCCGGAGAAGCAGAGCTTGATCAGTCCGGTAGTTGGTAATGAACCCGTGCGCTGGGGAGAGAACGGCCCGCCATCGTTGGCGTTGTTAACGTCGATCATCCGTCCCAGACGATGGGCTGAAACACTAATCCCCGTTCCCAGATGGACGATCACCAGGTTGAGCTTGTCGTAGGGCTTACCCAGTTCTTTACCAGCACGCCGTCCCACAGCCTTGATGTTCAGGGCGTGAGAAAGGGACTTGCGTTCAAGCTGGGGCAGACCGGAGAGGCGGGCGACTTCGTCGAACTCGTCCACGCTGACCGGGTCAACGATAAAGGAGGGGAGCTTCTCTTCGGAGGCAATTCCGTGAGCCAGAACACAGCCGAGGTTGCTGGCATGTTCCGCCGCCACGTTGCCCTCTTCCACGTCCTTGAGCATGGCACTGTTTATCTTGTAGGTTCCTGAAACCAACGGCTTAAAGGCTCCGCCACGCCCGACGACGGCATCCATATCGCTCGGAGACAGACCAGCCTTGCTGATCGCCTCGACGAGGAGCCATTTGCGGAAGTCGTATTGATCAACGATGTGAGAGAACTCAGCCATCTCCTCGGCGGAATGACGAATGGTCTCCGAGAAGATCATCCGGTCATCCTCGTAAACTGCCACTTTAGTGGAGGTCGCGCCGGGGTTGATTACCAGAATCTTTTTGCTCATCTTTGCCTCTGGCTCCTGAATTGGATGTTTGAGAGCTTTACGCAAATGTTGTTTTTGGTGGGTAGTTCCTTGATACCGTTGCAGAAGCCCGTGTCCCGAATGTCAGCCCCTCACCCCAACCCGTGGGACGAGTTCCCTCACCGAAGGGGAGAGGGAGAACGGCGAAGCTGTGAACAGAAGCAACTGGCTGTAGCAGTCAGCACGGACTAAGACAAGAACCTCTAACCGCAATTGTCAGAGTGGGTTGCCGACTACTCCCCGGAACCACGGGGGAAGACGTTGGCGATGGCGGACTTGAGGAACTCCAACTTGACATCGCCGGAAACCCGGATGGTAACAATGCCGTCGCGGTCGTCGAGACCAACCACGGTTCCGCGCATACCACCGATGGTAACGACTTTGTCGCCCTTGCTCATGGCATCAACCATGGCCCTCTTCTGCTTGTCCTTTTTTTTCTGGGGCAGAATGATCAGGAAGAAGAAGATGGCGATGACGATGACGAAGGGGAGGATCATGCCGAGGATACCCTCAGTGCCGCCTTCTCCGCTGCCGCCCATAGCGTAAATCAGATTCGTAAACAAGTTGAACTCCCGTTTGGGGTTTTAGTTTTGAGTCCCTGAGTTAAAGACGCCGGAAGTTTAGCAGAAGCGAGGTTAAGGGTCAACGGAGTTTGGCGATATGAAGAGTTTTCTCGCCTGGGGCAGGAGGTAAATCAGCTCACCCGGGGGCAGGGTGGTGAGGAACTGCCTCAGCGCGACCTGTGGCTCGTGATAAATAGTTAAGGGTAGGGAGCCAAAGTCAGCAGCCTTAAGACTTGTAACCATTGATATTTGAAAGCGTTCCAGCTTTCGCGCCGTCGCCCAGGCGGTCTGTCCGGCTACGGTGTATTCTCTGTCGAGCTGCCGCTTGATTGCCACCGCGCTTCCCCGGCGGAGCCAGCTTCCCAGTGGTCCGGTTCCTTCGGGACAGGCGGCGAAGAAGAGCAGCTTCCCGCCGGGACGAAGCAGTCGGCAGGCGTTGTCCAGTGCCTTGTGAGCCTGACGCAGGTCAACATCCCAGGGATGACCACCAGCGGAAGCGATGACAAAGTTGGCTTGTTTGCGATTACCAACAGAGTGGGTTTGGCGATACCGTTCCACGGCGGTAGCGAAAGACTGTTCTGCCGCTCCGGCGATAACAGCCTGAGGAGAACCGCTGTTGTTGTTAACGATATTGACGGCGAAATCCACGCCAACCATCCGCTGTGCCTCGGCTAGTTCCTCAGCCAGAGGATTGCCAGCTAGTCGCCCCAGTTCCACGGTAGGATCGCGCTTGCCGTTGTCATCGAAAACCAGACGGTGGTTGGCGATGATGCTCTCGCGGACGCAGGTACCGGGCAAAATTGCCTTGCGTCCACCGGAGAAGCCAGCGAAATAGTGAGCGTCAATCTCGCTGAGGGTAATCCGCAGCCCGGCGTTCAGCACGGCACGATTAACCAGCAAGCGGTTTCCAAGCCCGGTGGTTCCGGCATAAAGAAAATCCCCTGCCCGGTCGGCCTGGGATTGAACTATCCGGTAGTCCCTGAAGACCCTGCTGCCCAGATGGTGAACCAGCTCCGCCTCGGTCATTTCCCGATGCAGCCCCAGGGCGATTACCACGGTAAGCTGGCTCGGCGATAGTCCGCCCCGCTCCAGCTCGGTCAGCAGGCGAGGCAGAACCAGCCTGACGTGGGCGCGGCGGGTCTGGTCGGGGACGATTACCACGGCGGAGTTTTCACCGCTCCGCACGACGAGTTCACTCAGCGGTGGGGAATCCAGCGGCTCTGTCAACGCCTGCGCCAGCAGCCTCTCCGGGGAGGTGGTAGCGGTACTCGTCGGCTCGATGACCTCGACCTCAGCGGGGAGAGCGACCTTAATAGCCTCCCTGCCCCAGCGGAGTGTGGCAAGCTTCATTCTTCGTACACCTGCCTCTCAGTAGAAATTTTAGCCTTCCTGAATAAGCTGGTAGGTTGCCCCTCACCCCAGCCCTCTCCCCAAAGGGGAGAGGGAGAACAAGGACACCTTATCTCATTTTGCCAGCAACGCCTTCACCTGTTCCACGGAGAGTATCTTGCCCTCGGAGACCAGCCTGCCGTCAATCATCAGTGCCGGAGTAAACATAATCCCATTTTTGGTAATCTCGTCAAGGGTCTTGATCTTAATCACGTTACCCTGGAGGTTCCCCTCGTCCAGAGCGGCGCGGCAGTTGTCGTACATCGTGGCGCACTTGGGACAACCCATCCCAAAGACCTTCAGCTCGTGCATTTTACTCCTAAACGACTGTTACAAGGTTTGCGGGGACGCAGCGCGGCGCGTCCCCACGACTGACAGATACCTGTTAGTTCAGAGGGGTGATTAGTTCAAAGGAGTAACCCACTCCACGCCCAGTTCCTTGTTACCCGGAGAGTACCATTCGCCCCGCCAGATATTTTCTTCCACCATGTAGTAAACACCAACCCCCATCTCGAAGACCACCACGAAGGTATCATCGCTGAGCATCAACGCGCCGCCATAGACCTCCGTACCGTCCCCATCGAAAGTCCAGAGAGCCGCCGCGCCATCGCCCAGGGGATAGGTCTGAAGAACTCCCGTGTATTTACTGCCGTCGGGGTTGGTTCCCGACACCTCAAAGTCAATCGCCCGGGGCCAGGGCAGCAGTGCCAGAATCTCGCTCGCCTCCGGCAGGGGGTCATTCTTTTCACTGGCGGAGAGAATCTCCACGCCAAGTTCTTCGCCGTTGAACCAGATGCCGTCATAGCCATCGGGGGTTCTCAGGAGAACCTTCAGCACAACACCCTCCAACCCAACGATCATAAAATCTTCGTGATAATCCATCCCATAGCCCAGATAGACGGGTGTTCCACCATCAAGGATGGTCAGTTGGTAGATACCCTCGACCTCGGCTTCAACGATAACCATCTCACCGCTGTATTCGGAGCCATCGGGGTTAACCCCGCGAACGTAATACTCCTCCAGCGCGCCGTTGAAGAAGTCGGCGGTTTCAGCGGGTTCAGGCGCGTCCTCGGCAACGGGTTCTTCCAAGGCGACCTCTTCGGTTACGACATCAGGGTCGACTGTTTCCTGTTCCTCTTCACAGCCGAGCAACAGCAGCGACAAGAGCAGCAGTGCCACGACGGTTAGCCTCTTCATTGTACTCCTTTGGCAGGTTGGTATCAGAGGACAAGCAGATCGTCGGTGAGAATAGCAGCCCACTGATAAACAGGCAAGCTCCTTGCGAGGACTACAAAAACTCATCCGCTTTTAATGTAGGGACGTACCTATGTGTCC
>SWBW01009917.1_pt1 | contig 15249 bp, 9 predicted proteins | sample 4693041 | NCBI WGS metagenome assembly SWBW01 (sample SAMN10267271, study PRJNA491770) | bioreactor metagenome | isolation source: DHS bioreactor inoculated with marine methane seep sediment | place: Japan: Omine Ridge, Nankai Trough | collected 2006-05-06 | reverse complement strand
CGTTTCAGGGCTGGCCCGCAGGCGGCACCCAATGCCCCGGATGCCTTTAGCCGCATACCACCGACAGTCTCCATGTCCACGCTCAGGCCCGGCATTGTGAGTATATTGATCTTTTCTTCATTCATATAGCTCAATTAATACGGCGAATTGACTATAAATCTTTGTTATTGATTCTAAAAACATCAAGTCCACGTATGGAGCCCGTAGGGCTTCATACGTGTGCAGCCCGCTACTGGCTAGAGTAGGGCTTCATACGTGTGCAGCCTGCTACTGGCCTGAGTAGCTGTGCCTGAGTAGCTGTGCCTGAGTAGATGAAGGGGAATGGGCCCACGGCGATTCGAACGCCGGACCTCACGGTTATCAGCCGTGCGCACCACCTGGCTATGCTATGGGCCCTCAATAAAATTAGGTGCTGCATGGTGCTTACAGGATGTTTTCTGATGTTCGACTTTGTATTTTAATGTTTGGATTGCGGGGGCCTTGGGACAAAATTACCTCACACCGTTCAATATTTATATCAGTAGGATGGAAAATGTTATTATAATTTGGTTTAAATATAATTGTAATTCTATCCCATGTAACGTATTTGTAAGGCCGACTTTTGTTCGTTATTACAATAATATTGTTGTTCATAAATATTAAATACTTCGTGAAAAATTATATATACTGAAGACGTTTATTGTATTTTGATAGATCAAATTAACAACTAAAAATGAAAGGGATATTGAGAGATATTAAAATCACATAATAATGGTTAGAGTCATTCATTGATTGAAGTGTTAAATGAATTTTGTCCCAAGGCCGATTGCGGGGATTGTAAGATATTTGGACAAATCTATTTTGGTGTTGGGATTTCATTGATCAATCCGTGTAAATCCATATCTTAGAATACTAACTCTCAACCCCTGTCAATCACAACCCACATTCCAACCCATCATTCCATTATCTTTATTTAGGTTAATCAGTAATAGATAACCCACCACTTATTGAAAATAATCAGGGGCATTAACCATGTCTGATATAAAAATAACAAAGGCCAAAACCAGTAAGATCAACTCAGTCGATTTTGAAAATCTTGGTTTCGGTGAAGTCTTTTCAGACCATATGTTCAGTATGGATTATGAAAACGGGGAATGGATCAACCAACGGATCGAACCCTACGGCAAGATAGAGTTCGAACCCGCTATGTGCACTCTGCATTACGCCCAGGCTGTATTTGAAGGGCTTAAAGCCTTTCACGTTAGAGATGGCAGCATCAACATCTTCAGGCCCGAAAAGAACCTGGAGAGGATGAACAGGTCCAATGAAAGGATGTGCATGCCGACAATCGATGAGGACATGTTCTTCGATGCCATGACAGAACTGATAAAACTGGAAAGGGACTGGATACCAAAAGACACGGGACATTCATTATACATACGCCCCTTTATCTTCGGCACAGAAAATTTCCTCGGCGTCCACCCCTCCTCAACATACCGGTTCATGATAATCCTCTCCCCCGTAGGTGCATACTACAAAGAAGGCTTTAATCCGGTCAGCCTGCTTGTGCCAGAGGAATATGTAAGAGCGGTCAAAGGCGGAGTTGGTGAAGCAAAGACCGCAGGTAACTATGCAGCCAGCCTCCTCCCTGCCGAAATCGCACAGAAAAAAGGTTTTACCCAGGTCCTGTGGCTCGATGGTGAGCACCATAAATATATCGACGAAGTGGGTACCATGAACATTTTCTTTGTTATAGATGATGAAGTAATAACACCACCACTGGAAGGTTCAATCCTGCCCGGTGTCACCCGGGATACTGTACTGGACCTGACAAAATCCTGGGGTATGAAAGTCAATGAGCGGCGCATCTCGATCGATGAACTCATCCAGTCCTCGAAAGAGGGACGGTTGCAGGAAGTATTCGGTACCGGTACCGCAGCCGTTATCTCACCGGTTGATGAAATCCAGTACAGGGATACCAACATCAATATCAATCACGGCCAGATCGGACCAATAGCAAGGAGACTGTTCGACGAGATCTCCGGCATCCAGTACGGTGAGATTTCTGATACTCACGGCTGGATATACAATATACCCTGACCAGGCGGTATCGATCATTGAATGGTATCCCCTTCAAATTAAATGGTAATTGATCGTAGTGCTCTGAATTTTGGGACACAGATTACACAGATTGATTGTGGTTGTGAAAATCAGTGTAATCTGTGAAATCAGTGTCTACATTAATCTTGCATTTGACCATACTTTTTGAAGTGGATACATTGAATGCTTTAATTGTGATATATGGTAGCTGCCATACCCATGTGTTGGATCTTTATTGTTGCCAGGTCGCACAACAGCAGTTGAGCACCCACGACACGATTATTTTCTACAGGTATAAGCTGTCGTGGCTGCCTAATCCTCACATTTATTTATCCTCAAACCTTACTGGTATCACATGACAGACATCGTGATCATCGATTACGGCTTGGGCAACCTTCGCAGCGTTACCCGCGGTCTTGAACATGCCGGGGCAAGCGTCAGCATATCTTCAGACCAGGCCGCAATGTACAGGCCAGACGGCGTGGTGCTGCCCGGGGTAGGTGCATTCCAGGACGCCATGCACAATCTGGCCCCGCTCAAGGACGACCTGATAGAGGTAGCAGGAACTGGAAAACCATTGCTTGGGATATGCTTAGGCATGCAGATGCTGCTCACCCGGTCTGAAGAGGGAGGCCTGACCGACGGCCTTGACCTTGTGCCAGGCGAAGTCGTTCGCTTTCCAAAATCGGCAGGCAAGATACCACACATGGGCTGGAACTCCCTTACTATTAAAAGTGACCACCAGTTGTTCAGGAACATACCACCCAATACTTATGCATATTTTGTTCACTCCTACTATGCAGACTGTGCCCCGGAATACGTACTGGCATCATCCGAATACGGTATAGAGTTTGCCGCTGCTGTCGTCAATAATGAAGGTAACGTGATGGGGACCCAGTTCCACCCTGAGAAGAGCGGAGACTTAGGGTTAAAGATGCTTGAGAATTTTGTGGGGATGTGTTAAGTTTTGGACCAGGATATCGATCGCTGGTTCCCCTATCCCGAATACAGACCTCATCAGCGTGAGATGCTGGAGGCAGCGGCAGGAATAGTTCGCACAGGCGGGCACAGCGTATTTATGGTGGATGCACCCACTGGCAGCGGGAAGACCAGTATTTTGTCGGCCCTGCTCGCTGCCAGGAATGATCAACAAATTGTGGTTGTACTGCGCACTGTAAGCCAGGTTTCCATCTATCTTGACGAGATTAAAAAGATAAGGCAGAACACCAACAAGCGTCCAAGGGTCGCATACCTGGTCGGCAAGGCAAAAACCTGCCAGTTGAGGGATGAGATGGACAGCGTCTACATGGGATGTGATCTACTAAAGATCATGACCAGGCAACTGCTGGAATCAAGGATGCAGGAATATATGCATCTGGCTGGAAGGTCGCAGGATACGGTCTATGACCCTTCAAAGGATGATTCGCTGCTTGAATTGATAATGGATGAGAGGGAGGGGGAGCGTTCCTGCTGTCCATATTATTTGCTGTCCAAAGAAGCTTATTTCTTTGATGGGGAAATTAAGTTTCGCAGTTCCAGGAAAGCCCAGGAAGTTGGCAGGGCCATCGGCGACAATATTATTTACCTGGACGAACTGGACGAACATTGCGGTGACATGTGTCCCTATGAAGCTATGGCAATATCGGCAGAAGATGCTGATGTGGTTATCCTGAACTATAACCATGTGTTTGATGATACCTACAGGGATGCCATGTACAACTGGCTGGGACTGGATCCTGAAAAGACCATCCTGCTTATAGATGAGGCCCATAACCTGGGGGATACTGTACGGGCCGTGAACAGCGATGTCCTGCCCCAGTTCTCTGTTAAAAAAGCCATAAAAGAAGTGGAATCCTCCAGGATGAAGGCAAGGAAGGCGGGCCTGAACCAGAGCCTGGCCGTGGCAGAGCAGATACTGCCCCGGATAATGAAGTTCATGGAAAAGATGAACGAAAAAGGCACATCATCAGAGGAATGGTTCGATCCGCACATGTTCGCGGATTTTGTGTTTGGTGAAAGCCTGGTACGTGAGGATGAGAGGATGGTGGCTGAACTGATGAACCTGGGCGATGTGATAGCCAGGCAGAAGGAGAAGGAATCCGAATCTTCAGAGATACACCTCCAAAAGGTAGGTGACTTCCTGTTCATGCTGAACTTTGCAAAGAACGATGAGGCTTACGTGCCCCTGAAATATACTGATAAACGCCAGGTGAGGGGTAATACCTACACATCCACCACGCTGGAAATACGAAACCTTGACCCCAGCCTGCAGATAGAGAGCGTGATGGGGCAGCACCATGCTACTGTAATGATATCTGGTACATTCTCGCCGCCTGAAGCATATGAGCTTTATTATTTTGCTAACAACGGCAGGGCAACCATAATGACACTCCCAAACCAATTCCCTCCTGAGAACAGGCTGGTACTGGCAGCAAGCAGGGCCACTACACAGAGTTCGCTAAGGGATGACCGGGATAATGTGACTGAGATACAGCAGCATCTGGAAGCGTTCATTACAGGTGTAGCAGGCAATGTTGTGGTCTACTTCACTTCATATAATCTACTGAACCAGTACATGGATGTTTGCACCATGGTTGCAAATGCAGCAGGCAAACAGATCTATCTTGAACCCAGGGACTCGAAGGAAGTATCATCAGTGCTGGCCAGATTTTTCCAGGCCGGGCTTAAGAGTGCCACAAAACCAGGAGTACTGCTTGCGGTGACTGGTGGCAAGATGAGTGAAGGGATCGACTACCGGGGCGAGGCTTTAAAAGGTGCCATGGTGGTGGGACTGCCGCTGACTGCATATACCGAGATACAAAAGACTGTGAATGAGTATTACAAAGGCAAGTACGGGAAAAAACAGGGGATGTTCATAGCTTATACCCTGCCTGCTATGAACAGGGCACTGCAGGCACTGGGAAGGGTACACCGCGCAGCAGATGAGGATGGAGTGCTGGTGCTTTGTGATTTTAGGTTTTCGAGCAAGGGAGGGATGGGGGTGCGGGAGTATCTGCCGGAATGGATGGACAGGGAATTGAAGGTATGTTCTGGCAAGGAAAGTGCACAACTGATCACGGAATGGGTAAAGGACTATAAGCGTGCGGATGTTCCACTGGAAACAAAGGGGTTCTTGAATGTGGAAACTGACAACAATGAGGTACAAGAACCCGTTTTACAGATTGGCAAAATTGAAAATACCAGGTTTTTAAATATCCTTGGAAAGATTGCCAGGTCAAAGGAGAGATTCTATCTCGGCACTATTAATAATCAACTTAAAAAGGAGGATCGGCTGGATTCAATGCAGTTGAAGGAAATGTTCACGGATGAGGATTTTTCTCGTCTGGGACTAAAAGCCTGTTATGTGCCCTCAATAGGTGAGGTGGAAGTAAAGCGCATCCGAAAAAACGATAAGTAAATAATGGATACAATAGATATTAGCGTGAATCATCCAGTAACTTTTTGCCGTCGTGGCTTAGCTTGGCAGAGCGACTGATTCGTAATCAGTAGGTCGTGGGTTCAATTCCCACCGACGGCTTATGTGACACTGTGTCATTGATGTAAAGAGGGGGTAAATGCCGAAGTGTTTAAGTCACACAACATATCATTAGATAATATGGCCTTTATTCTCTAATGGTCCCAACCTGAGAGATTTAGGGCTAATGATGTATCCGGGCTCATACTTCATCACAAATATATGTTAGCTTCTGAGTATATCTAATAATCATGGAAGGATAACAGGGGATAATCCCCCAAAATCGGCATATACAGGCCCGGTACATTTGTATGGGATATACCGTGACTGTGGGGTAGCTAAGCTATGCTCGTTTGGGCGATAGAAATCCATAAAAATCTTCTTTAATCTTGAAAATAGGGCGCGCATAATATCTTTATGAAAAGGATTATATTTTAACGACATGATTTTACTTTATTAGTCGTCTTTATATCTAGAGATATACATAAATTAGAAACATTGTGAGGAAATAAGCAGGAATCTAAATCATGGCAGATTTTACCGATATCGAGAAAAAACTTCTTGATGATTTTAAAGATAATCGCTTACGAAGTAGTCTTGAAAAGATTCGAGAAGCTATGGAAGATATTTGGGCTTCAGATGCTCCACGCATAGTACAAAATTATACCGATCATGGTATCAAGCATAGCGAGAGACTATTTGAAAATGCAGTAAAATTGCTAAATGCTAGTGATAGAGGTCCTATTTCAGAAAAAGAAATGTATCTACTTTTTGCAGGTATATATCTGCATGATATTGGCATGCAGTGTGATGTTATGAAATATCCTGATATCAAAGAGCATGCTAAAAGGTTGGGCGCAAAGTTTGAAGTGGAATTTCATGCGAAGAGTGCCACTAGCTACACTATCGATGAGCAGAAAGCAATCCGCGAAAACCACAATTATCTGGCTGCTGCTTGGATTAATTATGCCTATAGTACCTGTGAATCAGTATTGGGTAATGCCGCTAGGACAATTCCAGATGACCTAGTTGAAGACTTGATGGATATTTGTATGTATCACACAAGATTATTAATTACTAATTGTCCTATTGAATTTACACTCGATCCTACTGGACGTAAGCGATTAGTAGCTGCACTATTGCGATTCTCAGATGAATTGGATGTTGATTGGCATCGTGTATCTATCGAAACAGTTAAAAACTTTTCGTTTGAACCTCCCAATAGCTTTTTTTGGTGGCTGCATAATAAGACAAGGGTTATCATTAACAGCAATGTTGTAACATTGACAATTATGCTACACCCTATCGATTATAGGAAATATAAAACCTTCATATATGAAGAGTTTATAGCTCAATTCGAAAGGAAGAATCAGCCAGTAGTGAATGTATTGGTGCATAATCATATACCTATTGTTATATACGATCCCAAAGTAGTGGAATATGATCATACAGATCAGTTTCCTCCAGAAATTAGTGATTTTCTAAATAAAAAATGGGATATAAATACTTAAATCAAACTAGAAAAATTGAGAAAAATTTAAACCTGAATGACGTTTCATCCTTTGTATTGGTGAGAAAATGGAAGTAAATAAAGTAATAGAGAAGGAAAATGAACACTACATTTTAACTCAAGACGGTAAAGAGTTAATTTATTTAGAATCGAAATCAACAAGACGTCCTGCTGAATGTACAATCTATGCTAATATTTTTAATCAGTTTCTGGATAAAGCTTACTATTTGGAGACACATTTAAATCATATTACAATGGATAAATTAAAAGAAATAATTAATAATTATTATTCTATTTTCCAAGAGAATCATAATATTTCAGCTTTTGGCATAAATCAGGAAACATATAGTTGGTTTGGTTATGGTCCTTTAAATTTTATTAAAGCATTAGAAATGCAGGACATTAGATATGCAGAATTATTTAAAAATAAAGATTACATTCATCATCGTGAAGCAGCTTGTTTTATCGACGAATTGAGCGATACAATCTTCTATATTCATTTGCAGCCGAATAGAAAGGACATACAAAGTGAACAAGTAACCTTAGATTATGTTAATATAGGCTTTGTCTTTCATAATATTCCGTATCACAAAAAATATTATAATTTCTTTGAAAAAATAGGTTCCGTTCCAGAATTTATTGATGAGATTAACAACAATTTAACTAAATCTAAACAATTAGAGTATACGTTTAAGGAAGAAGGATATGTAGTCGATAAAAAATTTGGCGGATGGGTTCGTGGGGCATTTACTAAGAATTTTAAAAACAATAATATTACAAATATTTATAATGATAAAATTGTAGTAAATTTTAATCAAGAACATGAAATAAATAATAGATGTAAGTATAGTTTATATGGCGTTACAACTACAACTCTTCCAGCAGGAAATTTTCCCGCGATAATTGTAAATTATAAAGGTGATTGGGAAATCATCTAATGTAAAAATTATTTTGAGGTTTTCCCATTTCAATGTAAAGGAATTAATTCGTTGCTGGTTAAGAAAAATGAGAATAGAGGATATGGAAAGATTCACAAATTCTCCACAAAAGCTGGGAACATGAAACACCCGTCATTTTCAGTAACACGATCCTAAAAACCCACCAGATGGTAAATAAGTTTTCACGGTTTAAAATGATTGTGTCAGCAAAATATGAATTAAAGAAAATTGGTGAATGAGTTACACAAATAATTTGAACTTCAGATTTCCTTTCAAATAATATATCCCTTTAACATTTTGTTGCGTAAGGATGAAGATGCAGTTCAGGTTCATCGGTAAGTAAACACCTGCACCGGATGCCTCGGACCTCCGGTCTGGCGGGTCCGTGACGACCATACATCTCACAAATGCCTGACCCCGCCCCCGTCCTCCCCTAACACCCTGCCAATAAAATAGTTCCTGTAACACTACCTATAGCTCTTCTCGACGCACAGGACCAGCATCCTATACTCCTTCCCCAGTTCTTCCAGCACCCCCTGCCGGTAGCCCCCTGGTCAATCGAAGCCGGACCTGCAGCACAGACCTTGAGGCATTGCAGCTTTGGACTTGACATAGGTTCATATGACCCTATGTCAAGTTGAAGGCTATAATAAAGCAAAGTCCCACCGGGGTACTGGCGTGTGGACGATACATATAAATGATTATGTTATTTTTGTAATGTACTTACCATTATATCAGTAAAAACCATTTCTTATTAACGATTTACTCTTTTTTCTAATTATACCGATATCTTTATTTAAATTAAAATTAGTATAATATTAACCTAATATTAGTATAGTGATATTATGCCTAAATTATCAAAAGATTCAAACGGATATTACAAAATATCTGTAAGCCCTGAAATAGTGCGCTTGTTCAACCTGCAGGAAGGTAAAACATACGACTGGGAAAATGTAAATGGCTTCCCCGCCCTACGTGAGCGGAGATAAAATTATTTTTTCAAAGCTTCGGCGATTCTTTCGGGCAGGGTGTCGAGTTTTTCATTCATACTATGTAATACCTGCGTATTTTCTTTTAGTAATGCGGTGTGCTCGGTTAATGTTGAACTTTGGTCTTTTAGTAAAGCGGTATGTTCGGTTAATATTCCAATGCCTTTATCAAACCGTGCCATGTACTCCAAAACATCATCCACGGCAATCCTGCCAAATGGTGACGGCAGGGCGATATCTTCAATAATCTCAATGGTATCTATTGTAGTGTCTGGGCGGTCTGATTTCAAATCATGAATAAATTCGTTTAAAACAGATTCCAGACCACTGGCCATAACTTTAACTGATCCATCCACATCATTAAAAACAAATCCTGCCAAACCTCTGGCTCTGCCGTGAGCTTCTACAATTTCCCTATATCCTACCATCTGGACGTGATTGGTTATTGTTGCATATATGCTTTTCATTGCACCTGACATCTAATCTCATTTTTGAACTTGTTAGTATTATAGTTTTTTGGTGTTTGCTACCCTGGGCTTCGGGCTTTTCTTCATGGTGTGCCTGATTTGGCAGGCACCGGGTTACTGGCGTGTGGACGATACATATAAATTATAGATTGCCGTTTGTAGATATATCTCAATCAGCTGATGCATTGAAGCTTGTGGTAATCTTTTCAGCCCGGGCGTAACCATACCAAGTAATTCGTGAAGGTAATCAAATGAGTATAGAATACGGCATTAAGACAAAAACAAGACCAAATCTTGTGAAGGACTTAGTACCTGGAGATATTCTCCAGGTAGGGTCTGAGGAAAATGGAGACGTTTTCAAAGTAGTCAAGATTAATACTAAAGAATATCTATTCCAGCAGAAAAACACCGAGGCTGCTTACGCTTACAGCCGGGGTGTAATGAACCAGAAGATCATGGACTTCGATGTACTTTATGATGCATATTATATCGTCACACATGAAGACCTTGAACAATAGGCCTAAGGTTCTTTATCATTTTTTTCAGACACATTATTGTTGAATCCTTACCACATGTTGCTATTGTAATAACAATCCTGCAATACTCTATCCTTTGTACACGCTTCCAACCACTTCCCTGATACGCTGTGCTGTTTTCGGGCCGATAGATTCCACTTCCATCAGTTCATCCGGCCCAGCCCTCATAACACTTTCCACACCCCCGAAATGCTGCAACAGCTTGCGTGCGGCGACGGGGCCTATATTGGATATGGAAGATATAATATATTCCTGCTGCTCACTCAACGTCATAGCCGTTTTCCTGCCGTGGAGACTGGGAGTGCGTTTCTCATCCACCTGCTCACGTTTTGCAATTACCTGTATCAGGGCCGCCGTATCCTCGGCATCCCTGGTACTTATTATCGGGATACCGAAACCAGTTGCAATGGATGCCAGCACTCCCCTTATAGCGTTGGGATGTATCTGCCTGGCCGTATACAGATTGTCACCTTCGATAATAAGTACGGGCCTGTCATAGGTCCTGGCCAGGTCAGAGAGCTGCCCGAAGATGTTCCTGTCCTTATCAATAATGGAATCCAGAAAGTCCGTATCGGTCTTACGCTCGATAGCCACCCTGTCACTTACGATATAATCCCCCACTTCCAGTGTGGTCAGTATGACATCACTCCCGGCACTCTCAAGAGCCCGGGCCACGCCAGAGCGTATCTCGCGCCGGTCTACATATATCTGCAGTTTTTCACCTGAATAATCGAGCAGTTGTTTTTGTCCTGCCTTTTCTGCAGGCTCTTCCGGCGTCCCCGGTACCCCCAGCGTCCCCAACGTCCCCAACGTCCCTGGAGTCCCCGGCATTCCAGTACCCGGAATACCTGGTGTTTCACCCAACGGCTGGACGTTTCTGGTATCGCCCAACTGGCGTATCTTGCTGTTCATTGTCTTCTCTTTACGGCGGCTGCTCCAGTAATATGCCTCATCCTTGGTACCCTTGGCCACCAGCACCACCACTTTCCCGGCATGACTGCGTCCTGTTCTGCCCTTACGCTGGATACTGCGAATCTCCGAGGGTACGGGTTCGTAGAACAATACCAGATCGGTGGCAGGGATATCCAGCCCTTCCTCTGCTACTGAAGTGGCCACCAGGGCATTATATTCTCCAGACCTGAACTTATCCAGTATCTCTACCTGCTGCTTCTGGGTCAGGCCCGTATCCTTGTACTTGCTCGCCTGCCCCACGAACCTGACCGGGCGCACGTTGTCAACACCCTCCAGGTTTTTGGTCACCAGTTCTGACATATCCCTGTAATTGGTAAATATGATCACCCTGGAATCGGGATTGTTACGCAGCTGCCCGGACACAATGTCCTTAACAATCTCAAGCTTTGGATGCGTGACATCCAATTCCTTCAATGCATACATGGCCTGGCGCATATGCACATCCTCCACCAGTCTGCGGGAGGCTTTACTGCCGGATTTTGAACCCGCCTCATGCTCCAGCCGTTCGAAATATTTAGCAAGTGCCTCAGGTCCCTGGGTCTCAGTTATCTCGATAGCATGGCTTACTTTAAGTATCTCTGCCACCAGGGATATGGCCTTGAACACCCGCTGGTCAGGCCCACTTCTCAATCCGGACTGAAGCCTGGATTGGAGGTCAAGAAGTTCCCGTTTATTTAGATATTTCCTGTTCTGTTCTATAAAATCCAGTTTTGCCAGTTGTTCAACCCTGTTATCTAAAACCCGCTGCATAGAATCCTTTAACCCCTTGATTTCCACTGGAACATTGATGTGCCGCCATTCAAGGTCACGGTAGTGGACATAGGGCTTTACATCAGGGTCGTCATCGGTTCTTACCTGTACATTTGATGTGGATAGGTTGCGGCAGACCTCCTCGATTTTCTCGCTGCTGGCACCCGGACTGGCTGTTATGCCCAGTACCAGCGGGTCCTTTGCCTGGGACTGGTATTTTTCGGCTATATAAACATAAGCATAGTTACCAACTGACCTGTGTGCTTCGTCAAAGGTGATATGGATCACATCAGACAGGTCTATCCTGTGTGATAGCAGGTCGTTCTCAATTACCTGTGGTGTGGAAACCACCACGCGGGCATCCTTCCAAAGCGCTATGCGCTTTGCGGGTGGTATACTGCCTGTTAACACTATGATCTCATCAGGCGGCAGGGTCATGAACTTTTTCAAAAATGAGGCATGCTGCTCCACCAGGGGTTTGGTGGGAGATAGAATTATGACTTTACCGCTCATTGCCTGGAGCCGGTTGGCTATGACGAACAGGGCCACTATGGTCTTACCAAGGCCCGTAGGCAGCACCACAAGTGTGGACTGCTTAAGTGCGGCTGCGGCCAGGCTGAGCTGGTACAGCCTCTGCTCGATAGCATTCGGTTTAATAAGCGGATGGGTGATAAAATCAGTTGTCTGCTTATCAGTATCCTGTTTGGGTAGGAGGGTTTCCATCTGGGATATTGTAGTCATTAACACAATAAAACGCTATTTATTTAATGATCTCCAGCTTTGTACACTGCTAAGGACTCTGCCGGAAAAAATAGCATCGTCAATACTACTTTTTAATTTATTAGCTGAAGTGATATGGGTTATTTAAATATATAAGATATTACAAAATAGTACGCTGTGACTTTAGAAACTGTTGCAATATTAACCGATTTTGTATTGATCTTCAGCCTGTCAATAGGCATTGTTTTCTTATTTCATAAACTGCGTATCGTCCCTATTGTAGGATATCTTGTCACAGGTGTGATAATCGGTCCTTCCGTAATTGGTCTGGTAAAAGACCAGACAATGATCGAACTATTTGCTGAGATAGGGGTCATACTGTTACTGTTCACAATAGGTATTGAGTTTTCACTAAAAGAATTGATCAGATCTAAGAGAACTATCGTGCTGGGAGGGGGGATGCAGGTGCTCCTGACCATTGTAGTTGTGACTTTGATTGCAATTGCGGCAGGACAACCTATGGGAATTGCCATATTCTTAGGTTTTTTAGTATCTATGAGCAGTACGGCCATTGTACTTAGGATACTGTCAGAGAGGGCTGAAATGGAGAGTCCGAACGGAAAAGTTACTATCAGTATTCTGATATTCCAGGACCTGGGCATCATCTTGATGGTCCTGCTTGTACCATTACTTGCCGGTACTGCCGGCACATCATCCTCTGCCATGATATTCTCGATACTGAAAGCTATTGCAATCGTTTTATTATTAATAGTAGCAGGAAGGTTCATTGTACCCACCATATTGTACCACATTGTCAAGACCCGGAACAGGGAACTGTTCCTCCTGGGTATGATCGTGATCTGTCTGGGTACAGCTACATTAACTTCTATGGCAGGATTGTCCCTTGCCATAGGGGCATTTATAATAGGTCTGATCATCTCGGAATCAGAGTTCTCCCATCAGGCGCTGAGCGAGATACTGCCTCTCAGGGACGTGTTCAATAGCCTGTTCTTCATATCAATAGGCATGCTCCTTGACCTGGGATTTGTATTGGATAATTTTTCAATTATACTGTGTGTAGTGATCCTGGTTATCCTGATCAAGTTCATGCTGAGCATGGTCTCTACCCTTGTATTGAGATATCCCATACATACTGCCTTCCTTGTAGGACTGTCTCTTGCCCAGATCGGCGAGTTCTCTTTCGTACTCTCGTTGATAGGTATCCAGCATGGCCTGTTGAATAATGATATTTACCAGGTATTCCTGGCCTCTGCTATACTGACCATGATAGCTACGCCATTCATGATCCAGATGGGGCCAAGGATCGAGGACTTTATCACCCGTAATGGAAAGGAATCTGATCACATCCGGAAAGAAACAATAGGGTCAAAAATTGAAAAACATGTGGTTATTGCTGGCTACGGCATAAACGGAAGAAATCTTTCAAATGTGTTGTCTGCCGTGAAAATCCCCTTTGTAGTGGTGGAAATGAACCCTGAAATCGTGATTTCTGAAAAAAGGAAAGGTCTGCCCATATTCTATGGCGATGCCTCAAAAGAGGATATCCTTAAACTTACTAATATCTCAAAAGCGAAGATACTAGTTGTTGCCATATGTGATCCTGCACATACCCGCATGATGGTCAAGAATGCACGAAAACTGAATCCCGGAATCTATATAATTACCCGTATACGTTTTGTCAGCGAAATGGAAGAACTATACGAACTGGGTGCCGATGAAGTGATACCGGCAGAATTCGAAACCTCCATCGAGATATTTTCCAGGGTGCTGTCAAGGTATCTTATCCCGAAGGAAGAGATCCAGAAGAATATTGAAAGGGTACGAAAGGATGGATATGAAATGATCAGGGATATATACCATAAATCCAGGTCTATTGATGATCTGGGGCATCACCTGACAAACATTGAGTTGGAGACTTTCAGGGTGATGGGGGGATCAATTGCTGACGGAAAAACCCTGGCTGAACTGAACCTGAGGAAGCAATGGGGATTCACAGTGCTGGCAATCCAGAGGAGAAATGATGTGCTGAACAATCCCGATGGGGAGGATAAACTCCTGGAAGATGATATTGTTGTTCTTATGGGAAACAGGGAAAGACTTCCAGAGGTATCTTCAGTTTTTACTGCTTCATGAATGTGGATGATCCATATTCAGTACTTGACTAATTTTAGGTAGTGCTCCATAAATCGTGGCTTTAGATCAAGAACTGTTGGGCTGTGATTACGTTTTGTCAGATTATATCGGTCACTTTTTGCTAATAATGACCGATAGACTTTTTTTCAAGATGAACAAATGCACCATAATCACCGATGATGTGGAGACTATTGAAAACTATGGTGATAAGAGTATCAGGTTTGTGGCTTTGTGGAAATGGCTGTTGGATTAGTTGGGGTAAACCAGATAACACCGTGGAATCATTAGACCCATTAACTATGGATGATGATGATTTATTTAACTTTTTAAGATTTTCTGAAATGTTCAACCCTTGCTTAGGAGATTTGATTGCTTTATTCTTCAGTCACAATCCATTTCAAATGATGATATTTTCTTTTGATTTCAACTAATTCATCAAACAATTCTAAAAAATAATTCTGAATTGCCTGAATGTGATCTTCTTGATGAATGAAATGGTCAAGACATACAGTTTGCCCTATTCCAGCCCAGTTTTTAGTTTCATTTAGATTGTAGCTCCACCATTTATCAGAACTTGCGTATCCACTTCAAATCAGAGGGAAAAAATAATAGCCACAGAGATCACAGAGATCACAGAGGATTTCTTCTTTGTGTCCTCT
>SWBW01005134.1_pt2 | contig 15270 bp, 7 predicted proteins | sample 4693041 | NCBI WGS metagenome assembly SWBW01 (sample SAMN10267271, study PRJNA491770) | bioreactor metagenome | isolation source: DHS bioreactor inoculated with marine methane seep sediment | place: Japan: Omine Ridge, Nankai Trough | collected 2006-05-06 | reverse complement strand
ATGATCAAAAAATACAAGGGTGTTTTTGAATCACCAAGACCTCTTAATACGGCGCTGGTTCCCTGGAAACCAAAGAAGAATACAAATCCGGTAGCATACACATTAAAATAATCAACAGCCAACGGAATGACATTGTCAGGCAAACTTATCAGTTGAAAAATATATTTACTAGTGAGCATGCCCACTGTTGTGATCAGTATGGAAGCAAAAAACATGAAGATATACAGGGTGTCAATGGTTCTTTTCACACGGTCCATTTGTTTTGCACCGAAGTATTGTGAAATAATAACAGTTGCACCAATGGCAATACCCACCACGAAAGATATAAGCGCGAAGATCAGCGGGAAATTGGCTCCCACTGCGGCAAGGGCTTCTTTGCCCAACACCTTGCCAATAATGATGCTGTCAACAATATTGTACATTTGCTGAAACACATTACCCGCAAGCATAGGCAAGGCAAAATTCAAAATTAACTTGCCTTCTTTACCTTCTGTTAAATTTCTCAAATGAAATTTTATTTTACAAAAGCCCTTGAATCCGGCTCAAATGAAATTTTGCACAAAACTATGCTATTTCTTCTTGCTTTTGAGAGGATTCTCTATTTGAAAAGCTTTTTTTGGATTTAGTTTGTCCACATCTTTCTTCACATCATTCATTTCAGAAGCCACATCTTTCAGGTCCTTGGCAAGGTCACTTTCCTCGGTAGCCGTTTTAAAATCTTTGATGCCCTTTCCTAATCCTTTTGCCAATTCCGGCAATTTCTTACCACCAAAAAGCAACAAGATCACAACAACAATCAATATAATCTCATATCCGCCAAACCATCCCATGTATTGTACCATTGAATAATTTTTTATCAAAAGTAATGAATTCGTAAATTACTGTAACTACCATTTATAAACTATCAAAAAAGCCTACAGATTACCTATCTTTGTCCTGTTCAACAGGCCGGCCTGTCGCTCCCGCAAGGGGGAGGAAAGTCGGGACAGCACAGAGCACCATACTTCCTAACGGGAAGGCACCTTTTTAGGTGACAGAAAGTGCCGCAGAAAATAACCGCCTATGCCGGGGTAGAGGCAAGCCAGCCTTCGCTGAAGCTTCGGCAGGCAAGGGTGAAAACGTGGGGTAAGAGCCCACGCAATACATTGGCGACAGTATATTGGGGTAAACCTTATGGGTTGCAAGGTCAAATATGTCGGTGTTTGAGGACTGCTCGTCCGATATCGATGGGTAGACCGCTAGAGTTAAACAGCAATGTTTAACCCAGATAAATGACAGGCACTCAACTGATCGATTTCAGGGGAGTACAGAATCCCGCTTATAAGCCTGTTGAACTTTTTTTATTCTTTCATAAATAATATGCCTCATTCATATGATAAATGGAATTTTACCGTTTAATGAAAAACAGAATCAAAAACTTACCAACCGTTATTGAGGCAACCTTTACTTTTTTCAACCATTACTAATTGTTTTATCACCTATGAAAAAAGGACTCTTAACAGTTACCTTATTGTTTTCATTATTTAGCCAGGGATTGTTGTTTTCGCAGAAAACCATCTATTACAATCCACCACAATCCACATACCGTCAGGCGATCAGTCTATTTGATCAGAAGAATTACGGTGCCGCCAAACAGATGTTCGTTCAATTTATGTCGGAAGCAGATGATCCAAAAGATGCCTTCTATGAAAACGCGGCTTATTACGAAGCGGTTAGCAGCATCGCCCTATCCAATAAGGACGCTTTAAATAAGGTGGAGCACTTTGTAACTGATTACCCTGAAAGTACATGGCTGCCGAAAATATATTTTGAATTAGGCACATTGTATTTTAAAAACAGAAGTTATGTAGAAACACTAGAAGCCTTCAGCAAAACTTCACCTAACAAATTAAATAAAGACCAGCGGGCCGAATATTACTATAAAAAAGGGTACAGTGAATTGAGCTTAAATCAGTTTGACGAAGCCGCCGCTTCATTTTCAGAGATTTTAAATTCAGAAACAACTTATGGACCGGCCGCCAACTTTTATTACGGGCATATCCAATACCAGAAAGGAGAGTACGAAGAAGCCCTACAAAGCTTCAAAGCCATTGAAGACAACAAAAGATTCAATAAATATGTACCCTATTATATCATCCATATTTATTATGAACGTGGCGATTACAACAAGGTGATCGAAGCGGGTAACACTTACCTGAACAAGGCCGATCATAAAACCAGGAGCGAAGTAGCCCGATTGATCGCCAATTCGTACTACAACCTTGGCGATTACATAAGTGCCCTGGAATATTTTGTTGAATATGAAAGATCAGGTTCAAAAAACCTGAGTCCTGATGAACATTACAGGATTGGTTATTCGAAGTTTGTAAATGAAGAGTACCGCGCTGCCATTTCCAATTTTGAAAATGCCAGTGAAGCGGAAAGTGATAATAAACAAAATGCTTGGTATAACCTCGGGTTTTGTTATCTGAATACTGGCCAGGAAAAATTTGCCCAAAACGCCTTTTTAAAAGCTTATCAGCTCGAAACCAACCTCGACATCACCATGGATGCGTTGTATAATTATGTAAAACTGACCATTGAACTTGGTGGCGACTTATACAATGATCCGGTAGCGATTATCACTGACTTTATCGAAAATAACCCCGGCACAGAGAGAATAAATGATGCGTATGAATTGCTAGGCCAATTGTATCTGGCTTCCAATAATTACGAAGCCGCGCTGAAGTCTATCGAGAAAACGAAAAATATCAGTCCACAACTTCAATCTATTTACCAGGAAATCGCCTACACGAATGCGGTTGATCAATTTAACAGGGGTGACTATCAGAATGCAGCAGATAATTTTGATAAATCTATTAAATTCAGTGCTGACGAGAATATCAAATTGAATGCCTTATTCTGGAAAGCGGAAGGTCTTTACCGGGCCAAAGATTTCGGAGGTGCATCCAGGTTGTACCATCAATTTATATCATCCGATGAATCTTCAAATTCAGAATTATATCCTAAATCTTTGTATAACCTTGCCTACACGTATTTCAACCAGAAAAACTACATCGAGGCCATCAATTACTTTAATAAATTTCTCAAATCTGGCACCTCAGACAGGGACCTGATCAGCGATGCAACATTACGCCTTGCAGACAGTTACTTCATTTTAAAGAAATATGACGATGCTTCATTACTATATGAGAAAGCGATCAGAAATAATGCAAAGAATGCAGATTACGCAATTTACCAGAGGGCATTTTGTTATGGTGCCAAAGGCGACTTTAACAACAAGATCAGCTTATTAACCGATCTGACCCAGCGTTACAAAAGCTCTTACCTCTATGACGATGCTTTGTACGAGATCGCTTCAACTTATCTCATTCAAAATGACCAGCGCCATGCTATCATCTATTTTGACAAACTGGTAAAGGAAGTTCCCAATAGCAGTCTTTCGAAAAAATCACTGGTAAAAATGGGCTTCGTGTACTATAGCAATAACCAGTATAACCAGGCTATCAAAACCTTGAAGCAAGTGATTGATAAATATCCAGCATCCATTGAAGCAAAAGAAGCATTGAACACACTCCAAAGTGTGTATATGGATCAGGGCAAAATCGATGATTATTTCAAATATGCAAAAAAGCTTGACTTTGTGCAGGTTTCAACCAGTGAAGAAGATTCCCTTTTATTCACTTCCGGCGAGAACTATTTTATGAATAACGAATGTTCAAAAGCAATTTCAAGATTACAAAATTATTTGCAGCAATTTCCCCAGGGTGGCTATGTACTGAAATCATATTACTACCTATCGGATTGCTACGAAAAATTGGGAGATGAGGCCGGGGCCGTGCAGTATTACGAATCGATCATCGCATTTCCAGACAATCCATATACAGCTAATGCACTTTTAAAAATAGCTAGAATCACCTACAATAAAGAACAGTACGCCGAGTCGAAAAAACACTACCAGCACTTGGCGGATATTGCCGAAGACCAGGACATGCTTGTGGAGGCGCTGGATGGTTCCATGCGCTCGGCTTATTATTTACAGGATTACCAGAATACCATTTCCTATGCGCAATTGCTAAAAGAAACAGGCATGGCGGACAATGAACAAGTGTTGCATGCCAATTACCTAACAGCTAAATCTTATCAACTTACCGGAAATTCAAGAATGGCCATAGAATCATTTGAGATAGTTGAAAAGCTGAGTTCAAATGAATATGGTGCCGAAGCAAAATACGAGCTAGCTCAAAACGCCTTTAACAAGCATGAGTTGGACGAATCGGAGTCGATGATCTATGAACTAAAAGAAGGTTATTCCGCTTATCCGTATTGGGTAGCTAAAGGATTTATTTTACTGGCCGATATTTATGCCGAACGTGGCAATACATTCCAGGCAGAACAAACCCTGCAAAGCATTATAGATAATTACAGCGGCAATGACCTGAGACAGTTAGCCCGTGAAAAAATCAGTAAATTGAAATCAAGTAATGAATAGTAGCAGCAACATAAACAATCAACCTATGAACGCAAAAAGTGATATATTGAAATTATCGCTTGCTGTTGTTTTGATTCAAATATCAGCCATTTCATACACATTTGGTCAAACAGAGCAAACCGAAGATAAAAACCACAATGAGCAGGTCACAATCATCGGCTCGTTCGACCCTTCTATTAACGAAGCATATAAGTTAAACCAGAAGCCCGAAACACATTCCTTCACATTCACAAAGCCTGAGTTTGAATTCAACCATATCGACAGGCAATCGGATACTAGAATTACATTGGAGCCTATTACCCCGGCAAATATCAATGTCGATAAAAGGGAGAAAATTTCGCAAAACCTGCTGCTTGCCGGACTTGGCAGCCAATTCAGCCCATATATCAACTTCTTTCACTCAAGCGGAAAAAGAAGCAAGCATCGTTTTACAACCGAAATTTATCATTTGTCAGCTTTCAAAAATATACCTGACTATACAAGCCCGTATTCCAATACCAGTGCAGATCTTAATTTCAATAAGTTTATTAATGATCATATCATTGATCTGGGCTTTCAGTATCAATTGAATACCAATAGATTTTATGGCTATATACCATCCGAATATCCTGAAATTATGATCGATGAAGGCAGGCTTAAACAACGATTCAATTTAATTGAAGGAAATATTGGCATTGAAAGCAACTATAAAAGCGATAAAAAACTAGTGCATTTATTCGACGTTTCAGGATACTACTTTTTTGATAAATTTCAATCATCCGAAGCAAATGCCACGCTCAATTTCGACTTTTACAAATCATTTGAAGTAACCAAAGTATTAAACTATCAATACCTTGGCATAGATGGGCAAGTGATTTATTACAATAACACCGATACCCTGAAAACAACCAACGAATATCTGTTGAATGCCACACCCTATTTCAAGGCAAGATACGGCATTATAAATTTCAAAGTAGGCCTCAGTTTTAATTACCTGAACGTGGGTTCAAAACTTAAATTTTATCCTGAAATAGACATGTCTATTGAACTATATCCCGAATACCTGAGCCTCTACGCTGGCATTGGCGGTGGACTGAAAAAAAATAATCTGCGCGATCTTTCTACCGAAAACCCATGGATTCTGACTACGATTGACACCAAATGGAAAAACAACAAATTTATTGGTCTGGTCGGTTTACGTGGAAATCTTAACCAGAAAATAGGCTATAATCTGGAAGCCAAATGGACACGATTCAATAACGAATACTTTTATATCAATACCATAACACAATTTACGCCCAGTCTCACCCCCGATGGGCCCATAAACAAGTTCAATGCAGTTTACGATAATGGGGATATGATAAATCTGAAAGGAGAAATCACATATACTTTAGATGCGAAATTCAACACCTGGTTGGCGGCCAATTATAATATCTATGCACTCAACTCACTCAATAGTCCGTATCATAAACCGATCACAGAAGCGAAGTTGGGTGCTTCATACCGGTTTGTGAATAAAGTAGTGGTATGGACTGAGTTATACTATATGGGAAAGCGCTACGCGCTTGACCCCAGAGGAGTGGTACCAACTGAATTAACACTAGAGCCGTTTTTCGATATGAACCTAGGCGTTGATTATCAGTTGAAAGAAAACTTCGGGGTGTTTTTAAAACTTACCAATATTCTTAACTGGAATTATGAATACTACTATCAATACCCTATGCAAGGTATCAATGTGATGGCGGGAATCAGCTATAAATTTTAGTCTGGGTATGCTATTCGTACGTGATTGATATTCATGATCTTTTTCTTCAATACTTTTTTAACGGTGTTGATTTCCCGCATGGTCATGTTCGAGTTAATGAATTGATTTCCGGCCATAAGTGAGCCCACAATATTCTCCACAAGATCATTAATTTTCTGTTCGTCTGGTTTATTGATACTGCGTGATGCAGCTTCAATAGAATCGGCCATCATCACTACTGCTGTTTCACGCGAAAACGGTATAGGCCCGTGGTACCTGAATTCTGTTTCATCCACTTCCATTCCCTGGTTCATCTTCTTTTCTAGCCTGTAAAAATACTCTACCCGGCGGGTACCATGATGTGTTCTGATAAAATCAATGATCTGCTCTGGTAAACCTGCCTTCCGGGCCATTTCAATACCTTCAAGCACATGGCCGATGATGATCCGTGCACTGTCTTCATACGAAAGCTCTTCATGTGGATTGTAGCCTGAAGTTTGATTTTCTACAAAATACATCGGATTGTACATCTTGCCAATATCATGGTACAATGCACCTGTTCGTGCTAATAATGCGTCTCCGCCAATTACATAAAGTGCTTCAGATGCAAGGTTAGCCACCTGCAGCGAATGCTGAAAGGTACCAGGTGCTTTTTCCGAAAGCTCTCTGAGCAGGGTATTATTGGTATTTGAAAGTTCTAGTAAGGTCAGATGCGTAACAATGCGGAATAGTTTTTCATACAGGAATATAAGTGGGAAGGCGAGTAAAACCAAGATCGAACTACCAGCGAGAAACAGAATAGCCAGATATGAGAAACTATCCAGTGATCCTTCCTGAACGAAAAGCATACTTAAATACACTACAATGTAGGTGAGAAAAATAAAAAGGGAAGTTTTGAACAGATCCACCCTCTTTGAAAGATCGCCCACAACAAATACAGCTATTAGACCTGATGCAAATTGCGTATAAAAGAAATTAAAACTATTAGGTGCATAAAAGCCCAAGATTAAAACCGTTACAAGATGCACAATAATGGCCACCCGCTTATTTACAAAAACCGCTATCAATATGGGCAATATTGCAAACGGGATCATGTAGGTCCACTGCGTGAAGTGCCTGAAAATAAAATGCGTAATCACGATTAAGATCAGTTGGCTTACCAATATTAAAACGATGAGCTTCAGCGAGTCAAATACATTTCTATAATAAAGGAATATGAACAAAAATTCGATCAGGAACAACAAAATAATCAGCAAAGCATTGCCAGTAATAATGAAGAACTGCGACTCAGCACCTCCCAAATCCTGCTCAAAATCACGCTTTAACGACATGAGCACCTGGTATTTATCAGGATTTACCAATTCGCCTGTAGAGATGATCAACTCTCCTTTTTGCACCAAACCATAAGTAGTTGAGATACGGTTTAGCAATTCGGTACTTTCCGCTGTACTTTTTTCTTCATCATAAAATACATTTTGCACCAGCGACTGGCTAATGATCAATTTTAGCAGGGAACTATCCTGATCTTTAAGCTTATTAATTTTGTTGTTAGCAAATGTATTGGCTGTATGCACATCGTAGAACTCGCCCAGACTTGCATTCGACACTTCATTACCATGGATTATCCTGATAGGATATTCTTGCCCTTTGCCATCCAGAATTTCATGGTACTGGATGACACCTGTTTTTTGAATATCGTCATATATCTTTGTTAAAACTTTCAATAGTTTTATAGAATCCTCCGAGCGCTGGCTTGCATCACTTACCTGCCATAGTTCACCAAAATTCTCAGTTAACATGTGCCGACCCGACCCTGTAACGTCTTCATCATACCTGAAATAAGGCCTGAAGTTGCTCAATACCTGCGCTTTTTCCTCCGTTATTTGTTTATCGGTTTTATAGATGGAAAAATCATAAGGCGCTATTAAATCGTTATGATTCCAGGGTTTTCCTATGTTAAATTCATATTTAAACATGCTTTCGCGTGGGCTGATCCATACCACAATCGCAATCGCAATGATAAATAGCAACACCTTTAGGATGTCGTAATAATTATGTTGTAATTTTGACAATATTGTATTCATTCGAATTACATTTACAACGCAAAAGTAATAAAAGGTTCTTGTAAATCATTGATTATGGCAACATACGGTATAAGCTTGCAAGCTTTAATAGCAGTTAGGAAATCGCCTGGAGATAGAAATGAGATGGTAAATCAACTGTTGTTTGGCGATTTTGTGGAAATAAAAGATGCATTTGAAAACTGGTATCTGATTGAAAGCATAGATGATGGCTATGAAGGCTGGGTTGACAAAAAGCAACTTCAACAGGTGTCTGAAGAAACCTATAATTTGTTTTTGCCTTCGGCCCGTTTTTTTTCAACTGATGTAGTGAGTGAATGCCAGTTTAAAGAAAAGAATTCAGTTTTTCAACTGGTATTGGGCAGCCAATTGCCCCATTTAATAAATGATACTTTTACCATCGAAAACAACAGTTTTTCTTTTTCGGGCAACTATATTTCGGTAACGCCAAACCCTAAAAAAGAAGAAATTGGAAAAATCGCCTTAAAATACCTGCACGCGCCATACTTATGGGGTGGAAAATCACCCTTTGGCATCGATTGCTCTGGTTTTGTGCAAATGGTATACAAACTGTCAGGTATATTCCTCAAACGTGATGCCTCGCAACAGGCCCAACAGGGTGAGTTGGTAAATTTTGTACACGAAACCCTTCTTGGCGACCTGGCATTTTTCGAGAACGAAGAAGGTAACTTCGTACATGTAGGCATCATGCTCGACAATGAGCATATTATTCATGCTTCAGGCCAGGTACGAATCGATAAGATCGACCATAACGGTATTTTTAATGAGCAGGAAAGAAAATATACCCACAAACTGCGTTTACTAAAAAGGATTTTTGAATAAAAAATAACGTCCATTTCTAAGCACAATACAGCATTGCCCCAATCAACTTATTTTTGCCTGAAGTACAGATCGATTGAAGGTATAGGGAATAGGGGGAATAGGGTAAGGCATTCGTGTTGTGCATCCTGAAAACCTGATAATGGGAAGGATTAATTGGAGAACTGGAGGATTGGAATGATGGATTTGATAATTTGCTTATAATATTGTAAATTTCAGTCTTAAATAATCACGTCATCTACATACAATGAAAAAGTTATTACTTATTACAATCATAATAACTATATCAGCAACAGTTTTATCACAATCTTGTTTGCCGGAAGGGATAACATTTTCAACACAAGAAGAAATTGATAATTTTCAGAGCAATTACCCAAATTGTACCGAAATAGAAGGGAATGTTAATATAGTGGCATATGATTATGAAATCAATAGTCTTATGTCATTGTCCGTAGTAACATTTTTGGGAGGAGATCTACAAATCTCCACTAATCTTGGACCGGTGAATTTAAATGGCTTACACAACATAACTAATATTGAAGGTAAATTAAGAATTTCTAACAATCACGATATAAAAAATATGACGGGGCTGGAGTCATTAACTTCAATAGGAGGAAATCTTGAAATTGCTTATAATGATGCATTATTCAATTTATTAGGCTTAAACTCACTAAGGAATATTGGTGGGGATGTTTTTATAGAAAGGAATAATAAACTTTATAGTTTGGAGGGAATTGGTGAAATTACAGAAATAGGTGGTATACTGACTATTGGATATAATGATGTATTAAAACAATTAACTGATTTTAATGGTTTAACATATTTAAAAGGGCTTGATATATTAGCGAATGACTCTTTGGAATCTTTATCTGATTTTGATGCTTTAGTGGAGGTTGATAGTGATGTCTTTGTTTGGAGAAATAAATCATTAATCAGTTTAACTGGTTTAGATAACTTGACCAAAATAAATAGTAATCTGATTATTGTTGGAAATAAAGTACTAAATAATTTAAGCAGCCTACTAAGATTGGAGGAAATAGACGGTTCTATTGTTTTAATTAATAACGAATCCCTCACCAATATAAATGGCATTAAGAACGTTAATGCAGAATCACTTATTGGTATGGTTATTATTGATAATTATATTCTTGCTAATTGCCATGTAAAAAGCGTATGCGATTATCTTGTCAATCCAGGTGTAACTGATAATATTAACAATAATGCACTTGGCTGTAATAGTATCGAAGAAGTTCTTGAAGCATGTACTTCTTCAACAATTGAAATAGGTTTTTTAAATGGAATTACCAACACCCCAAACCCTTTCACTACCTTAACCACTTTAGAATATGAACTGAAACAACAAGAGAAAGTAAAGCTAACGATATACAATCAGATGGGCAAGCAAGTCTATCAAACCCAAGAAAACCAGCCACAGGGAAAACAACGACTTTTGTGGAATGCTGAAGGATACCCTGATGGGATTTACTATTACACTTTACAAGTTGATTATGCTATTGCCAATGGGAAGATGTTGAAGGTTGAATAGGAAAAGTAAGAAAAATTATACGAAGAGGGGTTAGACTAAAATCTTATTCCTCCATACCCTTACTCTATATTCCCAATTCGGCCCAAAAAGAATGAATCTAAATTTCTATTTCGGGTTTTTTTCCAGTATTTATTAAGATACATTTGCCGCTTAATTTTCTTCGGGGCAGGGTGACTTGTTCAGTTCAATAAACTAATAAGAATTCCCGACCGGCGGTTAAAGTCCGCGACTCTCTGAAAATGTAGCTCAGGGACTGATCTGGTGAAAATCCGGAACCGACAGTACAGTCTGGATGATAGAAGAAAATATAAAGTATCAAGTCAGCTTACAGGATGTATTTTACTTCTATGCGGCTAAACTTACTGACACTTTCATTCTAGTTCTTTTCATTGGCCCCGCTGGAAATTTGTATCAACATAATTAAAAGGCCATGAAAAGATTTTTCTTCATTTTTTTCCTTATCATTTTATGCAGCTACCGGGGTTTTTCACAATTCAGCATAAGCGGCCTCCTGGCAGATGATGATACGCAGAAAACCATTTCTTACGCACACATCGCTTATAGTAAAAATAATCTTGGGGCCGTAAGTGATGAAAACGGTCATTTTGAAATAAACGTTCCTGATATAAAAGGTTTTCTGGTTATACAAGCACTGGGATATGAGAAAATAACCATTCCGTTTGATGTTCAGTTTTCTGAAAATATGCTAGATACCATATTTTTAAAACCGGTTCCATTTGAGTTAGAAGAAACCGTTATAACAGCAGGTCTATCCAAACACAACATAACACCTGTTGCCGTATCTGATATTTCCGGTTCTTCCATCCAGGAAAAATTGGGTGACCGGCCATTACCACTTACTTTTAATCAAATTCCGGGCATCTACAGCATACGTAACGGTGGCGGTAGTGGCGATGCAGAATTAAGCATCAGGGGTTTCGGGCAGGAAAATGTGACGATTATGCTAAATGGCATACCCATTAACGGTATTGAAAATGGCCTTGTATATTGGAGCAACTGGCTGGGACTAAGCAATGCCGCGGCTAAAATACAGATACAAAAAGGACCCGGGCTGGCCAATTTGGGGAACAGTGCCGTAGGTGGCAGTGTAAATATCATTACGCATCAGAATAAAGAAACTTACGGCGGAATGCTCAGTTACCAGATGAGCAGTTATGGAAACCAGCAGGTATCATTCGCACTTAACAGCGGGAAGCTGGATAACGGATGGGGTATTTCCATGATGGGTTCTTATATGCAGGGCCCAGGTTATGTGGATGCCACCTATGTGAAAGGATGGTCCTATTTTCTATCAATGAACAAAACTATCAATGCGAAGAATAAAATATCCATCATATTGTTAGGTGCTCCCCAGCGGCACGGCCAGCGAACACTAAAATTAACCCATTCGGAAAGTAGTCTGCATGGAATTAAATTCAATAAAGATTGGGGAAGTTATAATGGCCAGATCAACAATGCGTCGGAAAATTTTTACCACAAACCTTTCATGAGTGTAAATTATTACCTGGATCTCTCAGATAAGATAAAACTTACCAATATCATATATCTTACTGCCGGAAATGGTGGTGGTAAATGGTCGGAAAGTTTTAATTATGCGCCAACCATTTTTGAATTCAGAAATCCCTCAGGGCAAATCGATTGGCCGGAAATCTATGATGTAAATGCAAGCCATGAAGGCAATTATACACTTGACAATGGGGAGACAGTAAACGGGTATTCATTAAATGTGCAAACGCATTTTTTGGCCAGCCACGTTGAAGCAGGATACAATTCGACTTATGAGCAACACTTCGGTGAACATATTGACCTGACTGCCGGTATCCACTACCGATATTTTAATTCATACCTTCGAGAAGAAATCATCGACCTGTTAGGTGGCCAGTCTTTCATTGAAGATTATAGCTGGGCTGTTGATGGTGTTGCCGGAAGGTCTCAATTAAAAACCGTTGGTGACATTATAAAAGTAAACAACAATTCAATTGTAAATTACCTCAATTCGTATGCCCAATTGCTATATAAGCAGCGAAACCTTGATGCGTATATATCATTCAATATCAACAACAACTGGTATCAACGGGTTGACAGGTACAACTACGTGCAACACCAGAAAAGTGAAACAATTTTAAAGCCGGGCTTTGATACACGGGCAGGATTGAGTTACCAAGTAAACAAATTACATACATTATATATCAATGGTGCTTTTATTTCAAGAGCGCCATATTTCAAATTTGTATTTGGTAATTTCACAAATCAACCGGTTCAAAATCTCAAAAATGAACAAATACAAACAATTGAAGCTGGTTACAACTTTATTCATCCGCAATGGAAAATAAATATTGGAGGATACTATACCCATTGGAAAAATGTATCTGTACTTTCAAATGAATACATTCAATTAGAAGATAATAAACAGACCCGGGCCATGATCAATGGTTTGAACGCGTTGCATAAAGGTATAGAAATGAAAATACAGCTAAGGATAACGCCAAAGCTTAAAATGGGCGGAATAGTTTCTTTTGGCGATTACAAATGGACCAACAATGTAACGGCACAACTATTCAATAATAACAATGTTGTTATTGATACGGTAGATGTTTTCGTAAAAGATTTGTATGTAGGAGGAACGGCACAGCAGCAATACGGTCTTTTTCTCGATGCTGAAATCCTGAAACTATTTCAATTGAAAGCAGAGTACATGGGTTACAATAAAATTTATGCTGATTTTGAACCCACAACCCGCAATAATCCGCTTGATCATCAGCAGTCTTACAGGATTCCGTCTTATGGTATCATAAATTTGTATTTAGGTACGAGGTTCCACCTGTTTAAAAAAGTGGCTTTGGTTCAATTGAACGCATACAACCTGCTTAACAATATCCATATTGAAGATGCTGAAGATGGCATTAATCATGATCTTGAGACCATTCAAGGCTTTTGGTCATTTGGCAGAAACTTTGAAATTTCGTTAAGGCTGAATTTTTAGAAATCATACCCACAAAACTTATTAACATTTATTAACATTTAAATACTTGAATACTGAACTTTTAGCCGTCACAAACCTTGTAAGCGTGCTATTTTGTTAACAAAAGGTAATAATTATTTAACATGGTCGAAAAGCATATTTTCTAAATTTACTTTCTTTTTAAAAATAGAATTTTAACAACCAAAAATTAATGCTTATGCAACGAATTAAATTACTCTTAACCCTAGCGGTTTTTGTGTTATTTAGTGGCACAGTAATGTCACAAGGTCAAATTACGGGAGTTATGCTGGATGATGAAACCAATGAAAGCCTTATTGGCGCTACAATCCTTATTGAAGGAACCACAAGCGGTGTGGTTACAGATATGGATGGAAGCTTCATGATCATCGCTCCCGAAGGAAATCAAACTCTTGTTTTCCGTTATGTGGGTTATGACGAACAAAAGAAGGACGTCACAGTGGTAAATGGTGAAACCATTGACCTCGGTAAAATTAAATTAAAAGCCAACTCCATTTTATTGGACGGTATTGATATTATTGCCGACCGTGCTAAAGAACGTGAAACACCTGTTGCCGTTTCCAATGTAACAAAAGCCGAAATTGAGCAACAACTTGGCTCACAGGATTTGCCGATGGTAATGAACAATACACCAAGCGTATATGCTACTCCTCAGGGTGGGGGTGCCGGTGATGCCAGGATTAACGTACGTGGTTTTAACCAGAGAAATGTAGCCATAATGATAAACGGTGTACCTATTAACGACATGGAGAATGGCTGGGTATATTGGTCAAACTGGGATGGTGTTGCTGATGTAACTTCTTCGATCCAGATGCAGCGTGGTTTAAGTGCTGTAAACCTGGCAACTCCTTCCGTGGGAGGAACCATGAACATTCTTACAAGCCCTGCTGAAATGAAAGCAGGTGGATCAGGAAAATTTGAGTATGGATCAGGTAATTTCTTCAAAGCTACACTGTCTGCACACACAGGTTTAATAAATAACAAATTCGCTGCAAGCGTTAGTGCTGTTCGTAAAGTTGGCCAGGGTGTTATTGACAAAACATGGACCGATGCATGGGCATATTATATAGGTATGAGTTACAATGTGAGCAAAAACCACCGTTTGGAGTTTTATGCCATTGGCGCTCCTCAAAAACATGGACAGAACCTGTATAAGCAAAATGTAGCTGCATACAGCCACGAATATGCTGAAGAGTTGGGCGTAGCTGATAGTACATTATTGATGTTTAAAGAAGCCACAACGGGAAGACTTTATAATGAAAACTGGAATGTGGTTGACGAAAACTACGATGGCGAACAAAATTGGAATGGCAAGAACCACGACCGCCATGATCCTGGTTTCCTTAACGAAAGGGAAAATTATTACCACAAACCTGTTGTTAACCTCAACTGGTACGCACAATGGAATAAAAAAGTCACCCAATTCACCACCGTTTATTACTCGGGTGGTAAAGGTGGCGGATCAGGAACTTACGGTAAAATCCAATATAATTATGACCAGGAACCAACGAGAATCCCTGACTGGAATTCAACGATTGAACACAACTTAGACCCGGAATACACAAG